>Ga0183095_10846_pt1 | contig 23909 bp, 19 predicted proteins | sample BioMet4_FD_130346 | JGI IMG/M metagenome (GOLD analysis project Ga0183095, IMG submission 130346) | Microbial communities from bioreactor (seeded with sewage sludge) at LBNL, California, USA - Biofuel metagenome 4 (v2) (version 3) | ecosystem: Engineered > Bioreactor > Anaerobic > Unclassified ...
ATTTATTTTCGCAACCTGCAAATTTCGTGCTGAGTTTTTCCTACAGAAATTACTTTTTAGCTTTTGTGGCAACCTTGCTAGGCTTTGTCTTGTACATCTTGTTTAGGCCAGCCACTACCTCATTAGTAATATTATATGCATTGTCTGCATAGAGCAAGTTGTCGCCTTGCTTAGCAAAGATCATGCTATATTTCTTGTCCTTATTGTATATGGCAAGGTAGTGTTGCAAAGAATCGTGTAGCGCTTTGTTGTAGTTTTCAGTCTCTGACTGGAATTCACTACTCAATCTTTGGTTTAATACCTGTAGGTCATTGCTCTGCTTCTGAAGGCCTGCCTGTATTCCCTCAGCTTGTTCACGTGTAAAAGCGTTTTGCTGAACCTTCTGTTGGAAGTTGCTGGCTGCTGCTTGCAACTGCTGTTGCTTGCCTGCTAATGTTTTCTGAATATTGTTGCCCTTCTGCTGAAGAATCTTAGTATAGTCTTTGCAGAAGTTGTACTGTGACATGATTGAATCTACTTCAACAAAGGCGATTTTTAGTTCTGAAGGAGTTTTTGCGGTTGCAGCAGGAGTCTTTTCGTCCATCTTGGAACTACTCTTGTCGCAAGAGGTCATGGTGAATGCAGCAATTGTAGCAACCGACAGCATACATAAGATTGTTTTCTTTGATTTTTTCATATTGTAAATGATCTTTATTCTTTTAGTAAGCTTTGTCATTAAGCCTGGCTTCACGATCCTGGTCTATCGCGCAGTGGATACCACGGGCATTCATGGCCCCGCTATCATGGATATGCTGTGATGACATCCGACCGTCCTTCTTTACGATGACCTTTATGGATAATAATGCGATAGCTATAGCAATTATTAACATACCAATGAGGAAAGATTGTACCATTTTTATTAATTTTGCATGACTCTGAGGTCAATAAAACGCTGCAAAGTTAGTGGAAAAACCCCAAACCTCAAAGAAAAACTACATAAACATTAAAATAAAAATTATGGCAGAATTGAAACCCGCTCGAGTGTTCGAGCAATTCGCAAAAATCAATCAGATTCCCCGTCCTTCTAAGCATGAAGAGCAAATAATATCTTATTTACAACAGTTCGCAAAAGATCGTGGATTAGACTGTAAAACAGACGAAACGGGTAATGTACTTATCAAGAAACCAGCTAGCAAAGGTTATGAGAAACTTGCTACAACTATACTTCAAAGTCACATGGATATGGTGACGGATAAGTTAGTCGATGTGGAATTTGATTTTTACAAAGATCCTATCCAAACTTATGTTGATGGTGAGTGGTTGCATGCCAAGGGAACAACACTTGGAGCTGATGACGGTATCGGTGTGGCTATGGAACTCGCTTTGCTAGACTCCGATGACCTCCAACATGGTCCATTGGAATGTGTCTTTACACGTGATGAGGAGACCGGCTTAACAGGTGCTTTCGGCATGAAGGAGGATTTCATGACGGGTAAATATTTAGTTAACCTTGACTCGGAAGACGAAGGTCAGATTTTCGTTTCTTGTGCTGGAGGTATCAATACCACAGCTACATTTGACTTTACACGTGAAGATGCCCCGAAAGATTGTTTCTTCATGCAGGCTGCTCTTAAAGGTCTTACGGGTGGACATTCAGGAGACGATATTGAGAAAAAGCGTGCCAACGCAATCAAGATCCTTGCTCGCTTCTTGTATATGGAGCAGGAAAAGATGGATTTGAGATTGGCACAATGGAACTCAGGAAGAATGCATAATGCCATTCCACGTGATGGAAAGGTTATCTTTGCCGTGCCATTTGACAAGAAAGAGGAGGTTAAGGTTGACTGGAATGTCTTCTCAAGTGATGTTGATGACGAGTATCATGTGACCGATCCAAACATGGTTTGGAGTTTGGAGAGTACCGATGCTCAATCTGTAATGCCAAAGACAATAAGCGAGAAGTTCATTTTGGCTTTGCAAGCTGTGGATAATGGTGTGTTTGCGATTACTCAAGACAAGGAACTTAATGGCCTTGTCGAAACCTCCAGCAATGTGGCTAGCGTACAAAGCGAGGCAACTAAGGTTGTCATTGTATCCAGTCAACGTTCCAATGTCATGAGCAATTTGCGTAATATGGCAGATACGGTGAAAGCTGTGATGCAACTTGCCGGCGCAGAGGTCCTACAGAATGATGGTTATCCCGCTTGGAATATGAACCCTCATTCTAAACTTGTCAAGATAACCGTTGATGCTTATAAGAGACTATTCAATAAAGAACCTGAAGTTAAGGGCATTCATGCTGGTTTAGAGTGTGGGCTGTTCTCAGAGAAATATCCAGGTATTGATATGGTAAGCTTTGGTCCTACACTGCGCTTTGTTCATACCCCCGATGAATGTCTTTATATTCCGACGGTACAGATGGTCTGGGATCATCTATTGGAGGTTTTAAAGAATATTCCACAAAAATAAACGTTTTGGTATAGTGAAAATCAAGCAATTTATCACCTTAGCTTTGTTAACAACTTTTCTGATGAGTTGCGGACAAGAACAAAAGACTCACTCTTTGGTTGAGGATTTCATGGAAGAGGGCATGAAATTAGAAAACTTTGACGTCGTTGTATGGTCGAAGTTAAAGCCCACTTACTTTATCACCGACTCAATTGTACAAGTGATGCGCAACAAGGCTGCACAATCCGGGTTGGTTGGTAAGGATGTAAACTATGCGTCCAAAACCGATACCCTGAACTACATTCAAGTAAAGTATGCATTGGAAAAAGACACTATCCATCAGACTTTTTACTTAGATGATAAGCTGACGGGCATCGTTGGAGTAAAAAATAATTAAGCTTCGGCTTCTCAAAAATGTGGCTTGGAGAAAGGCAAAATAATAAACGCCTTTCTCCAAGCCACTTTTCTTTAAATGAAGTTCCGCGAGTAGGATAGAATAACGCCATCCCTCCTCATGTTTGTTGCTTATTTCACCTGAAGCGTAAGTGATTTACTTAATCCTAACTTCTTATCGGTAACTTCCACGAGGATGTCACCAACGGTCTTTGCTGACTCAACAATGACAACGAGTTTGCCGCTAAAGAGGTGCATTTCTGGTTTGACAAATGATTCCAATGAAGTGGCATCACCATTGCAGATGGCGCGGAATCGTCCATTGCCTGATACCTTTACACTGATTGAATTCGTTGCTGTTGGTAGTTCGATGCCCTTTGCATCCACTAAACTCACCGTAATAAACGCTAAATCTTCTCCATTGGCGAAGAGTGTAGAGCGGTCGGTTTCAAGCTTGATTGATTGGGCTTTGCCAGCTGTGTATATTGTATTGGAATCTGCTGCAACTCCATTCGAATCGAAAGCTACGACGCGCAACTCTCCTGGCTCATACAATACGTCGTCCCACATCAGCCTATATCGTAGTGCTCTTTGCTTTGCTACATCTCTAGTTGAAGGCTTCTGGTCATCCACTTTAAGTCCATTGGCTTTGTGGCGTCGTCCAAGTGATTTGCCATTAAGGAAGAGCTCTGCTTCGGGATAATCTGTATAGACAAATACTGGTGTCAGTTTCCCGATGCGGTCTGGCCAAGTCCAGTGGGGGAGAATGTGCAGAGTGTGACTCTCATGGTTCCATACAGAGCGGTAGAGCCAATAGCGATCTTTTGGCAGACCGGCCAAATCCATGATACCGAAGTAGCTGCTTCTACTTGGCCAATAATTGTCATAAGGAGTTGGCTCACCAAGATAGTCATAGCCCGTCCACACAAACTGGCCGATTGTATATGGCTTATCCTCCTGAGCCATGAAATCTTCCTCTGGCAAGTTGCTCCATGAGCACCATTCCGTGTCGTAGCTAGAGCATTGCCCATCGGTATATTCTTTAGCGACTTGCCATGTTACGGGAAACTTGTATACACCACGAGAGCTGACTGTCGAAGCAGTCTCTGCACCAAGAAGAAACCCCTTTGTGAGGCTTTTCATATTACGATCATACTTGTAAACACGATAGTTGAATCCAGGAACATCCATAACCTGGGCGAAACCAGATTTCAATGCACTCTCTGCACGGTCCATACCTTGTGTTACAGGGCGTGTGGGATCGAGTCTATGGCACAAGTCTTGTAATCGCTTAGAGATGTCTCGCCCTTCTTCGCTGCCTTGCTCGGGTATCTCGTTGCCTATGGACCACATGATCAACGATGGATGATTACGATTGGCAATTACCAGATTGGTGATGTCACGTTCACTCCATTCCTTGAAAAAGCGTGCATAGCCATTCTTTACTTTGGGATAAATCCAGGTGTCAAAACTTTCGGCCATAACCATCATACCTAAGGAATCGTAAACCTCCATCTGCATTTGGGACGGCATGTTGTGTGAAGTTCTTATGGCGTCCGCTCCCATATCCTTGAGCTGACGCACCTGACGGATGAGCGCGGCCTTGTTGGTAGCGGTACCAAGCGGACCAAGGTCGTGGTGAAGACATACGCCTTTGATTTTTCTACTTACACCGTTGAGCCTGAAACCATGTACAGAATCCACGCTGATTGTGCGCACCCCAGTATATGTCATGATGCTGTCGACTAGGCGACCTCTGTCATATAACTTTGTTATGACTTTATACCTATTGGGTGTCTCCGGAGTCCACAGACGCGGATGATGTAGCGTTATTTCGCCATTTGCTTCCCCTTCGCTGTCGACAGAAGCATGGCATGCTCTTTCTATCGACCCGTTTGGTTGCATGATACTCACTTCCATAGCAAGTCCTTCTTGACCTTGAAAACCCTGAAGACGAGTGTCCACAGCTATTTTTGCAATGTCTTCGCCAACTGAAAGTGTTCGAACAAACGTGCCCCATGGATCAATCGATATTTTTGGTGACATCACTAGCTTCACAGGTCGGTATAAACCTGCCCCTGGATACCAACGGCTACTCTCCTCCAAGTTTTTCAGATGTACGTCTATGCGGTTGTCTCCTGCACGGAGAAGAGGAGTTACATCCAATCTGAAAGTGTTGTAACCGTACGCCCAATAACCTGCTTGCTGTCCATTGACAGTAACAGTTGGCTCAGCCATGGCTCCGTCGAATACCAGGGTTGCATGTTTGCCATCTATATTGTCAATGTTGATGTTAGTGGAATAAAAACCTTCGCCAATCCATGGTAACGCACCGGAACGACCTGACTTTTCGGTCCTTTGTGTCTCGTTGTTCTGTTCGATGGCCACCATTTGAAGGTCCCATTTCTTGTCGAATGGTCCGCTGATAGCCCAGTCATGGGGCACACGCACTTGTTCCCATGTAATGCTATCACGCGAGAACATCCAGTTCTTCAAATTATATTCCGTTCTAAGCTGCGCGCTTCCAGCCATTGGCATCATCAAAAGCACAACAATGAAGAGAAAGTATTTCATCTTTTTAGTTGGTCTGTTATTATTTCTTGCAAACTTAACGATATTTTCTGACATTCGGATGTTTTCATAGAGGGAATCATTAAGCCTCTTCGAGGTTATGAATCAAATTGATTCACAAAGGCAATCATCAGTCTTTTCAGCCTAATATGATAAACGGGGCCATCGCATTGATGGATTATGACACATCAACAATGCGGATTTAGTTTCTAATGAGTTCTATGCGATGATCTATGCAGGCAGGCATCTCATTCTCATAGTGCGTTACCATTATAAGCGTTTTGTTGTGTCGGAGGCAGAATGTTTCAATGATGTCCTTGGCTAAGCGGCGATTCCGGTTGTCTAGACCATGCAGGGGTTCATCCAGAATGAGCAATTCGGGGTCCTTCACAAAGGCTCTGGCTAGCAGGGCAAGACGTTGTTCGCCACTTGATAGCTTCATGAAAGTGCGATTACATAGATGTTCTATACCAAAGACACTCATCCAAAAACGACATACCTCCAACTCTTTTTCGTTTGGCTTAACGTAGAGCCCCACGCTGTCCTTCAAGCCGCTCGCCACGATTTGGATTGTTGGTAAGTCACGTTTGTAAGCTCTGTGCATCTCGGGTGAAACATATCCGATGTGTTTCTTAATGTCCCAAATGCTTTCGCCAGTGCCGCGTGATTGGTCGAAGAGTGCTATATCGCAAGCGTAGCTCTGAGGATTATCAGCACAGACTAAGCTTAGAAGCGTTGATTTTCCGGCACCGTTACGTCCTACAAGCGCCCAGCGTTCTCCATTGTTGACAACCCAAGACAAATCCTTTAATATGGTGCGGCTGCCATAGTGTATGGAGATGCCGTTCATGCGGACCACTTCTTTGGTGTGATATTCGTTATCTTTATAGGGCATGCCAAGGATAGCCTGCACCATATCCTTTTCTAGGACGTGCGGGGGCTGTGCCTCTTTGTTGTGAGGATATTGGTCAAGTGTTTGTTTTGGACGAACGATATTGTCGCTCACTTCCACTATATGGGTAATAAACGGAGGAATATCGTCAGTCTTCGAGAGAACAAGGATAATTTGCAAGTCAGGCTTGCGTGAAATGGTTGCCAATAGTTCGCATAGATCGTCACGTGTTGATGCGTCAAGGCCTATGAAGGGATTGTCCATAATTAGTACCCTAGGCGAGGCAAGAAGTGTTTCGGTGAGCTTGAACTTCCGAAGTTCTCCGCTTGACAGAAAAGGTGTTGGCTTGTCAAGTAGAGGCTGGAGTGCAAATGTGGAATATAGCCTTTGCTGGAGTGCCCTACGTTCGGGAGTGTCTTCGCCAGTGAGTTTAAAGATGCCCTCTAATCGGTCGCCCACTGTGGGAGTGGCCTCGTCCATTTCGGTACGGTTCCATCGTTGCTGTAGGTAATAAGTGCGGTCGTTGTCTCCTCCGTATGCATCAAGAAAGGTGATATACTTGATATTGTCGGATACCATGGTTTTCTGGCTCGGTCGGAAATCGTATTCAGGATCTCTCATGAGCAACGGATAGCGACCAATGAGAATGTTGACGAGTCTGGTCTTTCCTCCACCATTGGGTCCGACGATGGCTAATTGCTCGCTATTATTAAGTGTAAAGTTTACTGGTTCGGCCATTCTCCACTCGGGCATACGGCACACGCCATCAATAATTTTAATGACCGGCCATTCTTGTCCGGTTAAAGTGTTTGCTTGATTATCCATGAATAATGTTTTGAATCTGAAGTATGGTGATAACGGACAGGCCCCGACAAATCAGCGAATAGTATTGCAATGTAGTGGCTATTCCCTGATTTTTTTTGGGTTGCGCTTTGCGTAGTTGGCCCAGCTGTCATAGTGAGTGGCATCAGTTGTGGGTGTAGATAGCTGCAGAAAATGACAATAGGCGGCACCTAGCGCATCGGTTGCATCAAGAAAGTGCGGCATATCCTCTTTTGAGATGTTAAGTAAACGTTGTAACATGCTTGCCACTTGCTGTTTGGAGGCTTGCCCCTGACCAGTGATAGCCATTTTTATCTTTAGAGGTGCATACTCGTGTATGAAAATGTCTCGGTGTATAGCGGCGGCGATGGCCACTCCTTGTGCGCGCCCTAGCTTGATGAGGGATTGCACATTCTTACTATAGAAAGGGGACTCTATGGCCATTTCGTCGGGGTGATACTCGTCAATAATACCTATAACTCGCTCGAATATCTTTCCGAGTTTGAGATAAGTATCCTTCACTCGACGCATGTCGACCACTCCAAGAGCAAGCATTTGCGCCTTATTACCCACGACCCGTAGCACCCCATAGCCCATAATATTTGTGCCAGGGTCAATTCCAAGGATAATACGTTCTGCGGGTTGACGACTTGTGTCGATCATTGATATGTTTCTTTGGATTATCGATCTAAGTATGGATTGCTTGCCACCTCTCGGCCAATAGTCGTTGCATCGCCATGTCCTGGGTAGACATCTGTATTGTCAGGCAATTGACTCACGGCACGAAGGCTTTGAATCAATAAGAACATTGAACCACCGGGCAAGTCCGCGCGACCGATATTGCCTCTAAAGAGGGTGTCACCCGAGAAGGCAACGTGCTCTTGCTCACAGTAGTAGAATACTCCACCGGGAGTATGACCAGGCGTTTCGATGATCGTGAAATGATGGTCTCCAAAGCTGATAGTGTCATGGCTATGAAGGAGTTTGCCCACAGCAGGGAAATCCTCTGGTTGCATCTCTATGTGTAATACGTCTTTTGTTTGCTGATGTAAATGTTTCATGAGCTCCTCATCCGAAGCGTGAACCTCAGCCTTGAGCCCCCATTGGTCATCGACAAACTTATTGCCGAAGTTATGGTCCATATGTCCATGAGTGGCTAGAAGATGCACAGGACGCAGCCCTTTCTCCTTAATATAATCACTGATAGCCGACCGCTCTGATTCAAAATATGCACCGCAGTCGATGATGACAGCCTCTTTTGTCTCATCACTCACCACATAACAGTTCTCCTGAATCATATTGCAGACGAAGCGTTGAATTTCTATCATAATTTCTTAATTATTAATTTCGTCGTTTGTCTTGAATTCCTCCATAAGCTTTTGAAGAGCAAAGGCAAAATCGTTAATAGAAAATAAGTTGTTAAGCTTACTATAAAGTCAGTGAGGAACTACATAATCAAATAGGAATGTATATGATTTTTTTGTCTTCAAACCACGCATCATGGAAGTAATCCGAGATTGGAGCTACAGTTGTTGTACGTCCAAAAGGTTTCAGTTCCTCAGTGAGATCACCACCCTTGAGGACTATTACACCATTAGGTAATGCATTGTGTTGCTCATCGGAAATATTCTTGCGAATCATACGGACCAAGTCGGGAAGGGGCATAACAGCGCGAGATACCACGAAATCAAACTTATCGTGTTCATCTTCACCGCGGCGATGTAATGCCTCGACGTTTTTGAGCCCTATTGCCTCAGCTACTTCAGTTGCCACTTTAATCTTTTTTCCAGTGCCGTCAATAAGTCGGAATTGGCAATCTGGAAACATGATTGCTAATGGAATTCCAGGGAATCCACCTCCAGTTCCCATATCAAGGATACGCGTTCCAGCCTTGAAGCCGATGAATCGTGCAATGGCCAGTGAGTGAAGCACGTGGTGCAAATAAAGGTTATCGATGTCCTTTCGTGAGATAACGTTTATTTTGGCATTCCAGTCACGATAAAGTGCATCGAGTGCCCCGTATTGCTCGACCTGTCGAGGTGAGAGCTTGGGAAAAACTTTGAGTATGTCTGTTTTATCCATATCTTGCGGACAAAGTTACGATTTTTTGCCGTAACTTTGTGGCCTAAATGTTAGTTTTATGAAGAAAGCCGCCTTATTTGACCTTGACGGAGTAATTATCGATTCGGAAACCCAATATACTGAGTTTTGGGGCTCACAGTTCCATCTTTATTATCCCGATCAACAAGGGTTAGAATATCTGATTAAGGGTATGACACTCACTCAGATTTACGAAAGATATTTTGCCGATCAGGAGGAGCAACGGAATTGTATCACAAAGGCACTTGACGACTTTGAACTTGATATGCATTATGATTATATTGCAGGGTTTGAAGATTATATTCATAGACTACGTATAAAAGGAATTAAGATGGCTGTGGTTACAAGTAGCAATCTAGGGAAGATGGCTAATGTGTATCAGCAGCATCCCGACTTCAGGAGTCTTTTTGACTCTATCCTTACTAGTGAAGACTTCGAACGGAGTAAGCCCGATCCAGATGGATATCTCAAGGCTGCGAAGGCTTTAGGTGTCGAGCCCGGTGAGTGTGTGGGTTATGAGGACAGCATCAACGGACTGAAGGCTGTTCGTGCGGCAGGGATGTTTTGTGTTGGTTTGACAACGACAAATAGTCGTGAAGTTGTAAAGCCTTTGGCTGATGTTGTCATTGATGATTTTACACAACTGCCTGATGATTTCTTCGAAGAAGCCTGATCATCTGTTATTTTCATTTTAAATCTTTAATTGTTAAGTAGATATGATGCTTTTGTTTCATATCTACTGTTTTGTTTCTTGTTGCTAATTGTATAAGCGGCAATTAGCATCATTACTTAAGGAGTTCGATGGTGACACGATCGTAGAATCATGTCTATTTGCCCAGAGTTAGATTATAGTAGAAGAAAAACATTTTAACTTTCTGATTATCTGTTATTTAGCATTAATCCAATGGCTTTCTTTTTCTACAATACTTTTGCCTAATAATAGTGCGCAAAATTAAAATATGGCTTAGTTACTATGTCAGTAGTCGAGGCCGTATATGTGTTTCCGTAGGGGTCAATTGCTTTTATGAAGACCAAGGATTTAGGTGAGCGTGGCTCATAATAGTAAAGATGATTCATGATGAGATAGCTGTTGCGACTGCTCACATACCAGTAGGTCACGGCCTTGGAATAACGATGGAGATAACCTGTTGCGAATGCGTCTTGATTAAGGGAGTCGAGACGATGCATAGGGCGTCGTACTCCGTTTTCCATGGCCACCAAATGCCATCGCGAGTCTGCGTTCCACACATTGGCAATAATAATTCCCTTGTTTTTTGGTAAGTGCCAATCCTCGGCATAACTCTCTTTGTTGAAGGATTGGTCGGCTCTGAAAAGTGTCATCTGTTGACCAGAATCCCAGCGCGTACCTTTGTAATGAGCATCTGTTAGCGTTGTTCCATCGAAGTCGTATATGTAGTATCCGTTGGGTGTTCCGCATATATTGATATTGGATTGCCATATTGTCCCACCAGCAGACGCATGGCAACGCTCCATGATATGATGGTCATCGAATTGCAATTCATGTTTGAGGGCAAAGTGAGTGTGTCCACAAAACAATTCATACCCTCCCTCGAAGTCAAGCAAGAGTACCATGACATGACTGAATCGCGAGGACAAGAAGTGTCCCAGTTCAGTTGAAATGTCCAGTGGCTTAGCCTCGCGCTTAGGGTGATTGCCGAATGTGAATGGGATGTGATAACAGAGAACCACGCGTTTTTGCTTGTCAGCAAGGCTAAGATCTGCTGTCAACCAAGCCATCTGAATGTCACTTAACTCACCAGGCGAATAGTAGAGTTTGCCATGATAGAAATCACAATCGTTCATCACCACATAGTGAACGTCCCCTCGGTTGAAGGAATAATTCGTAGGGCCCCATGCGTTTTCCCAATCCTTTTGGTAAATTCGCTTTCCCTCTTGGTCATGATTACCTATGACAGAGAATATTGTCATGGGTGAGGAACCCAAAACATGGCGCATTCCGAGTTGCAATGTGTCATTGTACCCTCCGGTGTATTGTACATTATCACCCATCGAAAGGCCATAAACGGGTACGTCGTTTGGCGTAGTGGCTATGGTCTTACGGATGTCAACCATGGTTTCATCAACAAATCGCTCGAGATTGCTCTTGCTGATAAGAGAGTCATTTGGACCTGTAAAGTACGGGTCCTGAGCATTGGTCACCTGAGGATCTCCCAGCACAATCATTCGGAATCGAGTTTCCTTTCCATTCGGCAGCCTAGTCAAAGTGAAGTTATATACCGAGTCGGTATCTGTGATGGCTTGATAAATGCAAGCTGTGTGGTCGCTTTCGGAGTGTGTGGGAATGGCACAATAGTCTGGCACCGAGTAGTAGACAAATTCAGCATGACGATGTCGATGCAGAGCATAACGCCCAGCAGAATCAGTTAATGCGCATGTTACGCCGTCGCTCACAACCACTCCGGAAACAGCAATACCAGCTGAGTCGGTGAGTTGCCCACGGATGCTATCTCGTTCTTGTCGTAACAGTTCTTCCTCCAATTGAGCTTCTTGCAGTGCTTTTTGCAACGCCACCCTCTGTCCAATATCGTCGGATAGTGTTTCCACGGGCGGTTGTTTAGCATTCATCACCATAGCGGTAATGACTACAATGGATACTGCCAATGTCAATATAACCAGAATAATCAGCTGTTGTTGTTTTCTTCCGTTGCGCATAATCTGAGAAGATTTCAAGCAAAAGTAGACAAATATTCCTAAGAAATTTACTGTTATAAGATTATTTTTGTAGTATCAAAAATATGATTCATGTTTCAATATAATATCAGCAGTATCTTATTTTATTAGTAATCAAACTTTTACCAGTAATTTGACATCAATCATAAAAACTGAGATGAATTTGGGATAAAAGCATAATTTATATTTGGTTCTCTCTTTTTGGTCAGAGAAAATTTGTAACTTTGTAAACTGAAATATGGAGTTCTCTTTCCAAATAGATATTTTGGGGCTAATCCTAAAAGGACTTCTCATCGGAGTCATAGCCTCGGCACCCATGGGGCCCGTGGGCATATTGTGTATTCAGCGCACTCTGAATAAGGGGCGCTGGTACGGCTTCATAACAGGCGTAGGTGCTGCCTTGAGTGATCTTATTTATGCCATGATCACTGGTTTGGGTATGAGTTTTGTGATGAGACTTATCACTGATCCCACTAATAAATTCTGGTTGCAGATTATCGGAAGTGTGTTACTTCTTGTTTTCGGGGTCTATTGCTGGCGCAGCAATCCAACAAACAACATTCGCATTGGAGGAAGAAAGGGGAAAGGAACATTGCTTCACAATGGAGTAACCGCTTTTTTGGTTACCTTTTCCAATCCGCTCATTATCTTTCTATTTATGGCTACTTTCGCACAGTTTGCCTTTGTAATACCCAGCAGGCCTATGGAGATGGGCTTAGGGTATTTAAGTATTATCTTTGGCGCGTTGATGTGGTGGTATGGGCTCACATGGTTGGTGGACAAAATCCGCGGAAAATTTGATGAAAGCGGTATCCTTATCATTAATAAGATAATTGGGTCAGTAGTCATAATCTTCTCGCTTGTGGTACTTGTTGGTACCGTTTTCAATCTCTATACATTCCATTATTAGTTTTTTCTTGATCCTATCCGTGAGAGATGGGACAAGTAACTGTTGTTAATTTCATTGAAATCATGTTTATAGCAAGTAAACTTCGCCAGAATTCAATTGCCGAATATCTATTGTATATGTGGCAAATGGAGGATCTGATACGAGCATATGGTTGTTCGTTAGCAAGAATAAAGAGAGAGTATATCAATTGGTTTGATTTTACGGACGAGCAAAAGGAAGAAGAGACAGACTGGTTTGGTAATCTCATCCGAATGATGAATGAGGAAGGAAAACGTGAGAATGGACATTTACAAATCAATCAAGTAATGTTGCAAGACCTCATGGACCTTCACTTGGAATTACTTCAATCACAAAAGTTTCCATTCTACAATTCTGAGTATTTCAAGGTTTTGCCTTATATCGTAGAACTTCGTCAGAAAGGTGATAAGGATGTGAGTGAAATAGAGACATGTCTCGATGCACTTTATGGAATCATGTTACTAAAGATGCAAGGTAAGGAAATTACGGCGGAAACAGAACATGCCGTTCAAGAAATTACTACATTCATAGGGATGCTTAGCGACTATTACAAAGACCCCAAGACTCAAGAGAAGTTGTCTGAAACCTCTTTAGATTAGAATAAGATACTCGGTGGAAAGCACTTGAACATGTTGATTACATTTTCATAAGACATTTCAGGAGTGATTAGAAATAGTCACTTTGCTCTTAGATACAAAACATAGTAAAAATAATGAACGAAATATTTCGCAGGCGAACTTTCGCCATTATCTCTCACCCCGATGCTGGTAAGACCACCCTTACTGAAAAATTCTTGCTTTTTGGTGGTCAAATCCAAGTGGCAGGTGCCGTCAAGAGTCATAAGATTCGCAAGACGGCTACCAGTGACTGGATGGACATTGAAAAGCAGCGTGGTATATCTGTATCTACTTCTGTCATGGAGTTCGACTACCTTCCTGATGAAAGCGAAGGCGAGCCATATAAGGTAAACATCCTTGATACTCCAGGACACCAGGACTTTGCGGAAGATACCTACCGCACATTGACAGCTGTAGATAGTGCCATCATAGTGGTCGACTCCGCCAAAGGTGTGGAGGCACAGACACGAAAGCTCATGGAGGTGTGTCGCATGAGGAACACTCCGGTTATTGTCTTTATCAACAAGATGGACCGTGAGGGTCGTGATCCCTTTGATTTGCTGGACGAACTGGAGCAGGAACTGCAAATAAAGGCGCGTCCTTTATCATGGCCAATTGGTCAAGGACTGAAGTTTAAGGGTGTCTATAATATCTTTGAACGGCAACTAAACTTGTTTACTCCCAATAAGCAAAGAGTGACGGAGAAAGTTTCAGTGGACATTTCCTCAACTGAATTAGACGCGAGAGTAGGGGAGAAGGAGGCACAACGGTTGCGCGATGATTTGGAGTTGGTAGATGGTGTTTATCCTACCTTTGACGTGAAAGAATATCTTGCCGGCCATACTGCTCCCGTTTTCTTTGGCTCTGCACTCAATAATTTTGGTGTACAAGAATTGTTGGACTGCTTCGTTGAGATCGCTCCAAGTCCTCGTCCCACCAAAGCTGAGGAACGGACAGTAACTCCCGATGAGTCGAAATTCACAGGATTCATCTTTAAGATTACCGCGAACATTGATCCCAATCACCGCTCTTGTATTGCTTTTTGTAAGGTTTGCTCAGGAAAGTTTGTTCGCAACGCACCTTATCAGCATATTCGATTGAACAAGACAGTACGTTTCTCTTCGCCGACTCAGTTCATGGCGCAACGCAAAAGCACGGTCGATGAGGCTTGGCCTGGCGATATAATTGGTCTTCCGGATAATGGAATCTTCAAGATTGGAGATACACTGACTGAGGGTGAGGAGCTGCATTTTCGCGGTCTGCCATCGTTCTCTCCAGAACTGTTCAAGTATATTGAGAATGACGATCCAATGAAGTCGAAGCAGTTTATGAAAGGTTTGGAGCAGTTGATGAATGAGGGTGTTGCACAATTATTCGTCAATCAGTTCAATAATCGACGCATTGTAGGAACTGTAGGTCAGTTGCAATTCGAGGTGATTCAGTATCGCCTTGAGCACGAATATAATGCCAAGTGCCGCTGGGAGCCAGTCCATCTGTATAAGGCGTGTTGGATAGAGTCAGACGATGAGGCTGAGTACGAAAACTTTATTAAGCGTAAATACCAATATATGGCTAAGGATATTGAAGGCAGAGACGTGTTCCTTGCTGACTCAAGTTATGTTCTTAGTATGGCGCAACAGGATTTCAAGCACATTAAGTTCCACTTTAGTAGTGAATTCTAAGTGTTAGAAAGTATTTTGGCCGCCAAATATTTTAGATGAGCTAAAGGGATATTGACTATCCTTCAGTTAGCTTTAAAAAGAAAGAAGTTATGATAAGGACGGGAAAAGTAATTACTTTTCCCGTCCTTATTCGTTATATTCTGCACGATGAAGAGCTCATTCTTATTATGAAATCATGTATCGAAGGAAGAGGGAGATTTGGCATTTCATCCTCATCCTGTAGACTTAAATCAATGCCGATAAACTTTGGATTGTTGACTACAAGTATGTTATTTAAGTCAGACGCGGTAATATTACCTCCAATTAGAAATGGAGTTTGTCCCTCATAAGCATCGAGAAGGCTTGGCTTGAGATGACCCTCAGCATCCTGAGGACAAATAATTAACAGGTCAGCTGCTCCTTCGAATGTTTTATAAGTTGCAATTTCCTCGTTTGTTGTTGCTTTGATAGTTTTGATTAATCGGATGTGTGGGGCAATGTCTGGAATGAGTGTGCGCTTCAGATTGTCCATCATGATGTTACTTTCATAACCGTCAAGTTGAACGAAGTCAAGTGAATAGTTGTAAACGTATGTAATGATCGTTTGGGGCATTTCATCTGCAAAGATGCCCGCCCGCATCAATTGATGCTGATTTAAGTTACTTGTAGTTGTTTGACTGCGGTTTTCATCAAGCTTCGATATTCCTTGAACAGCTTTACTCAATCGTTCTTTACTATAGTCGGGGATGATGCCTGCCATTGAAGAAATCATCTCCAAGTGTTGTGGACTGTTCCTTCTGAAGTCTAGTCCTAATATGTCTATGCCCCATTCTGAAACCTTACGGATGCTCTTTTCATCGCGTAAGCCATTCACTTTAATGACAGGTTTTTCCATAAGTCCGCGTTATCTTTATATGCTCAAAACTTACCTTGGCTTTCCAGCTCACTATTTTATAAGTGTGATACTTAGGGTTTAAGTCTTGGTTTCAACTCATCAGGACTGTCTTTTGTAAACATATTCACAGGAGGAGCCATGTTCTCGAAGAGGTTTGTGACGTCTTTCGGATCCAAATTGAGGGTAGGTTGGAATGAGTCGCTTAGCATATAGTCAATGATTGCCTTTCGCATCTGACGAGCAACTACACGTCGTTCCAAATTGCTGGAGATGTCCATCGTCGTCATGATAAGCTTACCACCAAGAACGTTAGCTTCGAATAACATTCCTAACTTTCTACTGACATGCCATGTGTCGATAGGTTGGATGGGTGATTGATAACTCTTTGGGAAGAGTGAAAGATTCATCACCTGTGCATTATTGGTCAGTTCCCACCAGTTGAGATTTGACCAATCGTCCGTAGGAAATTCCTTGAACAGAGGATGTTCCGTTTCAATTGTTATTCCCGTGGTGTGGGGAGGACGCATCTTAAACCAACTGGTGTTCCAGAAGACAGGAAGATAATGTTGCACCACATCGCTACCATAACGCACCTTGCCAGCGGCCTCTATCAGCACACTTCCTCCCTTTTTCAACATTTTTACTGCCTCAGCATCGAGTGTGTCTGTTATCATGAAGAGCCTATTATTCCCCTTTGACGAGACGGTAGGCATTTCTATTTGTTTGGGATAGACCCAAAATTCCCATTCGTTGCTCCACATTGTCCTCGGAGAACCACTCACTAAGCTATCGCCTGATTTAGAAGTTTCAGCGACATTAACGGTCAATATGAGTTTCTTTGGACTCATAAATAGTGACAAGTCAAACTGTGCCATACCCAAATCTTGGTTTTTGCCTAGTGGGATATCATGCTGAGAGAGCACTCCTTGCACATATTCTTTACCTTCAACATCATGTATGGTATAGGTGCTGCGTGCATTGAGAAGATTTCGACCTGCGGCATTGTAAAGTTCAACAGGTACTTTCAATGTCTCGTCATTGGTATAAATGAATTTAGGGAATTTCGCCAAAGGTACAACTTCACTACAAAATTGTCTCCATTCATCAGCTCCAACATAACCTTTTTCTCGCCAGAACACATTGAGTGGACCAACCAATGCAGTGCCCTGTCCGCTATAATCATTCAATGAAAGCATCTGGAATCCTGCGTAATCTTTTGTGCGAAGATTGCGCTCAATATCATACTTGTAAGCCAATACCTGAAGTTTTCCACTTGCTCGAAGAAACTTTTCTGCTTGTGAAAGCATACCGTTGTCGCGTAGCAAGTCTTCGAAGATATCAAAGTTCAGCGCTTTATATACGCCTGTATACTGTGAACGCTCTTTCAAGTCGGGGAACGCACACCATTGACCCAACTCATGACTCAGGTTGGGTTCGGTGTTGACAGGATACTCTGGCGTAGGTTTAAAGTTGGCGGGATATAGGATTTCTTTATTAAAGTTATCCTCCGACTGTGGGGCATGCTTGTCCCACGCTAGACCGCGGGCGCCTCCCTTCACATGGTATTGGCTTTGATCGTCCCATGCCCAGCCACCACCGACAGAAGCACCGCAATACACTCGTCTGTCGTCAGTTTTCTTCCAATAGTTCACCCAGTCATTACACCATTCAACCCAGTTTCCTGCTGGCTCGTTTCCTGCTGCCATCATGACAAACGATGGATGGTTGCCGTAAGCCTCGACCATGCGTTTTGTCTCGTCCATGAGATATTGGTCGATAGGCATGTTACGCCTTAACTTCACACCGTGATTGGGCCAACTTGGTCCCTCTGGTTGAAGATAGAAACCCACTTGGTCAGCTGCAACGAAGGCGGCTTCGGGTGGACAGTAACTATGAAAGCGCATGGCATTGAGCCCGTACTCTTTGCATTTTCTGAAAATGTTTTCCCAAGAGTCAACGTCAGTTGGAGGATAACCAGTAAGGGGGAAAGTACAGTTCTCTACCGTGGCTCGTAGCCATATCGGTGTTCCATTGAGATAGAATTGTCTTCCCTTTATTTTCACCTCACGCATACCGAACACCGACTCCATGGTGTCGTCTTTCGAACTAACTGTTAGCTTGTAGAGGTTTGGTGAAAACTCTGACCACAGCTTAGGATTCGGTATTGAAATGATAAAAGTTGAGTCGTTCTCACCTTGCGCCTTGACCTTAGTGCCGTTGATCATAAACTTTAGTCGTTTGGTATTTGCGCACACAACGACTCTAATTTGCTCCTTGTTGATATCAGGATAAATCCTCACACCATTAATGGTTTGACGTCCATGTGCCTGCAATTCGATCCGTCCCACGATGCCATTCCAGTTCCCTTGTGTTTGGTCGGTTACACTATGAGAGTCCTGTCCCACACAGACATTCTCGATGCCATTATATACTTTAATCGCAATCTCATTTTCCTCGCCAACATTCAGAAGCTCGGACACATCATAAACATGGGGTGTATTTAGGCTCATCTGATGCCCTGCTTCGCGGCCGTTCACCGATACGGTGGTCTCGATGTGTGGCCTCTCAAGATAGAGAACTACCCGTTTTTTTGCCCATTGCTTAGGAATGGTTATGCGTTTGGTGTAGGTAACAGTGCCGACAAAATGCTTGTTGGGTGTCAGGAAAAAGGGGAATTTCATTCGTCCTTCATGTCGGTATTTCTCCATATAAGGATTGAAATAGTACGAGGAGTCATAGAGACTGCCTGTCCATTGTGTTTTCACGCTTAGGTCATCACCCTTGTTGTTGGTCAGAAGGGACCCTGGCAGCTTCACCTCGCCCAAAGACGATTCCCATTTCCCACTGAGATCGATGGTATGCTGAGCCGTTGCGCCAATAGGGCTTAATATGATTGTTAAGGCTGCCAGCTTTGATAATATGCGATGTGATAAAGATTTCATCCTGTTATATTATTTATTATTCATTAAGACTATTGAGTTTATTCCCTCACCTGGAGTGGTGTCAGCCTCTTCGGGAAAATAAACCGGAGCATTCTTCTGCATAGGGAGTATGCGCAATTCCAACTGCTTCACGCTCTTAGGTAGCCTCCATAAGCCAAATTGGAAGTGATGGCCGTCATAGAAATTGTCGTCTATAAACTTTCCATCAGCATATAGCCTAGCACAATCTCCATGATAGTTGATGTCTAATAGACCGTCATTTTTCCCTTTGAGGTCAATGGTATAGATGGCAGCATCATTGAAATCGCTGTCGCTTGGAGACTCCGCTGCCTTTTGTACACCTATTGTGATGGTTCGTAGCGTACCGGCTTCCTTGACCTTATGATAGCTTAGCATAGTCTTGTCAGGAAGTGGAGTGGGGTCAAGGAAAAGATGTTCGGCCTCCTGTTGGGTCAGTATATAGAGGTTTCCGTGTACTGGCTTTTTTGTTCCAAGTGGTTTTACGCGCCTCATGGTCTTGCCATTTTGTAGGGCTATCTCGACAGGTATCCCCTGGATCTGCATGAGAAAGACCTTACCTTCACGTTTGGCCACGAGTTGTGCCGTGGCATAACGCATTCCCTCCATATTAATGGGGAATATGCCCATGGCACCGGCTGGAATGGTCAACTTTGGTAACGACACGTCACCAGCCGATAGCTTAACACCTTTCTTGGTCGTGAGCGATTGCAGTCGTTCATAGTTGTTGAAAAAGATGAATCCTGCTCCGCCTTCTTTTTTATCAACTCTACGATAGCTCCATCGTAGCGAGCCATCATCACCCTTACGCATTGCTGCCGCCTCGTTGTCCTCTGTTGTATATCCATCGGGAAAGATGGCATCCATAGGAGCAAGCAGCGTGCCATAGTCTTGCAGGAAAAGGTGAATAGGACGTAATCTATAATAGGTTTCTCTCAGCTGACCGAACTCTCCGATGGGTGCCTGAAAATCATAGCTCTTCTCGGGCATGTCATTGTAGTTGGTTGCCATCGTGCGTTGATTTTCATTGAGTGGAGTTAGCTTCCCGTCAGGATTTGTACCGCCATGATACATGTAATAACCTAGAAGATTACTTCCAGATCCCAGTTTAACAATTGCCATGGCAAGTGCATCTTTGGCATAAAGGAACGGCCTACGGTGATATGCGGTAGCCATGCCCCCACCTAACTCACAAGTGAAAAATGGATAGGAGCGAGATGAAGGTGAATCTTTACTTGGAGAGGTCTTATCATATTGCAACAGATCGGTGCCTATGCTCTTGGCGTCACGATTTGGTTTAAAGAAGAACGCCTTCCAGTAGTTTCCTGCTGTGGGTTCGATACTACGTTCCCAGAAGCCGTCTGCATAGTCGCCATAGAGAGGTATCATTTCGCCATAGGGGACAGGTCTTGTCAGTTCGGGCCAACCGGTGCGCGTGTAAAATGGCAGGTCAAAGCCTATGCTTGTAGCTATCTGTTTTAACGCCATAAGGTATTCCCCGGATCCACGATACTCATTGTCGAACTGAGCAGCGACAACCGGACCTCCATCTTTCCATTGTAGCCCTTGCACCTGAGTGAAGATTTGTCGATAAAGTGTGTTGCATGACGCGAGCCATCGGTTGTCCGTGGACCTCAATTTCATTGGGGGGATACCACTAATAGTGTCTCGCGACAGATTAATGGCCCAATCGGGAATGCCTCCACAACGTACTTCACCATGGCAAAACGGCCCTAGGCGTAATACCACTGGCATCTTTTCGGCTTTGCATACCTCCAAGAAAGCACGCAAATTGCGTTGACCGCTCCAGTCGAACTGGTTTCTTAGCTCTTCGATATGGTTCCAGAAAACGTAGGTTGCGATTATCGTTACCCCGCCTTCCTTCATCTTTCGAACCTCCGAAGACCATTCATTTGCAGGAATGCGGCTATAGTGTATCTCTCCCATAACGGGTAATACACGTTTGCCGTCAAGCATTAAACTATGCTCGTCCCAGGTCACACGTGGCAATTGAGCAAAGGAGCCAATAGAATTAAGGGTACTAATGGACAGGATAAGAATAAGTTGTAGAATTCTCTTCATTTGTGTCTAAATAGTTTGTCGATACTGCAAATTTAGCCAAAAACTATGATTTCACAATGCTTCGATAAGATAATTCTTTGATCCAGCCGCTTTTATGTCGTCACAACAGGCTCATTCTATCGCACAAAGTGCTCTAATTCCTGATGTGTGCAAGATCTTTTTTCGAAAATCAAAGAATACAGACTATTCATATTCACTAAACTAGCGCTTAGTGAACGTATAGAGATGAAGCCAAGAGTCACCTGGTATGTAAATGACGTAGAGAGGCATTCACCAGCCTAGCATGACCTTCCTCAAATGAAAGAATACGCTCTAGATATCCTTAATCAGTATAGCTGCTTCCCCTTACTCAAACAATCAGACTTCTGTAGGAACGGTTTCTTTATCGGTGTGCTTCACAATTCGTTTGCCATGATCATTGCGGCGAACGATAAGTGGCACCTTTTCTACAACGACACTGCTAGTATCCAGGCCAAGGGCGCGCTCGTCACTGATGCCGATATGCTTGATGATACCATACAAGTTCATAATGATGTTGTCGCGACGATTGTTCGAAAATGCAGGATAATAGATGCGATGGATAACGATAAAGCGGAAGTCGCCCGCAATGTTGCGACGCTTTAAGGAGTCGTAGCCACTGGTGAGATCGAAGCGCCCTTCGGCAACGAGATCTTCGATGATTTGCCTAAGGAAGATGGTGAGCATAGGTTGTACTCGGAAGCCGATGTGCACATCGATGCGATAGAATGTGTCGGGAATGAGCGAGGTGAAGGTGTAATCAAGCGTATCCGGCTCATCAACATAGTCAAAATGGAAAAGCCAGTAGTGGTCTGCGCGCTTAGGATTTTTATGAATGATGGAGTAGACAACCTTACCCTCTACCAAAGTGGGGTTGTTGGTCTTGCTGATATACACCAGATTGGTGGCAAACTTGGGGATGCTAGGGTCGTCCTTGATATCAGATATGGTATCAAAATACTTGTTTATGCGATAAAATTTCAAATGCTTACTTCTAATCTTCGTTGCATTGTACCAAACATACATCACAATGAAAATTCCACCTGCCAAAAGGATGGTGAACCATCCGCCATGAGCGAACTTAAAAAGATTGGCGGCAAGGAACGTGCTCTCTACAGTAACAAATATAGCTGCGAAAATGAAGACAAACACTTTGCTGATATTCTTTGATCGCAGATAGAACGCCAAGAGTATCGTGGTCATCAGCATCGTAATAGTGATCGAAAGACCGTAAGCGGCTTCCATGCGAGCAGATGACTGGAAAAGCAAGATCGTGATGACGCAGAAGATGTAGAGGAATATGTTTACCGACGGCACAAAGAGCTGACCTTTGACCTGGGTTGGATACTTAATGCGCTGACGAGGCCAAAAGTTGAGGTTCATGGCCTCACTGAAAATGGTAAACGACCCGCTGATAAGTGCCTGACTGGCAATGACGGCTGCGATAGTAGCCATAATGATACCAGGAAGGAGAAAGGCTTGGGGCATGATGGCAAAGAATGGGTTGCCCTGCATGTAGGCACTACTATCGTGGGCGATGAGCCATGCTCCCTGTCCGAGATAGTTGAGAATCAGCATAGCCTTTACATATACCCAGGCTACTGTTATATTGCGTCTTCCACAATGTCCTAAGTCGGAATAGAGCGCCTCGGCGCCAGTGGTACATAGGAACACCGCACCAAGGATAAGGAACCACGAGGGATTTTCAGCAAGTAGATGGATGGCATGGTAGGGATTGAAAGCTTGAAGTATGGCCCAATTATTTGGTAATTGCATAGCCCCTATAACGCCAAGCATAAGAAACCACAAGAACATGAGTGCACCGAAAGAACGGCCAATAACGTTGGTCCCAAATTGTTGGACAAAGAAGAGCACAGAGATGATGATCAAAGTTATAGGAACAACTGGTGTCTCTGGATTGATGACACTTAGTCCTTCTATAGCCGAGGTCACTGTAATAGACGGGGTGATAATGCCATCGGCCACCAATGTGCTTGCCCCGACAATAGCGGCAAGGTAGAGCCACTTGCGCTTATGGCGGCGTACAAGGGCATAAAGAGCGAGAATTCCGCCTTCGCCTTTGTTGTCTGCATGTAAGGCAATGATGACATATTTGAAGGTGGTTTGTAATGTGAGTGTCCAGATGATGCATGATACAGCACCGATGATAAATTCGGCATTGCCTTGCGGGGCGTATTTCACAATGGTCTGCATCACGTAGAGTGGCGAAGTGCCAATGTCACCAAATACTATTCCCAGCGTGATAAATATTCCCAACAGACTGAGTTTTTGGGTGAACGGTGTCTGAATGCTATCTGTCTTTATATCCATATTTATTTCTTCTATCAGAAAATCGCGCAAAAGTAGAGAGATAAATATTATCCAAAGAATTATCCTCGATGATTTTTCGTTTCATTCATAATAATTAACGATAAAATCATTTGTCATAAGTGTAATTACTTATTCTCAAGGCATTACTTCTTTATCAATATTTATAAAGGGGTAGAGTGAATCTTTATAGTTTTCATCTATATACCTATGACTTCTGATTACAACCCTTCGGGGATTTTCGGTCTTTGGTATTTTGCTTTGTACATGACTCTTTGAGTGCACATCCGTCGCACGCAGACTTGTGGTCTGTCATGGTTCGGTAAAGTCGATAACCTACATAGCTTACGCAAACAGCTACCACTAATAATACGATAATATATTGCAATGTCATGTGTTACCCTCCTTTACTAACAAAAAAAGTGAACTCCCGTCAGGAAATTCACTCCATTATTCTGTGATTCCGAAGGGATTCGAACCCTTGACCCACAGCTTAGAAGGCT
>Ga0183095_10935_pt1 | contig 23863 bp, 16 predicted proteins | sample BioMet4_FD_130346 | JGI IMG/M metagenome (GOLD analysis project Ga0183095, IMG submission 130346) | Microbial communities from bioreactor (seeded with sewage sludge) at LBNL, California, USA - Biofuel metagenome 4 (v2) (version 3) | ecosystem: Engineered > Bioreactor > Anaerobic > Unclassified ...
TGATAATCAGGTGATGAATCATCTGGATGTGTTGACCAACCGTATCGGCGGGCGCGTGATAGGCTCGTATGGTTATGATAATGCGGTACAGTGGGTAGCCTCAAGTTTTAAGAAATGGGGTCTGGATGTAGAGCTGCAGGAGGTGGGAACATTGCCTGTAGGGTTTGATCGCGGCCCGTGGTTCGGGCGTATGCTTGGAGATAAAAGTATGGATCTGCATTTTGTTACTCCATCGTATACCTCCGGCACTAAAGGAGTGAGTCGCGGACAAGTACTGCAGGAACCGCTTACGCAAAAAGAGTTCGATCGAATGAAAGGACAGTTGAAAGGAGCCTGGGTATTGATCAACGGACAGAATGCCGGATGGCCTGTCGATCGTTCGGCTAAAGGCGATTCTATACGCGAAGCTGTGATTACTGAAAATAACAAGACTGCTGAACAGAATGATAAGATTCAGAAAGGTAATTGGGAAAATGGCACCAGTAATGCATTACTTCCTTTGAAGGAAAATGTGCCGGCATTGTTTTACAAACAGATGTGTGAAGTCGGGGTGTTGGGTTTTATACAACGTGCTTCTGTTCCTTTGAGGGCGCTTTATGACAGGGAAATCATGCAAGATCCGACTTTTACTTTTGATAATTTGCCTACTGCATGCGATATTAAGCTCGATGAGAGCCAGTTCGATATTATAAAGCAAATGGTTAAGGAGCGCCGCACTTTCTTCCTTGAGTTTGATATTCGCAATCATTTCCGCATGGGGCCTGTTAAATATTATAATGTAATAGGTAAGATCAGAGGTACGAAGTATCCGGACGAATATGTGATGGCCAGCGGACATCTGGATGCTTACGATGTGGCCACAGGTGGTGTCGATTGCGGGTCAGGCGTTACACCGGTTATCGAAGCTGCCAGGATGATTATGAAATCGGGAGCTAAACCTAAGCGGACAATCCTTTTCTGTGCATTTGCAGGAGAAGAATTCGGTCTACTTGGTTCTGAAGCCTGGGTAAAAGCTAATCCCGATAAATTGGCAAAAATAGCAAACCTGTTCAATCGTGACGGCGGACCGACACCTCCTGTGGGTATTGAAGTGCCTCAGGCAATGTACAAAGATTTTGTAAAAGTTTGCCAGTCGGTAAAGAAGATCCGTCCGGATTACCCTTTTGAAGTGACAGTGGGCGGCCCGTTTACCAAGCCTACAAAACCGGGCGGAACGGATGCGTCGGAGTTTGCTATGCGCGGCGTTCCGGCAATCGGTTTCAATGAAAAGGATTTCAAGGGATATAATTTTAATTACGGAGAGATCTGGCATACTGAGCGCGATACCTATTCGAAGAGCATTCCGGAGTATGAAGAACAAGCGGCTACGGTAACAGCAGTCGTTACTTTGGGAATAGCAAATTTGGATCATCAGCTTTCGCGTGACGGATTGTATAAATAAATTCGTACCTTTGCACACTTAAATAAGTGAGCATATAAATAAATAGGTAAATCATGATAATTGTAAGTAATTTAGACGTTCAGTTCGGGAAACGTGTTCTTTTTCAGGATGTGAATATGAAGTTTACACCAGGGAACTGTTACGGCATCATTGGTGCTAACGGTGCCGGTAAGTCCACTTTCCTTCATGTTCTCAGCGGCGATTTGGATCCTACGCGCGGATCGGTTACGATGGGTTCGGGCGAACGTCTGTCCGTATTGAGTCAGGATCACTTTGCTTTTGATGAGTATACGGTGCTGAATACAGTGCTGATGGGGCATTCGACACTTTGGAATGTAATGAGCGAGAAGGATGCTCTTTATGCAAAAGAAGATTTTAGTGATGCCGATGGTATCCGGGCTTCTGAGCTGGAAGAAAAGTTTGCTGAACTCAACGGATGGAATGCCGAGAGTGATGCAGCATCATTGCTGAGTGGTCTGGGCATTAGTGAAGAGCATCATAATATGTTGATGCGGGATATGAGCGGAAAGCAAAAAGTACGTGTGTTGCTGGCTCGTGCTCTGTTTGGGCAACCTGATAATCTACTGCTCGATGAGCCGACCAACGACCTCGATCTTGACACCGTTTCATGGCTTGAAAACTATCTTTCGGAGTTTGAGCATACCGTGCTCGTCGTCAGTCACGACCGACATTTTCTGGATTCCGTTTGTACTCATACCGTTGATATTGATTTTAGTCGGCTACAGATGTACGCCGGCAACTACAGTTTCTGGTATGAATCCAGTCAGCTGGCTCTACGTCAGATGCAGCAGCAGAATAAGAAAGCCGAAGAGAAGAAAAAAGAGCTTGAGGAGTTTATACGCCGTTTTAGTGCTAATGTAGCTAAATCAAAACAGACAACCAGTCGTAAGAAGATGATTGAAAAACTGAATATTGAAGAGATTCAACCATCTTCACGCCGTTATCCGGGAATATTGTTTATGCCTAATCGCGAACCCGGAAATCAGATATTAGAGGTTAAGGGACTCACCAAGGCGGTAGAAGGGAAGGTCCTTTTCAAGGATTTGAACTTCAATGTAGAGAAAGGTGATAAGATTGTTTTCCTGAGCCGCGATCCGCGTGCTATGACGGCTTTTTTCCAGATTATCAACGGAGAAGAGAAGCCTGATGCAGGAACTTACCAGTGGGGACAAACCATTACGACAACATATCTGCCGCTGGATAACTCCAAATATTTCAATAGCGATTATGATTTGGTGGAGTGGCTGACGCAGTTTTCTCCGGATACGAACGAAGTGTTCCTGAAAGGATTTCTGGGTCGGATGTTGTTCAACGGTGATGAACTGATGAAAAAAGTGAGTGTACTCTCCGGCGGCGAGAAGATGCGTTGTATGATTTCGCGGATGATGTTGACTAATGCAAACTGTATCATCCTTGATACGCCGACAAATCATCTGGATCTGGAGTCTATTCAGGCGTTTAATAATACGCTTCAGGCATTTAAGGGTAATATTCTGTTCTCAAGTCATGATCATGAGTTTATTCAGACGGTTGCAAACCGTATGATCGAACTGACACCCAATGGTATTATTGACAAGATGATGGATTATGATGATTATATCATCGATCCGATGGTAGCCGAAATGAAGATGAAGATATATAAGTAACAAAAGAGAAATGAAGAGAAGGGTAGTATTCCTGTTCGCATTATTCTCTATATGGCTACCGATTTTTGTGATTCAGAAACCGGCATTTATGCTTTATCATCATGCTTTGGCAGCCGGATGCTCATTCACTGATTATATTCAGGTGATGCTCCATGGGCTGTTGCTGGATAGCACGATTGCCGGTTACCTGACAGTTATCCCGTTGTTATGCGTCCTTGTTTCAGTCTGGTTGCCGGGTCGGTTTTATCAGAAGTTTCTGAAAGGCTATTTTCTGGTTGCCGCGATCTTGATTGCTGTGATCTTTGCCGTTGACGAGGCTCTTTATGGCTATTGGGGCTTCCGGCTGGACGCGACTTTGTTTTTTTATCTCAAATCGCCTGCTGATGCGATGGCCAGTATTCCGCTGAGCCTGTTTTTTGTTCAGCTGATAGTTATCGTGGTCTATGCTGCGGCTATTTACTGGGCGTTGCGGAAGTATATTCTTCCGCTCTTCCCGGACACCCCTGTTCGTCACCCGTTAGCAGGAACGCTGGCTGGTCTCATTATAGGGGCTTTTATGTTTATCCCTATTCGTGGAGGTGTAACGACTTCAACCGCCAACGTGGGAATGGTCTATTTCAGTAAGAAGCAGTTCCTGAATCATTCGGCTATTAATCCTTGTTTCAGTTTGCTTTCTTCGTTAAGTAAGCAACAGAATTTTGCTGCGCAGTTCAATTTTTTTTCTGAGGAAGAACGGAAATCGATAGTAGGAGGAATCCTTCCTGATCCGGTATCTTCATCCTCAAGTGATTCGTCGGCTGTACGAGTCTTGAATACGCAACGGCCGAATATCCTGATTGTCGTCATGGAAAGTGTTTCGGCCAATGTGGTGGGAGTTGTCGGAGGCGATTCTACGGTGACACCCAACCTCAATCGTCTCAGCCGTGAAGGGATATTGTTTATAAATATGTATGCTAACTCGTTCCGTACCGATCGTGGACTGGTGTCTGTACTCAATGGATATCTGGCGCAACCTACAACATCAATCATGAAATATCCGGCCAAGAGCCAGACGCTTCCTTCTATAGCCAAAAGCTTGGGAAGGGTAGGCTATAAATCGGATATGTTGTACGGAGGGGATATCAATTTTACGAATATGCAAAGCTATTTCTTTGGCTCAGGTTATAGTAAGATTACAGCAGACCGTGATTTTCCCATATCGGATATTCTTTCCAAATGGGGCGCAAACGACGATGTTACTTTCAACTATTTGTATGAAGATATTTGTAAACGGCCGCTAGATAAACCTTGGTTTACCACCTTTCTGACACTGAGCAGTCATGAGCCGTTTATTGTGCCATATCATCGTTTGCATGAGCTTTACCCTAATTCGGTGGCTTTTGTCGACAGTTGCATGGGGCATTTTATCGATAAGCTAAAGCAACTTCCGGTGTGGAAGAATACGCTGGTTATATTTGTATCCGATCATGGGTTCCATTATCCGGAGAGTCTGCTCGAATATGAACCACGTCGTTTTCATATTCCCATGCTTTGGATCGGAGGCGCTTTGAAATCGCCTGCAGTGATTACTGCTTTTGCCAACCAAACGGATTTGGCTGCTACGTTGCTCGGTCAGTTGGGGCTGCCTCACGGAGGCTTTACATTCAGTAAGGATATTTTTGACAGGAAAGTTCCCAAATATGCTTTTTATACCTATCCGAACGGTTTTGCGTTTATCGATACGACAGGTGTGTCGGTTTATGATAATGAAGGAAACAAGATTTTGATAGAACAGCCTCTTGCCGGTAGCAGCGAGCGTATCTGCAAAGGGAAAGCCCTTCTCCAAACACTTTATGACGATCTGGGCAGAAGGTAAAAGGAACGCTCAAATTCCAGTATAATTATGCACATAAAAAAGTATATACTTTTATATTCAAAGGTATATACTTTTATAAGTTAAGAGTATATACTTTCGTATTCCAAAAGTATATACTTTGAAGACTCAATATTACTTATTGATCATTTTCGGAACCGATATACAGCGTGTACGGACCGGCCGGGAGAATGTCAAGGAATTCTTCATCGGATACCGGATCAAATTCCATATCGATAATAATGCAAATAGCTTCATTGCCTTGAAGCTTGTCTTTTAGAGACGAGATAGCCTGCAGAAGTATCTTTTTGACATTCGTTTCAGTGCTTAAGCCGGCTTTCGTTTCGGCGCCGTCATAATCACTGCCGTCAATAGAAATAGTCATACCCCTTACCGTTGTTTTAACAAAAATCTTTTTAGCTTCTACTGCTTTTGTTTCGGCATTGCTGCTTGTTGTTTTCACAAATGTCCGGTAAACGGAAGAGTTTTCGTTGGAAAGCAGATTGCTCATTGTTTCCAGATTGGCGATATACAAAACATCTTTTGCACCGACAATATTCCCATAGCTGTTTGATGGGTCTGAAGGAGACGCAGTACGTTTCAGCGTAGATTCTGAGGCCACCAGCAAATCTTTCATAAAGTCGCAGCCATCGGGAATATTGATGATATCCGACAAAGGCTGAATCTCGTTACTTTTGTCGGTATTTTCAATATCACCGGAATTGTCAGGTAGTTTGTCCGCCTCATAAGATATGGCCGATTCGGGATAGGCTGATACATGGAACAGGACATCGTTGCAATCCTTATCGCCGATCCATCCGTTCATCCATTCATTAGGCATATCTTCGAAGCCGATGGCGACAAAATTATCTTTTTTGAATAAAACGGTATGATTCTTGTTCGTTTTTTCCGGATTCCACGCCGGGTTGGAGTAGAAACGAGAAATTCCGTCGTTGATGGTACGGGTCAGCATATTATAACCATTTGTGCGAAGCACCCATCCAATAGAGACGCCTTTAGGAAAAGTGTTCTGTAATTGTTCGGTTTTCGGATTGTAGTATTTCAGTTGAACCATATCCCCGGCTTTGAGTCCCGATGAAAGCAGCGGAATCACTTTTGCCAGTGGAAATGCAATCATTTCGTGAATGCTGCTTGGATCAACATCCTTAATATCGCCTTCATAAGTGAAATATCCCAGCACGTCATTGAAGATACCTCCGGAATGAATCATGCTCACACGGATTTCTGCATCCTGAGTTACATGGATATCGCCTTGCTTATATTCATTCGGTGATACGGCCGACCATTCAGGAAGGGCCTGGTTGACCGCATTCAGCAATGTATAGCTTATAGTTTCTTTCTGAGATATATAATCGGGTTTACCCAGATAGTTCCAGGTTCCGATAGTTTGGTACGGATCGCCCGATGTTGCACGTGTTTCTGCCGTCTCAGCAATCGGAGATATTTCTCCTAAATCAAGGGCAACAGGTTTGACAGAACCATTTGAGATCAGTCCGTGCAGCAAGGTCGGTACACCGATGAAAGAGGTATAAACATAGACTTCTCTCATCTGTTCAGAAACAACTCGCGACATATTGTATTTGCCTTCTCCGTTGGTGATACCCGTAAGGATCGGAGTTATATCGGATTTTTTAGTGACAACTCCGTTACTCATTTTCAATGGGTTCTCTCCGTAAACTTCAAAAGCAATCCTATAACCTTTTGGTACCTCATAACTGATATCAAAAGCTACTGTTTGCATGCCGATATTTTGTATGGCAGCAGACGACGTCGCCTGTTTATCTAAAGCTAAGTCGTCGTTTTGATTTGTAGTGCATGAAATCGAAAATAGGGCTAAGATTCCACACACGATAGTTAGAGACAAACGCTTCATTTTTTTTCCATTTTAGAATTGATTTTAATAATTCGCAAAGTAAATGAAATATATTTATTTTGCAAAGTTTTTCTAAATCTTATTTTCTTTTCTTATTTTCTTTTTGTTATATATTGTTTTTTTACTATTATTCTTTTTTATTTATATCAAAGGAGTGTTTAAGACGTGTAAACTTTAAAATATTTCTTATATTTGCAAAAGAAAGATGTGGAGGATTCTATAAAATAGTAGGATTTTATGAAATTATGCAAATTGCTAATATTGATTTCTCTTCTTAATAGCTTGTCTTTTAACTCTTTTGCAGCTGTTTCCAAGGAGGATAGTTTGGCTGCTACACTAACGAGAACGACAAACGTGGAAAAGCGTTTGCAGATTTTGCAGGATTTGTCACGCACCACCATGGATGATCCGCACGGACTTCACTGGCTTCGTTTGCTGGAGAAAGAAGCTACTAAAAGCCATCAAAGGAATATGGAGGACTGGACATTTCGTTATCTGGCCCGTCATTATTATAATGAGGGATTATTGGATAGTATTTACTACTATGCAGCCAAATCGGATTCGCTGGCAAAAGTAATGAAAAAATATACCGATTATTATTATGATACGCAAAGTTTCCTGTGCCAATTTATGTTATGGGAAGGTCAGATGGAAAAAGCTGCTGATAACGCTATAAATATGTATAATCTGGCTAAAGATCATAAAAATGAAAACGGGATCATCTGTAGTTGTGAGACTCTGGGGTTGATAAATCAGAAGATTGGGAGAGATAGTGTAGCCGTCGAATTGTTTACCGAAGGCATGAATCTTTTGGAAAAGAAGAGGGATGAGTACCGTTATCTGACTCAATTTATTTGTAACGTGATTGAATCCGAATTGAGATTGGATAGACTGGCAAGTGCTCGTCGTCATCTGGCTTTTCTTAAGGATCATATAGATAAAATTAAGAACGGTTATTTCGGTAATGATCCGTTATTCCCTTATTCGCGTTGTTTTGTCCTGCTGAAATCGTATGATGTAATTCTGAATGTGAAGTTGAAAAATGAAAAGGCAGCCAGACAAAGCATGGATCAGGCAGCTCCTTTGATTAATGGATTGACTGACGATTATGCAAAAGCTTATTTTTTGTACAGCAAGGCTGTATACTACATGTCTGTAAAGCAATACGATAAGGCTTTGTCGGAAATCAATAAAGAGATTGAGATGGAGCAGAGTTTCGCTCCGATGAAGCTGCGTGCCGAAATATTGTACAAGATGGGAAATCTGAAGGAATCCGTTCTTCAGTATCGGGATCTTTTGAAGCGGAATGAAGAGATGTATACGACGGCTTTCGTCCGTCAGATGAGTCAGATTCATGCACTGCATGCCATGAACGCGTTACAGCTTGAAGTGAAAGAGCTTCACGTAAAAGAGCTAAATCTGGGTGTCAAACAGCAGCAATTGAAATTGACATTTACGATTATCATAACGCTTATTTTGCTTCTTATATTTGGTCTGATTGTTTATATCCATATGCATAAGCTGAAAAATGAACTCCTGAAGGAAAAAAGTGATTTGCTGAAGTCGGAGAAAGATCTGCGTATTACCCGCGATCAGGCTGAGGAATCCAATCGTATGAAGAGTTTGTTTATCTCGAATATGAGTCATGAAATCCGCACACCGCTCAACGCTATTGTTGGTTTTACTCAGCTCCTTGATAGTGAGATGGAAGATAGCGACGAGCGAAAGGAGTATGCGCGTATCATAACCGACAACTCTGAATTACTGCTTAATCTGGTTAATGATATTCTCGATTTGTCGCGCTTGGAGTCGGAACGCTATCGCTTCTCTTTTAGTGATGAACGCTTGGCCGATTGTTGCCGCAGTGCGCTTAACAGCGTGCTTCATCGGGTAAAACCGGGTGTTGAACTTAAATTTCACGCAGATGATGAGAACTTTATTTTGAAAACGGATAAAATACGCTTGAGTCAAGTTCTGATAAACCTTTTGACAAATGCAACAAAATTCACCGAGAAGGGTTTTATTGAGTTGGCTTATACCGTCCATAAGGAAGAAGGATTTGTTGAGTTTTCGATTACCGATACGGGGTGCGGTATTCCTCAGGATAAGCAAGATGCCATTTTTGAACGATTTGAGAAGTTAAATGAACATGTGCAGGGTACAGGTCTCGGACTTTCTATCTGCCGTATCATTGCTGATCGCGTGAACGGAAAAGTATACGTAGATAAAGACTATACAACCGGTGCACGTTTCATTTTTACTCACTCATTAAATATAATAGTGTAAGAATAATTGATGATGAAAATTTCTAAAATTTACCCTAAAGAATGGATGGCCGTTCATCCATATAAACAATCTGCTGCAGAGGATTTGTATTATACCGATATCGCAAATCAGGTATATCAGGCTTGTAATAAAAACGGTTTAAACGAGATCGGAATGTCCGACGAGCAGATAAGATCGATATCCGTAAGAATAACGGCCTATTTTGAGGATGTCATTTCCGGGCTGAATATATGGCATTCATTTATTCAGGAGTATAAACGGTGCTTTGGTAAATACCTGCCATTCTATTCAACCGGCGATAACTATTTTGACGATGAAGTGAATGAAGCGGATGTTCGTTTTCTGTTGTGGCATTTTTCTCAGCAGTATTTTGGTTTGGAGCATGGCGCTTTTATCAATCCGGATAATTCGTTAGTGAGTATCGTGGGTGGAGAGATCAATAATATTTTTAATGATAATTGGGAGGTGGCTCCTGAGAATAGCCTTTTCAAGGCTATGTTTTCGCCGTCTACTCGTTATCAGACGGAAGAAGATTACCAGAATGTACTGTTGTGGATGCATTATAATTCCTATTTGACAGTAAATAGTGAAGAAGAGGTTGTTCGTCTTTATTCCGATTATGTAGAAAATACGCCGGATAAGAAAGGAAGTTATGAAAATTATATAACACTGCGTTTCGGTATGGCGCATTATGGCAGAACACCATTTCTGGCATATACGACACCAAAGTGGTTAGCGCTGATTTTCCCGGAGGATCATCCTGATTATCCTCTGTTTAAAGCTTGCGCAGAGAAGTATGAGATGTATATGGATAAGGAACAGAAACTCGATCCCGTTACTGCCAAGGATTTGTACGACAAGTTTGTGAACGTATCGGGAGAGGATCTGTTTGTGTATGTCTCTTCCAAACAGGAGCTGGTTGATTTTCTGAATGACAAGCTGGGCATTAAAAAGTTGCCGGGCATCGATATGAAACAGCTCAAAGATAAGTGTGCTATTTATGCTTTACCGGATAGCGGTGTTCAGATTATATCGAACGGTGTAGAGTTTATTAAAGATCCGAAAAATCCGTTCTATGATCCAAAGACAGCACAGTCAGGTGCTGTTTTGTTCTTCACACATACTCTATGTCCTTTCGCCTTACTGGAGAAGATGCAGGCACTCGGGATGCTGGACGATGCTCAGATCAGAAGCAATGAAAGTCTTGAACGGGGTAAGGCCATCATTCAAGACGACTGGCAGTTTGTCGTTTCTTACTTCCAGCGTCTTCACGAGAAAGAATGAGTCAACAAAGATACTGAGTGGCCAGTTGGCGACGATCTGTTGTCAACTGATATTGTCGGCCGGATATACGACACCTAGTTGTTGACGTGCTTCATCGATGATCTCCAGGGTGATGAGCGAATGCTCATGGCTGTTGATTGTCGATTCACGCTTTCCGGCAAGTATCAGGTCGATAAATTCGGCCACTTCGTAGTAATATTCATTCCTTTCTGTCGGGCGGCTGATATCTTCCGGTTCGGCTATTGTCCCTTTGCCAGAAGCTGCCGGTTGGCGCGGCGTGAAGGCCGCTTTGCTGATGATGTTGATACGGTCGAGAGTGATGTTTCCTTTTTCTCCCTGTATCTCGGTGGGCAGGGATGAATTGGCAATCTTAGAAAAGAGGACTGTGGCATTCATCTTTTCGTAGGTAAAGTTGATAGCCCCCTGTCCGTCGGTACCTGATGACAGGACAATGCCTGATGCATCGATTTTTGACGGGCGCCCGAAGAGCACTACCATCGGGTAGATGGTGTAGATACCTATATCCATGATAGCCCCGTTGGAAAGTTTTGGGTTGAAGGCGTTCAGTACAATTCCTTCCTTAAATTTGTCATAGCGGGAAGAGTATTGGCAATAGGATGCGAAGTAGCGGCGGACGGTGCCGATGCGGCTCATATTATCGATTACGGCTCGGAAATTTGGAGTCAGCGTAGGTTTCATGGCTTCCATAAGTGCGACATCATATTGTTTTGAAGTTGTGATCATCGTGCGGGCTTCACGGGCGTTCGAGGCGAGTGGTTTCTCACATAGCACATGTTTGCCATGCTGCATGCAGAAGATGCTTTGTTCGGCATGGAGGAAATTGGGTGAAGCAATATAGACGGCATCAATAAGCGGACTGGAAACCATTGCCTCCAGCGACACAAAAGTGAATGGAATATGATGTTTTGTAGCAAAGAAATCGGCTCTTTCCTGTGTACGCGAATAAATGGCCACAAGCTCAAAACGCGGATCCTCGCGGGCACCGGCAATCACCCAGTCGCTGATAAAATTACTGCCCACAACGCCGAAGCGGATTTTTTTTTCTCTATCGGTTGTATTCATTGTCTATTTTAAAATTAATATTCCGTTTTCAATGGTTAGTTCGGGTACTTTGTTGATGGTGCTTTGAGTCAGACAGTAAGGGATGTCTTTTTCGAGATGGTTCGCCTTCAGCCTGGCCATGTGATCGGTATGTTCCAGATAGGAGATGAGATTGTCCTTATGGGATGTCCACATATCACGTGCAATGATAGCCGCATCGCTACCTGTAGTATATTGTCTCGTTTGTACTAGAACGTCTGTCAGCGCTCCGCCAAAAAGGGTGTCTTCAATGTTCACCTTTTCGCACCAGGCAGCACAGACCACGACGACATCCCGTTTGTGCTCCAGGCAATAGTCGGCAACAGCCTGCAGGTTGACAAATGCGCCGGTGACAACCCGGCGGGCTTCTTTGGCGATGGTGATGGCACGCGTACCGTTAGTGGTAGTGAACACAATATCTTTTCCATGGACAATCTCTGGCTTGTAATCGGATGGAGAGTTGCCAAAATCGGCAAAATCGCAACGTTTTACATTCCGTTCGGCGCCCACCAGCCAGCCCTTACTCTTATAATCCTGCGCTTCTTCAATGGTAGCCACTGGCCGGATACTCCTGACGCCATTGCCAAAAGCGGCAGCCATGGTGGTGGTAGCACGAAACACATCGGTGACGACGGCAACAGCCTCCGGATTATGGTAAGCCGGGTATAATGCCGGCGAAAAACATATATCAATCTTCATTTTATGGTTACTAATTTAAATGTACTATGAAAAAGGAGGCGTTTTGGTAAAAGCACCTCCTTTATTAGTTTTATTCTAATCTGCCTGTTTTTGGTACGGCTCTCTTCGTTATCTTGTTATCTCAACGGAATATACTGTACAAAAGCCTCTATAGCCTCATACGAAGCAAGTCCAAGTTGATGATAAAGTTCGGCCGTTGCACGGTTGCGGTCTTCGGCGCGTTGCCAGAACAGACGCTCGTCGTCACCCAGGTATGGAGCGCTCTCGGCCTGTGACTGATGCTTCAGGATCGCATTACGTTTGTGACGCAACTCTTCAGGTGATATCGGAACGGCCATTTCTACGTGGTCCATTTCCCATTCGGCCCATGCACCGCGGTACATCCAGATACGACATTTCTTCAGCCATTCTTCATCTTTTACTTCATCGATAGCAGCCAAGACAGCATCCAAGCATACTTTGTGAGTACCGTGAGGATCGGCAAGGTCGCCGGCGACGAACATTTCGTCAGGCTTGATCTCGAGTAAAAGCTTCTTTACAACATCCTTGTCGATCTCGCTCAAGTCGCTTTTTTTAACCAGACCGGTCTCATAGAACGGCAGGTCGAGGAAGTGTACATGGTCGTCTTTTACGCCTGAGTAGCGGCATGCGTGACGAGCCTCTTCACGACGGATAGTTCCTTTCATGAAAAGGACATCCTTTCGTTCAGGCTTACCATTGTCAACCTTTTCATAGCGCAGATACTTGATGATCTCGTTCGCCTTGTCTTTTACGGATGAATTACCTACGGCATATTTTTCGCATACATCGCGCAGATATTCGCAGTAACGAACAACCTCTTCGTCACCTACTGCAATATTGCCAGATGTTTCATAAGCAACATGTACATCGTGGTGCTGATCGCAGAGGCGGCGGAGTGTTCCGCCCATAGAAATAACATCATCGTCGGGATGCGGACTGAATACAATGATTTTCTTCGGATACGGATTGGCTCGCTCAGGACGGTTTGAATCGTCGGCATTGGGTTTGCCACCTGGCCATCCGGTAATAGTATGTTGAATATCATTGAATATCTTGATGTTTACGTTGTATGCCGATCCGAAAAGGGTAAGCAGTTCACCCAGACTGTTTTCGCTGTAATCTTTGTTTGTGAGTTTCAGAATGGGTTTGCCTGTCAGTTGACACAGCCATACGATGGCACGACGGATCAGCTTATTGTCCCATTCGCACGTGGTAACCAGCCACGGGTGACTAACGCGTGTCAGTTCGAACGCTGCCGATAAGTCAACGATTACTTTGGCATTCTGATGATTTTGGAGATAAGAGGAAGGAATAGCATCGTTGGCTTTTTCTTCAACGGTCTTGGCGATGATGCCCGCTTTATCTTCGCCCCAAGCCATCAGTATTACGTTGCGAGCCTTCATCATTGTGGCCAGTCCCATGGTGATAACACCGGCAGGGACATTTTCCACGGAGGTGAATGTACGGGCGGCCTCTTTGCGGGCAGAGCCTTCGATCATACCCATACGTGTGTGAGAGTTGAGTGACGAGCCGGCGCCGTTGAACATGATGTTGCTTGTGCGGCCAACGCCTAGAAGAATATAATCCAATCCACCAACGTCCTGAATCTGATTTTCGTATGAACGGCAAAAATCCAAAATTGCATCTTTAGGCATGCAGCCGTCAATCAAGTGCACATTCTCTGGGTCGATATCGACATGATCGAGCAAAGCATCTTTCAATCGGGCTATATTTCCGGCTGAAGGAGATGTGAGCGGATAGAATTCATATTCGGCAAAAGCAATCACATTGTGAAAGCTTAGCTGTTCCTCTTTGTGCATGCGGATGAGTTCCTTATATACACTGAGTGGAGAACGGCCGCCAGGTAAAGCGATGACGAAGTTCTCTCCTAATTCTTGTTTTTTACGAATTTGTGTCGCAATTTCTTTGGCAATAGCGAAAGATCCTTCGTCTGCCGACTCATAAATGATAGTCGGAATCTTTTCCAGACGCGTCAGTACGGAATGTTCAAAAGCATTCTCGGGACGATAGTATCTTTGCGGGATGCGTGTCAGAGAAATCTGTGAACTTAAATCTGTTTTCATGTTTATTTTGTGTTTAGTCTGTAAATGATCTTAAATTACAAAAGTAACACATTTTGGTGGGGTATTGTTACCGCCAGTTTTTAAATTTATCTATAAGTTGTTGTTGTAACTAAATTTCCCATTGCCCAGACGGCCCGTATATTCAAATCGGAATCATAGACGACGATATCGGCGTCTTTGCCTACTTCAATAGAACCTTTTCGGGCGAATATATTCATCAGTTTTGCCGGTGTTTCGGACGACATTCGGATGACCTCTTCCAAAGGAATACCTGCTTTTTGTACCATCGTTCGTACGAGTCTGTCCATCGTGGCTATACTCCCGGCCAGAGAAGAACGGTCAGCGAGTTTGCATACACCGTCTTCGATGATGACACGCTTGTCATAAATTTTGTCGGAGCCTCCTGCCGAACAAGCCATAGCATCGGTGATGAGACAGATTCGATCCGCCCGCTTGATGTTATATACCAAGCGTAAGATGGCAGGTGGAACATGTATGCCGTCGGCAATCAGTTCAACAGTCATGGGTTCTATCAGATAGACACTTTCGACGGTGCCTTCGTGTTTGAATTCACGACATTTATGAAATCCATGCATCGCGTTATAAAAATGGGTGGCATGAGTATAGCCCGCCTCGTAGGCAGACTTTACTAAATCGTATTCGGCTTCTGTATGGGCAATGGCTGTGAGTATACCTTTTGACGAGGCATATTTTCCAAAGGCTAAAGCACCTGGCAACTCGGGAGCTGCGTCACAACGCTTGATGCATCGTGTCTCTTCCAGTAATGGCATGTATTCGTCGGGATCAGGATCCTTGATGTTCTCGGGAATTTGTCCTCCAGCCATCATTTTATTAATGTACGGGCCTTCCAGATGAAGCCCGATGATCGGACTGTCCTCCTCAGCCATCAATTTCTCGGTAGTGGCTACGGCTGCGCGTATCATTGGAAGTGTTGAAGCTGCCAGTGTAGGGAGAATGGCTGTTGTTCCGTGCTGCATATGTGCTGCAACGGCCGTACGAAAAGATTCTTCCGTTCCTTCCATAAAATCGTGTCCTCCTCCTCCATGCACATGCAGGTCTATTCCACCGGGGACGACATACATGCCTTCGGCATCGAATACTTTTTCTTCATTATTCGTGAGAGGCTGGTCTTCATGCTCGAGCTTCCAGATTTTGTTTCCTTTGAGAAATAAATTGCCATGTCCGATCCATCCTTTGGGAGTGAGAATTTTTCCGTTGGCGATGCGTGTTATTTTGTTTACTTTGTCTTGCTGTTCAGTTGTCATATTCCGTTTTCCTTTTTTAATTCTTCCAGTTCGGTCGTTTGCCCTGCCCACAGGTCCATTGCTTCTGCGAGTTGTTTCTTTGTGTCGGAGTAGTCGGAGTAGAGTGAGGAGTCACTACTTCCTTCAGGGGTTGCCAGTCTGGTTTCGATCTCAGAGATTTTGTTCTCTAGTTTACTGATACTGGCCTCTGTGTCGCTCACTTGTTTTTCCAGTTTCTTTAATAACCGGTTTTGTTCCTTCTTGGCTTCGTAAGATAGTTTGCTTTGTGTAGGCTGCTCATCAACTATTACTGATGTTTTTTTTTGCGAAGAGCGTTCCAGTTCTTGTAAGTTGTCTATTTTTTTGTGCTCAAGAAAATCATAAATACCGCCCAGATGCTCTTTCACTCGTTTGTTGCCAAACTCGTAGACTTTGTCAACAAGCTCGTCGAGGAATTCACGGTCGTGCGATACAACGATCACTGTCCCGTCAAAATCCCTTAAGGCATTCTTCAGTACATCTTTCGAAGGCATGTCGAGATGGTTCGTAGGTTCATCGAGAATCAACAAATTTACAGGTTCCAACAATAACCTGATCATTGCCAGCCGGGCCTTTTCGCCTCCCGAAAGAACTTTCACTTTTTTGTCCGAGGCTTCACCGCCAAACATGAAGGCACCCAGGATATCACGAATCCTGGTGCGGATGTCGCCTTGAGCCACGTAGTCGATGGTTTCGAAAACTGTGCGTTCGCCATCCAACAGTTGTGCCTGATTTTGTGCGAAGTAACCAATCTTGACATTGTATCCTATTTGCAGTTTCCCTGTAAAATCATTGATTTCTCCCATGATACATTTTACCAGAGTAGATTTGCCTTCGCCATTTTTACCAACGAAAGCAACCTTTTCTCCACGATTAATAGTAAACGTAGCATGCTCGAACACCAGGTGGTTGCCGAAGCTTTTCGCTACATCTTCGGCAATAACCGGATAGGAACCGGAGCGTGGCGCAGGTGAAAATTTCAGATTCAGCATAGCTGTGTCGACCTCATCCATTTCAATGCGTTCCACTTTCTCCAGTTGCTTGATGCGCGACTGCACTTGTGTCGATTTGGTAGGCTTATAGCGAAAACGTTCGATAAAGGCTTCTGTGTCGGCCAGCATCTTTTGCTGGTTTTCGTAAGCGCGAAGCTGCTGATCTCGTCGCTCCTTGCGGAGTTGCATGAACTCATTATATTTGACTTTATAGTCGTAGATGCGCCCCAGTTCAATCTCAATGGTACGCATCGTTGTATTGTTGATGAATGCACGGTCATGAGAAACCAGAAGAACCGCATTGGCTCGTGTTGCAATGAACGTTTCCAGCCATTGGATAGATTCGATATCAAGGTGGTTGGTAGGTTCATCCAGCAATAGGATGTCCGGTTTGCGCAGTAATAGCTTGGCTAGTTCGATACGCATACGCCATCCACCACTGAATTCGGATGTAGGACGATCAAAATCTTCGCGTAAAAATCCCAGCCCGATCAGTGTACGTTCCAACTCTGCCTGATAATTACTTCCTCCCATGAGCTGGTAATGCTCTGTCAGGTGTGTCACGCGATCAATCAGGTTCTGATAAGACTCCGTTTCGTAGTCCGTCCTGTTGGCAAGCTGGTTGTTGAGCCGATCGATATCTTTTTCCATATCATGGATATGATTGAAAGCCTGTTCGGCTTCTTCACGTACGGTACAGGTATCGGCAAGCTTCATTTGTTGTGGAAGGTACCCGATGGATGTATCTTTGGGTACACTGACATGTCCGTCCGTAGGAGTTTGCAGGCCGGCTAGAATTTTTAGCAATGTTGATTTGCCGGCACCATTGCGACCGACAAGGGCGATACGGTCTTTTTTGTTTACTACAAAAGATATATCATTAAAAAGCGTAAATCCGCCAAACTCAACTGTTAGTCCTTCAACTGAAATCATATTTTTCTCTTTAAGCGAGTGCAAAGATACAATCGTTTCTCATAAAAAGGAAGGAATAAGGCGAATAAACCACTATTGTTGCCATTGGGTATGAAGTTTTTAAACGATTTGTTACCTTTGCAGCATGATACAAATTTGTTGTTGATGAAGATTGCATTGATTGTCATAGGAAAAACGGATGCTGCCTATTTCGCAGAGGGAATCAACGAGTATAAATGTCGTTTGAGTCATTATATTCCTTTTACGATGGAGGTTATTTCCGATATTAAGAATGCAAAGAGTCTTAATGAGAGTCAGCAGAAGGAGAAGGAGGGCGAGCTGATTCTCAAAGCACTGCTTCCGGGCGATTATGTGGTTTTGCTTGATGAAGGAGGCAAGGAGTTTACGTCCATGCAATTTGCTTCCTATCTGGAAAAGAAGATGCAGAATGTTCCCAAGCGACTGGTATTCATCATAGGAGGGCCTTATGGATTCAGCGAGGTTGTCTATAAGACGGCTTCCGAAAAGGTTTCGCTGAGTAAAATGACCTTTTCGCATCAGATGATAAGACTTATATTTGTTGAACAACTTTATCGTGCGATGACTATACTCAATCATGAGCCGTATCACCACGAGTAAAAACGGGAGTTTAATAATGATATCCGAACTGAGAGGTTAATTAATCAGCTCTTGCTTTTCAAATACTCGCTAAAGATATCCCGGTAAGCGTCGGAAACGTGGATCACCTCGTTACAGATATATATGCAGTTGTTTCGGTCTATAGAACTGATCTTGTCCAAAGATACGATGTATGAGCGGTGAACCCGCATGAAGCGTGAGGCGGGGAGGAGTTCTTCCACTGCTTTCATCGTCATAAGCGCAGTTAAAGGACGTTTGCCGTCGTTGAAGAAAAAGCGTGTGTAGTCTTTCATACCGCTTACGTAGGCGATGGTTCTGATATCTACACGTACTAACTGTGAATTACTCTTGACAAAAATGAAGTCGCTGTTTTCATCCGGCTTGATATCTAAACCTGTAGAAGCTGTTTTTTCAAACCATTTGACTGCTTTTGCCGTCGCTTCCAAAAATTTTTTGTAGCTGATAGGCTTCAATAAAAAATCGAGTGCGCTCACTTCGTAACTCTCAAATGCATATTGTTTGAATGCCGTAGTGAAAATAATACGAGTTTCCTCGGGAACCATTCGCGAAAGCTCCATACCGTCGAGGTCGGGCATCTGAATATCTAAAAAAAGAATATTCACCGGATGAAGCTGCTCTATATGGAGCGCCTCTATGGAGTTATCATACGAAGAACTAAGCGTCAGATAAGGCGTCTTATTGATGAAGTTCTCCAGCAGGCGGATGGCAAGTGGTTCGTCATCTACAATCATGCAGGTCAGTTTAGTTGTATTCTGATTCTCTTCCATTTTGTTATCATATATTTAGTATTAGTTGTGCAAAATAGATCTCATCGCGTTGCTCCGTTATTAGCTCGTATTGTTTTGGGTAAACCAGTTCGAGACGGCGTCTGAGATTCTCCAGTCCTATGCCCGAACCGCTGTGGTTGTTCGCACTCTTCGGGAAATAACTGTTTTTGATGGTGAAGATTAGTTTTTTATTTTCTTGACCAAGACGGATATGGATAAAGGAGTCTCGGTTGTTGCTTAGTCCGTGTTTAAAGGCATTTTCTATCAGTGTGATATAAAGCAACGGAAGTATTTTCGGATTCTCAGGCGGACATTCCATTTTAACCTGGATGTCTGTCCTTTCCGGGCAGCGTAGTTGCATTAACCGGATATAATTTTTCATGAAATTAATTTCATCAGAAAGTGGCATTTTAGGTACATTGCTGTCGTAAAGCGCATAACGGAGCAGGTCACTCAACTGACTGATGCTTTCCTGCGCTTCGTCGGGGTCAATTTGTATCAGACTGGAGATGTTATTAAGTGTGTTGAATAGAAAATGGGGGTTAAGTTGGTTTTTCAGCCAAGCCAGTTCCGCTTCACTTTTCTTCTGCTCTTCTTCCTGCTTTTTCATCCGCATTTCGCTCCAATATACGGAATAGCGGAAAGCCACTGCTCCTCCAATCGCGATGGCAAACGACGAAATAGAACTGATTGACACCACCATAATAAGTCCTGTAGTGGCATTCGGATTTCCTTTCACAAGAGGAGAGCCCTGATAAAGCAGACTGAGAGCGATGAAAGTGACAATCAGAACAGGAATGATGTTACAGATAAAAAACCATTTCTTTTTGTTGACCAATAATGTCCTTGGAATGATCAGGTAATAATTGATAAAATAGATGAAGGCAAAGGGCAGAAGAATCCATAAAGAAGCCTTTAATACAATTATCATTTCGTTGAGGTTGACGCTGATGACAAAATCAATCAAAGCGGGAAGAATCAGCAAAAGAGTCCAGATGATAAAACTCATGTATTTTACCATGCCTGTCTTATGCTGTATCTTCTCGTTGTCCATTGTCTTCTTTATTGATTATGCGAATATAGGGGTTTTCTTTTAATTGTTTGCCCCGATGGTACCAATTTGTTCCGACTGTGATTGCTTGTTGATGAGGTCGTCGTTGTTGATGGTTTTTTGACTCTTCTTTACGTTGGTTTTCTTGTCGCCGAAAGAGTATGAGACTGAAAGGGCGATCATCCGGATAGGGATTGTCGTGTGTGAAATGGTTTCGTAATCGCTTCCGTGACGGTAACTGTTGATCTTGATATTCTTGCTGAGCAGGGCTGCTGTGCCGAGATTTACGCTGAGTTTATCGTTCAGGAAGGTCTTTGAAATGTTGAAGATATCCATGGTATAGCCTGAAGACCATCCCTGCAGGTTCTGCGTCTTTGTACTCGTCATGAGATTGGCAGAGAAGCGGAGTTGCCAGGGTAGTGTTTGCTGAAATCCGACAAATAGTGAATTGTTCCAGCCATGGTTTTTCATTTCCATCTCGTTGCTGCGAATATTCGTATAGCTGACACTTTCATTGACGTAGATGCGTGTGTTTTTGCTTGCATTCCAGTTGATAAAAGCAGATAAGCCTCCGTTCTTTCGTTTCACGATATTTCCATAGGTAGTGTTGAGTACGTGATTGTTGTAGAAACTGTATTCTTCAATGCCGTTGTTGCAGAGGCTGTAGCGCAGGTTGAGGTTGACAATCCATTTTGCATTGAAAAGATTATAGACAATTCCGAAATTGTGGGCCTCTTCACTTTTGAGATTGCTGTTGCCGTAAGTGATTGCCGTCGGGTCCTGCGTGTTGACATATGGATTCAGGTAGGTGATGCCCGGACGACTGATTCTTAAGTTGTAGGTCAGCCCGATGTTCTTGCTTTGCCCGAGCTTATAAGTGATTGATGCCGATGGAACAAGGTTCCCATAGTTGGAAGTGAAGTCTTCTCCCTTGCCGGAAAGATATTTTACGTCCTGAAATGTATATTCATAACGCAATCCTGCTTTTAACCCGTATTTGGCTTTGTTTAAGGCGTATTCCGAGTAAGCTGCCACGATGTTGTTGTCATGATGATAATTCATGCTGCTGTTGTCGTCGAAGACGTAATTGCCCGATTCATCCAGATAGTATTTTGAGTGCGAACGGTTGCTGCGAAGTATGTATTTCACGCCTGCATCAAAATTCTGCCCTGTTGCAAGCGGCATCGTATAGTCAATCTGGAAGGTGTTTTCCATTGTGTTTGCGTGTTCATTGAGCCAGCGGTCAGTCAGATTGAGCATTGTGTTATCGTCGCTTTCGAAGTCACTATAGGTATTATTTTTTTGAGGGGTTGTTGAAAGACGATAGGATGCAGTGAGGAGACGACCTTTGTGGTTCGCAAACGAATGCTGAAAGTCGAGGCTTCCGTTGATCGAAAAATTATACATGTTTGTGTTTGTCAGAGCCGTGTATCCGAACCCGGTTCCGTAATAACCCCCATTCATCCTGTTGTAGCCTGTTCCGTTATTGTCGTTGCTCATGCCTCTCACCCCGAAAGAAGCGGAAATAAGATTGAGCGAATCCATGTCATAGCTGGCATCTATATCTCCCATCGTTAATCTGACTTTGTTATCCATGTTCTGGTTGAAGTCAATCAGAGAATGGCCGGAACTGCTTGTCTGTGTGCGCTGCATGTCAGTCTTCATGTCTTTCATTCGGGTATAGACATGGTATCCGTTGGCTGAAACGGTCAATTTATCTTTTTGTGAGGTGACGTAAACCCCCGAGAGATAGCCGCGCGAGTTGACTCCGGCTCTCAGTGTGACGTTCGTACCGTTATTAGTGATTTTTTTCTGTCCCGACTGTTGGTTGGTGACAAGGTTGAGTACCCCGCCCACACCTTCGGCATCGTATTTTGCTCCCGGATTGGTAATAACCTCAATGGATTTAATTAATGAAGCAGGCATAGCCTTGAGAGTGATGGAAGGATTGCTGCTGATCATTACGTTCGGACGGCCATCTACATACACTTTGAAGCTGCTGCTGCCGTTGACGGTAATGTTATCATTCCCGTCGACTGTTACCATAGGCACCTTACGCAACATGTCTATGACGGTGTAGGTTTTCGAGTCAGGATCATCGGCTACACTGTAGTTGAGTTTGTCTACTTCCATGGTTACTAAAGGCTTTTGTGCAACGACCTCTACGGATCCCAACATTTTTACATCGTCTGAGATGAATATTTTACCCAGGTCGAGGGCTTTTTCACCGTTTAAGATGAAGTTTCTTTTTATAGTAGTTTTTCCTACGGAACTAAAGGTAACAATATATTCTCCTTTGCCGTTGACCTTTTCCTGAAATTCTCCCTGTAATCCCGTGGCCGCCAGTGCGACCGGCTTGTCAGGTGCTGATTTCTTTGAAAAGCGTATGGTGGCGTAAGGCTCGCTCTCGTTCGTGAGCGAATCCAAAAGTACACCCTTGACAAGCGTCTGAGCGCTTGCGTTTAATGCCATTATCATTAATAATACGATTGCGGCGAATTTGCTTGCTAAATTGATTTTTCTCATAACTTACTGTTTGTTGTTTACGGTATAAAAATATAGCATGCAAATAATTTCGTCAAGAACAATTCGACATTTATCTCGTTTCGTCCGATCATTTCGAACTTTCATCCGACCATTCAATCCTGTTTGTTCTATTGATGTGCGATTTTGTATGTTAGGAGTTGTATTGTGGGGTGGACAGAATAAATAAAAAAAAGGTTGAGCGGATTTTTCCAACTCAACCTTTTCTGTGATGATATGTTCAGTATCAGGCTTTTTTAATATATTCCGCAATCCAGTCGCCGACTTCTGTCGTGTGATAGGCTTTGCTATTGCTGGCAATATCCTCGGTAACAATACCGGCATCCATCGAAGCAGCAACGGCTTTACGAATCAGTGCACCTTCATCCGTCAGATTGAAAGCATACTCGAACATCAGCGCACCACTCAGTATGGCAGCCAGCGGATTGGCTATGTTCTTACCTGCAGCCTGCGGATATGAACCATGGATCGGTTCGAATAGCGAAGTATGCAAACCGATGGAGGCCGACGGGAGCATGCCGAGTGAGCCTGTGATGACAGAGGCTTCATCTGTTAGAATATCTCCGAACATGTTCTCGGTGACGATGATATCGAAGCTTTTCGGCCATTGAACCAGACGCATGGCGGCATTGTCAACAAACAGATATTCGGATTCCACATCCGGAAAATCTTTGGCTATTTCTTGAGCCACCTGCCTCCACAGACGTGAAGTAGCCAGAATATTGGCTTTATCAACAACGCTTACTTTTTTACGGCGTTTCTCTGCATACTGGTAAGCCAGACGTACGATACGTTCAATCTCTTCGCGGCTGTAGACACAAGTATCATATGCGGTGTTGCCATCTTCGCTGCGGCCTTGCGGGCGACCGAAGTAGAGTCCGCCCGTCAGTTCTCGGATGCATATAAAATCGGCCCCATCCACCAATTCGGCGCGCAAAGGAGATTTGTGTAATAACGAAGGGAATGCAGTTACCGGACGAATGTTGGCAAACAGCCCCAGCTTTTTGCGCATAGCCAGCAGCCCTTGTTCTGGACGTACTTTTGCATCCGGATTGTTATCATATTTGGGCGAACCTATAGCACCGAAGTAGACGGCATCGCTCTGCATGCAGATATCATGTGTCGCGTCAGGATACGGATTACCTGTTGCGTCGATGGCGCAGGCACCAACCAATGCGTGTTTATAACTAAGTTCATGGCCGAATTTGTTGCATACGGCCTGAACAGCTTTCATTCCTTGTTCCATAATCTCGGGACCAATTCCGTCGCCGGGAAGTAATGCGATATTTAGTTTCATTGTTTTG
>Ga0183095_10773_pt1 | contig 23839 bp, 26 predicted proteins | sample BioMet4_FD_130346 | JGI IMG/M metagenome (GOLD analysis project Ga0183095, IMG submission 130346) | Microbial communities from bioreactor (seeded with sewage sludge) at LBNL, California, USA - Biofuel metagenome 4 (v2) (version 3) | ecosystem: Engineered > Bioreactor > Anaerobic > Unclassified ...
TTCTGCTATAATATATTCCATGAGAAGACCTTCGGTTGTGATATATTTTGCTGGCTAGGCAATATATCTATTATCTAGGTCTTTTCTTTTTTTTGCAATATCTTACCGAGAACTATTTTACACTAAGACACTCTCTCCCCTTAACAAATAGTGGTTTCCTCCCTTCACGTAGTATTTTCTTTCTCTCCCAACCCCAAAAACGAATACGTTTTCACCAAAAATACCCTTTACTGGGATACCTGGCTATACATGAATGGTAACGTAACATTTTAAACCGCTGATTATATAATATGAAAATCGCTGAATGAAATTAGCGAAAATTGCTGAATGAAATTGACGAAAATAGCTGAATGAGATAAAATAAATATATAACAGGAGTCGAAAGGGTGTTTGAATATGGCTTTGACAAAACCTACCTATCGGGAACGAATAGTGGATAAGAAAATTTCACAACTTTTAAAAGTGTTTGGAGCACTTTGTATAGAAGGACCTAAATGGTGTGGAAAAACGTGGACTTCATTAAATCATGCCCAAAGTGTTGTGTACATGGGCGATCCCACAAATAATTTTCAAAATCGAACGATGGCTGAATTGAGTCCTGAACTTGTATTGGCAGGACCAAGGCCGCGATTAGTAGATGAATGGCAGGAAGTTCCCCCTATTTGGGATGCAGTCCGTTTCGCAGTGGACCAAGGACCGCAAAAGGGTAATTTTATTCTTACTGGTTCAGCCACACCGGCACACAAGGGAATCCTTCATAGCGGGACCGGGCGTATCGGAAAATTTCATATGCGGACGATGTCATTATATGAATCAGGAGATTCCAACGGACAAGTATCTTTAGCAGCGTTGTTTGATGGTAAGCTGCAACCTGTTGCTACGGGAGACGTAAATTTACGTCATCTAATTGATCTAACAGTGCGGGGAGGATGGCCGGGAAGCTTACACGTAGAAACTCCAATTTCGACAGAATTAACAAAATCATATCTTGATACTGTAGTGTATGAAGACATGTATAAAGTAGATGGTATCCAGCGAGACTATCAAAAAGCAATACTGTTGCTGCGATCTTTGGCGCGCAACGAATGCACGGTTGCAAGTAATACAAAACTTGTAAAAGATATACAAGAATATGATAATGAATCAATGGATCGAAATACAGTAAGTAATTATTTGGATATCTTTCATCGACTTTTTATTTTAGAAGATCAGCCTGCCTTTAGTCCCAATATCCGCTCTTCCATCCGAGTAGGAAAATCACCGAAACGTCACTATGTCGATCCTTCTTTAGCAGTAGCTGCACTGGGAGTTAATTCCACGATGCTGCTTCAAGATTTAAATACATTCGGATTTTTGTTTGAATCATTATGTGAACGTGATTTAAGAATTTATGCGGAAGCAAACGGGGGCAAACTATTTCATTACCGAGATGAGAAGGATAAAGAAATCGATGCCGTAGTAGAACTGTCCGATGGTCGCTGGGGCGCATTTGAAATTAAATTAGGGGCAAATCAAATTGATAAAGCGGCAGAACAGTTGCTAGCAATGAAGAAAATACTGAAGGAACATGAACCAGCCATTCTTTGTGTTATTTGCGGTATGTCCCATATAGCATATACGCGAAAAGATGGCGTGATGGTAGTTCCCATCACTTCGCTAAAGGACTAATCCGAACGCTCTATATACTTGTATCCAATACCACGCCAAACCCATGAAAGGATAAAAGAAACAAAAAATTTACAATTGATTTGAAGGAAGTATCTTGTATATTTAATTTTTCATGTTATAATGTATACAAAATTAGTATTTATTTAATAAGTAATGTTGAATGAGGTGATTTCTATGAAAACAGAAGTGGGAACCATTACCGCTATCAAGGATAATAATCTAGCCGAAGTAAAAGTCGGCAGACACTCTGACTGTATGGCTTGCGGCGCTTGTCCGGGTGCAGAAAACATCACGATCACAGCCATAAATACGCTGCATGCAAAACTCGGTCAAAAAGTAGAATTTGAAGTACGAGATGCCAACATTGTCATCGGTGCCTTCATATGTTTTGTCATGCCGCTGCTAGCTGCCTTAATCGGGGCCTTAGCCGGTAGATTTGCGGCACTAACTTGGGGCTATGATATAACCCAAGCAGAAAGTATAGGCGGAATCGCAGCCTTTGCCCTGGGCTTAGTAGGCGTGAAGCTCTTTGATCGTTCCCTATCAAAAGCAGAACATACAAAGCCCAAGATCATTGCACTAGTATAATGTGCTTTCGGAGGTGATACACAAATGATGCTCTCAAAGAAACTCATAGGCTTAGTTGCCATAGGCATTCTGGCTCTGGGAATCGGGGTAGGCTTTGCCGCAAATAGTACAGCTGATAGCAACGGACAATCGTACTATTGTGGATACGGCGCTCCCGGTTATTCCTCCGGCCGAGGCGGCTGTATGGGTTGGAACCGATAACAAAAATGGAACAGTAAAAAATGTATACTCATATGAAAAAAAGACACAGCCGGCAGAATCTTGTACTGACCCCCATAAGCTAGATTTTTAGGTCTAACTTTATGGGGTCACTACATCTGCCGGCTGTGTCTTTTTCCGTGCTTTCATTACCGCACAATCCCTACACCCCGCTCAATGATTTGATAATTCACTGCTGACCTGTGCATACACAAGCAGCGTAAACACAAAAGTTCCTCCTATTATATTTCCAATACCCGTAGGCAGTAAAAAAGTAAAAAAATATTGATATAATCCCGCATCGCCATGAAAAACAGCATATGCCATTTCACAGGAACCAACAACAATATGGGCAAAATCTCCTAATGAAATAAAATACGTAAAAAATAAAATCATAAAAAAGCTAAAACTTCGTGACATCGGCATCATCCACACCACAGCGGCAATCAGAATCCCCGCCGGAATACCGCGAATTATATTTTCCATAGGTACCATATGGACCACATGGACAGCGATCTCATGCAATTGTACCGCCACATCGGCAGAAACCAATAATGAATTCGACAAAAAAGCCGCCGCCAGACAGGTACCTAGTAAATTAGACAATAAAACAATGCCCCAAAGCCGCAGCACCTGAATAAATTTCCGCATTGACCGTTCATAAAACAAAGGAACAACAGTGGTGATCGTATTTTCGGTAAAAAGCTGCATCCGTCCCAGAATGACAATAATAAATCCAACGGTATATCCCAGACTAGCAATAAGATTTCCCCAAGAAACAAACGACGTATGCTCCATCAAAACCGCTTTAAATAAAAAAGAAGAAGAAATAACAATACCCGCAGCGATTCCGGAATAAATCAAGGCCTTCGTCGATCGATGCAATTCCTCTTCTCCATCCTGCCGAATAATTTCAAACAATAAATCCGGCGATAAACGCTCATATTCTTCTAATACTACTTGTTTCTTACACTCTTTTCTCATTTCCGGATCGTTGATATTACTGCATGAAAACCTATCCATCAACCAATCACCCCCATCTATACTATATGTTCCCATTATACTATTTTTTTCGAAAAGAAAAATAACAAGAAGCCTTTATTTAAAAAAAGTGCCTCCCTACATACAGAATGATATATCTGACATAGGAGAAGCACGTTACGCACTAACACGTTTATACTATTTTTCAACTATACGCTCCATACGGCACACCGCCGCACGCCATCCTCCCCGGATATCAATACACCGGTATATTTTCATGGAACATCTTCAAAAGAAACTGCTCCATGCTATATAATCCCGGCTGCTGATGAACAATGCGGTTGACCGCAAAAATAGCGCCCTGACCGAAAGCAGCCCGATTTGTGCTCTCATGGCTGATACGGATCGTTTGATTAGGAAGACCGAAAATAACCATATGCTTGCCGATTGTTTTCCCTACGCGGATAGAATGAATCAAGGACGGCGGCAAATTCAACATATCCGCTATCTTTTTAGCCGTGCCGGACACGCTCTCCTTCTCCTTAAAATGCTCCTCTATGATCTCAATATCCGCATGAGGAGTTACTTTTTCCAATACTTGGGAAATAATCATCAGCAAATTGATTCCTATCGTTATATTCGGCGAATACAATATGGCAGCCTTTTCCTTGCACGACGTCAAAAGTGCCAAATCATCCGGTTCATAATGTGAAATAGCCGACACCACCGCGGTAGACTCACCTATATAATCCTTGTACAATCGAATCGCGGCACTCGTCGAAAAATCCACAATAACATCCACAGGCTTTTCCTTAAAAAACGTCTCAGAGAGGTCATTAATACTATATATAGGCCCCTCATCCACATGAAGACGCAAAACCTGCCCAGCAAATGCCGGTTCTGAATTCGGTGACTTTTTAATAACCCAAACCAACTCCATATTCGGCTCATGGATAAGCTCTTCTGCAACAAGCTTTCCCGTACGGCCAAATCCAAAAAGGCCCACTCTGATTTTTTCCATAATAACCTCCTTTATCATAATAAATTGATACAAAAAAAATAAATGGCACCCTTTAAGTATACCATATATATATCGCAGATTTCGATACTATAACAAAATAAGCATAAATATTTTATTATACTCCTATAAAACGCAAAAAAACAAGAAATTTATTAAAATATAAGAAAATAATACACCTGCATGTATAAAAAATAATCTCGCCATGCACTCCTTGCCGGGGGGAAAAAAAGAAAGTGCAACCTCTCAGACCGCTTCGCGGCCAGCTCCCCTTTCAAGGGAGCCGATTAAGCACAGTGCCAGCTAGCAAACAAACTAGGTGGCCGAGTGCAACGAGGTCGGAGAGGTTAGCCCTTGCCCTTTTACAAATACCGCCAGTATACGTATACGCTGCTGATGAGGATAGACAAAATCGTTATGGGAAACGCAATTTTCATATATCCCATAAAGGAAATCTGCTTTCCTCTCTTAGCCGCCATAGAGGCAACAACAACATTGGCACTGGCCCCGATCAGCGTCCCGTTCCCGCCGAGACACGCGCCTAAGGACAGCGACCACCACAGCGGATCCAACTGCGTGATTCCCAAATTCCCCATATCCCGGATCAACGGTATCATCGTCGCCACAAAAGGAATATTATCTACAAAAGCCGATGCAATAGCGCTCATCCAAAGCACCAGAATAGTCACAGCCGTCAGATTCCCTTGCGTAAGCTGCATCGCTTTTACAGCCAAATCTCGGATAACGCCGGTTTCCACCAACCCGCCGACCAAAACGAAAAGTCCGGCAAAAAAGAAAATCGTAGTCCATTCCACCTTGCTCAACACCTTGACAATCGTCCCTTCATCGCGCGTGCAGCTGATGAGCAATAACAGTCCGGCTCCCGTGAGTGCGACCGTCGCGGTTTCCAAATGAAGCGCCGTATGAAAAATAAAAAAGGCGATCGTAATGCATAATACGAACAGGCATTTTTTCAGCAGTCCCGGTTGACTGATTTGCTTGCGCGCCTGCAGCTTCATGATCTGATCCTGCAGCGCCGGTGTCGTGTGCAGCTGCTTCCGATAGACAACCACCAACAGTACCATCACGACAACAAAAATAAACAAGTTGATCCCCATGACGTTCCCGATAAAATCTATAAAATCCAAGCCGACAGCACTGCCGATCATAATATTCGGCGGATCTCCGATCAATGTCGCCGCCCCGCCGATATTCGACGAAATAATCTGGGAAATCAAAAAAGGCTTGGCTTCCATATGAAGCTGTGTTGTAATACTGAGCGTAATTGGCACGATAAATAACACCGTCGTAACATTATCCAAAAAAGCCGAACAAAGCATAGTGAGCGTAGACAATACCACCAGCAAGGCTACTGGTTTAGCTTTGACCTTCTTTGCCGACCAAATAGCCAGAAAATTAAAAAGCCCTGTCTCCGTGGTAATATTGACAATAATCATCATCCCGATCAAAAGTCCCAAGGTATTGAAATCAATATACCCGATAGCTTTCTCCTGCGTCAAAATCCCGCAAAGAATAACCAGTATACCGCCGACAATACCCACGACCGTACGATGAACTTTTTCAGAAACGATCATCACATAGGCAACCAAAAAAATAATGATTGCCATCATTGTTTTTATTTCCACCACTTCAACACTCCTTCCGGCATATCCTTGCCTGAAAAAAAATCAAATGAACAACATACAGATACTAAAAGAGGGCCTATAACAGCCCCCTTGTATGCTCACACTGTTCATCATATATATATTATAACATACGTTCCGTTTTCCCTTCAATACCTTCCCTACAACCCCTTCTTTTCAAACCAGCGAAACAACAGTACCACAAGCACCGTCATGCAAAAAATAACGACCCAATGGGATACGCCCAGTACCTGGGGAATCGTGATTTTACCATAATTACCCCACGTCAGTACGGTCTTGGACAAATACGGATATGCCTCCGCATATAATCCAGCTCCCACCAGCATGCCGGCAATCCCCCAAATAGCATCCAGCCGACCTTCTCCCAAGGCTCCCAAAGACGTACCGGGACAATACCCCAGCAACGCCCAGCCAACACCGAAAACAAGACCGCCGATCACGACGCCTCCTAGAATCGTCGGCTTCAGCGACAACTGAACCAGTTGAAAATCATACAATAGGTACACCCCGATCATAGCCGTCACAATATGAGACAACATGAACTTCATAATCGTCATATCCTGCAGTAACAACGCCCCCAGCTGCACATCATAGCGGATAACATGACTCCGCTGCAAAAGGAAACCAAAAAGAATGCCCGTAATAAGACCATATACCAACATCATATGCTATCCCCCCTTTTTCCCATACAGCAAGCGAGCGGCAATCAACCCGCCGATAAAGAAACAAGCCAACGCAATATACCCGCTCACCGCTAGCTGCAAGCCGCCGCTAAGTCCATGTCCGCTCGGGCACCCATCTGCCAGCCGTGCGCCAAACATGGCAATACCACCGCCTAAAAATGCCGCAACCGCCCGCCGCGATACGGACGAACCAAACCGTGCCGCCCACCGGCCGGGAACCCACTGTACCGTAAAATCCTTGTATAAAAAAGCTGCGATACAAGCCCCCACGGCGATTCCCAGCACAAACATCCACTGCCAATCAATCAGGGGAACCTCCTTTAGGAAATAGGACATATGTGCCACCCTATCCGGAGAAAAAACCTGCTCTATCATCCCCGCAGACCGCACAAACGTAGTAGAAGCCCCAAAAAACTTACCTGCAAACCAGATCGAACCAATAGAAACAAAACCGCTCAACACACCGCACGCATACACATTCCAACCCTTTTGACCCTTCACGGCAAACACCTCCTATCACACAATTCCGTACGCATAATACCTGTATTATATATATTCTACAAAGCTCCTCCCCTATCCTTTTAAAATATAAAGAAAATATAAAATTTAACCTCTCGAACCGCCTCGCGGCCAGTTAACAAATTTAAAAACCTCCCTTTCCCAATAGACTTCCCGAAAAAATCATTGTACAATACAGATATAGCACAGCACGTCTCGAATCCCGATGCAGAGGTGCTGCTTATTAAAACTATACATACCATATACTAGGAGGCGTTATATGATGGAAACAAAAGAAAGACAAGTCCTGCAGAAAATACAAGGAACTCGCACCGTCGATGGTGCCGGCGTACATCTGGTACGTGTCTTGGACAACCGCACCGTCGGCCCCTATGATCCGTTTTTAATGCTGGACTCCTTCGACAGTCAAAATCCCGACGAATACACCGCCGGTTTCCCAATGCACCCGCATCGGGGCATAGAAACCATCAGCTACGTCTATACCGGAAAAATGGTCCATAAAGACAGCCTCGGTAATGAAGACAGCATTACCGACGGGGAAGTACAATGGATGACCGCAGGCTCCGGCATTCTTCACGAAGAACAAGTCCCCGCCGTCAAGAACCTATTAGGCGTGCAGCTATGGCTGAATCTTCCCGCCTCGGACAAAATGACCGCGCCCATGTATCATAGCATCAAGCGGGCCGACATTCAGGAAATTCCCTTGCCCTGCGGCAAGCTCCGCCTTCTGGCAGGTTCGTATCACGAACACCAAGGCTATCAAAGCCGCTATCTGCCGCTGGACTACTACGACATTCATATGAACCCCCATACGACGGTTACGCTCGACACCGATGCAAACCGGTCAGTAATACTCTTTACACTGGTAGGAAATATATGCATTGGCGGTGAAACCATACCAGAAAAAACAGCCGTCACACTCTCTGCCGGCAACACTCTCACCCTCGACAGCGAGGAAGGCCCGGCACAAATCCTGTACATGAGCTCCACGGCCATTCACGAACCCGTCGCTTGGGGCGGTCCCATCGTGATGAATACACAGGACGAACTAAAAAAAGCATTTTCAGAACTGAAAAACAATACCTTTTTAAAAGAAAAAACTACCTATAAATAAAGACAAAATAAAAAGAGGGCAGCACCTTCCCATGGATGCGCTGCCCTCTTTTTATTTTTCCTTACGGTACGACAAAAAACCAACCGTTCCGACACCTTGCGGTATCAGTCAACAAACCACTCTCGTAAACGGAAACCTATCATGATGATGCTAAAACGACTCCTACGATCGTACCGAGTAAAAATTCGCTGAATCCATCATCTCCATTATCATGATGCCACTGGTACCAATCATGCCATTCACGCGCATGAACTTCCCGCCAATGCCTGTCCCCTTCATGTTCTCTCCATTCGCGGTCATGATCCTTCCATTCCTGCGAGTGTTCACGCCACTGCCTTTTATGGGTATACTGCCACTGCCTGTCGTGCGTATGCCGCCTTTGTCTGTCGTACTCCTGCGATCCCTGTCTGTCGTACTCATGCGACCCCTGTCTGTCATACTCATGCGGCCCCTGTCTATCATGAGTATGCGATCCCTGTCTGTCGTGAGTATTCGGCCTTTGTCGGGTATCGCTCTGCTGATTATGACTATGCTGCCACTGAGATTCATCCTGAGACATGGCATATGTATTCGTTACCCCGATCCCACTCAACGAAAATAAAAAAGTTCCTAAAATAAGCGCATGAACTATGTTCTTCATTTTTAATCACCCCATCCATATGTTTAACAAGTATAGTACTATTAGATACGCTAATTATAAAATATATGTTACGTAGAATCTACCCCTTGGCTTAAAGAGTTGTAAAACTGTGAAAAAAATGTCACATACTTGTTATAATCCATATATCATTTCACGTATCACGGTATCATCACGTCTTGATTGCAGATGACAAAAGAGCGACTCCCGCTTGCTATTTAAGTCGATGGCTGTGCTGTTAGTAAAAATTCCATCGCTTTTTCTTCTGTTAACGGTTTACTATACACATACCCTTGAATCACATCGCAATGATGCACTCGCAAAAAGGCTAACTGCTGCTCTGTTTCGACGCCTTCGGCTACTACTTTTTTATGTACGGCATGAATCATTTGAATAATGGAAGACACCAATTCCTCATCACTAACCGTAGTTCCTATTTTATCAATAAACGATTTATCTATTTTTATCGTATCAAAAGGCAGCTGATTCAGAAGCGTCAAAGAAGAATATCCGGTACCAAAATCATCCATTGCCAAATGCATGCCCACATCTGTCACCTTACGTATTTTCTCAACAATCTTTTCCATAGACATAAAACAGGCCATACAGGCATCTTCCGTAATTTCGATTCCCATATTGCAAAGGGGGACTCGGGTTTCTTGCATGACCTGAAACAACATGTCCACAAAATCATCCATCGCTAACTGCATAGGAGAAATATTAACATGTACACACCCATTCCACCCTTGATCTAACAACCTGCGAGCAAATTGACATGCAGTTTTAAATATCCACGTTCCCATACTGCGAGTAAGCCCGGCCTGACCGATCAATGGTATAAATTGAGAAGGGGAAATACACCCATAAACAGGGCTATTCCATCGCAACAGCGCCTCAAATCCAATCACCGATGTATCTGCAACCGCAATCTGCGGCTGATATACCAAAAAAAATTCATTGTTATCAAAGGCATCATATACCCCTTCCAACAACTGTATTTTCTTAAATGCTGCATCTTGCATTGCCGGTACATAAAATCGGTACTGCCCTTTGCCGTTCTTCTTGGCCGCATGCATGGCATTATCTACATTCTTAAGAATCTCTTCCGTTGTATTGCCATCTTTCGGATACTCCGCAATACCGATACTGGCAGTTAAATGAAAAGAAATCCCTAATATTTCATGCTTTTTCTGCAAAGAACGATGTAATCGTCCCACAATATGCTGTATGGGGTCACGTGTATACGCACCATGTAAAACGGCAATAAATTCATCCCCGCTCATATGAGCCACAAACGCGTCCGGCCCTAATACATCCCGAATACACTTGCCCGTCGCTATGATCAACTGATCCCCGTATTCATGCCCATACGTATCATTAACTATTTTTAAATTATCTATATCAATAAAAAGTACGATCCCCCCCATCGTTCCTTTTCGAACCAATCTCATTTCCTGATTCAGCCATTTCCCCATATATCTACGATTCGGAAGCTGTGTTAAAGAATCATAATATGCCATACGTTCAATACGCCGTTCATGCTGTCTCTTCTTTTTCTCCGTATCTACCTGTGTTGTAATATCCCGGGTAAATCCGCAAACATCCTGATGGCCATCAAGGGTTTTAACCGAAATCCCCTGCGTCAATATATACCGTACCGTTCCATCGGTACGGACAACACGATGCTGCACTTCATTTAGTTTAGCGGAACCCTCTTGCCGTATTTGCTTTCGTATCTGTCTGATTTTCCATCTATCATCAGGATACACGAATTTCTTAATATATTCATCAACGGCAATCTTCGTCGTCCCGCAGGCAGTCGTAATCCCACATATATCGCACAACTCCCGCCCCATGGTAAGCATACTGTTTTCCGTATTATAAATCCATATACCCGTTTCCGGAATGGAAAACGTAATATTTCTGCAGCCTAAGATAAATTGTGCATACATATCGATCAACTCTTGAATCAACTGAATCTCATGGGGATGCAATACCGTTCCTTCCGCAGCAAACGCAATGCCGATGCTTCCTGCCAAGTTCCCCGCATATTGCACGGGAAATACAGCGATATGGCGAATCGTGTCAAAATCCGGATCAGGAATGCGCAGCGGCCACGCAAGATACGGATAAATAACAACCGCCTTTCCGGTCTGGCGCATCTGTCGAAAAATAGGTTGTAATACCCGCCGCATCGAATCACGTTCAAAAACGCTTGTCGGAGATTGGACATGACAAACAATATCGTCATGAATACATATACAGGCAAAGTACTGCGCAGTGTGACACGCCTTGACCAGATGTGGAATATGCTGTTGCAGTAAATCATGGATTCCTTTCGTAATAACAGCATCAATATAATGAACCGTAGTACATCTCATATCTTTATCGCCCCCGTTATTACTACAAAAAAACAATATACTTTTTGTACCATACGCGCTAGACATGGTATGATATGCCTCATATATCTCCTCATTGCCCTACATAATATTGTAACCATTATATCATACCCATCAGAATGAATACATAATATTAATTTTCATATTTTACTAATCAACTATATATTGCGCTATATAATAAGTACGTTCAAAAATAAATGCCGCCTTATATTATGTAAATATTTTCAGATGCCCGCACCGAAAGCGTAATGAAAAATGCATGATAAACCCCCAAGGAATTTGTATATACTCCTTGGGGTTTTACCATGCATTATCTATATACTCATGCCATCACACCATCAGGCAAGGCGATATTCACCTACATCTTCAGCCACGGTAAAATCAGCCTCTGTGATATTCCGTATATCCTCCACAGTCTTTCCGGCTGCTATTTCCGTCAACACTAAGCCTCCCGGCTGCACCTTGAACACGGCTTGTTCCGTGATGATAATATCGACGATGCCGGCTCCGGTAAGCGGCAGCGTACAATGTTTCTTTACTTTAGATTCCCCTTGTTTATTGGTATGCAGCAGCATAGCCACAACCTTGCGGGCTCCCGCCACCAAATCCATGGCGCCGCCCGGTCCCGGCGAATATCGTTCCGGTGCGACCGGCAATGCCCAGTTGGCAATATTTCCCTCTTGGTCTACCTCCAGTGCTCCCAGGAAGGTACCATCCATATGGCCGCCGCGGATCATGGCAAACGCCGTCGTCGAATCAAAAACCGAGGACCCGTCTACCAAAGTAATAGGCTGTCCGCCGGCATTGGCAATATCCGAATCATACGTGTCCCCCGTAGGTGTCCCGCCGAACAATAAACAACCGTTTTCCGACTGCAAAATAACTTCCACTCCTTTGGGAACAAAATTGGCAACACTCATCGGCATGCCGAAACCAAGGTTGACATATTCCCCATCTTGCAGCTCTAATGCTGCCCTCCGTGCAATACGTTCTTTATCACTCATTATACGTCCTCCTTTTCGGGTGCAACCGTTTTCAAAAAACCGGCCTTATACCACAAATCACCCAAAACCTGATGCTGCTCTTCCATACTATTTCCCTGTACGACAGCATCCACAAAAATCCCCGGAGTTCCTACCTGGTTGGGGTCGATCTCTCCTATCGCTGCGATTTCGTTCACTTCCGCTATCGTATAAGCGGCCGCTGTAGCCATTGCGGGATTACTATTAACAGCTACGCCGCGATACTGTACATTCCCCATCCGATCTGCGCGGAAACCTTTAATAAGGGCAACATCTGCCTTAAGAGGTGTCTCCAGCAAATACGTCTTATCCGCTACAACGATCTTCTGCTTCCCCTCTTCCAAAATAGTACCCAAACCGGTAGGAGACAAAACGCCGCCTAACCCGGCCCCTGCCGCTCTGACCTTCTCTATAAAACTCCCCATGGGATGATATTCAATATCAATCTCTCCTGCCTTATACTGCCGAATTGCCTCGGGGCATGTTCCGGCATGGGATGTAATCAATTTCTTTACCATTTTATGCTGAAACAAAGGAGCCAAATCAAAATTACCGGCCGGACTGGCACTCACAATAGAAATAATCGTCAAATCCGTGAGACCTCTTTCAATCAACTTCTCTATACAGCGCAGCGGAACCCCTACTCCCAAAAATCCACCGATCATGACAGTCGAGCCACTCTTTACATGCTGCATAGCTGTATCCAACGATATAACCTTATCCATACGATAACCACCTCTCAAACCAAAAAAACGATAAGCGTTTATGAATATATCTACTTATTAAATAATATGTGTTAATTGATAACAATTATTTATGTTGCTATTATACAATATTTATTATTTATTGTCAATTCATATAGATGAAACAGCTCTCTCAGTACCGCTACGTAACAGCTCTGAAAGCCTCCCTTAACAGGGGATAAGCAGAGAGCTGCTTTTGCAGGAACGCAGTGACGCACAAAAGCATGCGAATCGCTTAGTTTGTCTATCAGGTGGATTCGGACATGGGTTTCGTCCGAAGACGGAGAGGTTAGCCCTTGCTCCTGCCCTTCTCCCGTTCCCGTGTCTTTAAATCCCCACTGCATCATATACAAAAATCTCCCAATACAATCCGTATTGGGGGATTTTTGTTACACTTTCCTATGCCACACAATAAGACATCAACATCGTTCTTTTTTCTTCTTCTGCATCATGATAGCCAATATTTGCTTGTCGGTTTCTACCATTCCTTGACAGGCCAGTGTCCCGATGTTATCGATAGAGTCGTCAATATCATCCGACACAATACCTTCCTCCCCGGTGACACGAATGTTCTGGAGTGCCATGAGCACGGCTTTATAAGCAGCCATAACAGAAGTCGTGACTTTCATCGAGCAGCTATGAGCGGCTCCGTCGCAGATGATGCCCGGGATATCTCCGATCATACTGGATATAGCCATACAGACCGTCTTGAAATCCTTGGTATAAAGGTAGGCTATTCCTGCAGCAGCACCCATGGCGGCTGTCGAAGCGGCACACAGGGCTGATAATTTAGGTAATTTACTATGAATATAGATAGCCATCATGTGAGAAAGCATGAGAGCCCGTATCGTAGTTTCCCGATCTGCCCGCAGGTATTTGGCAGCCACGGTTACCGGTACGGTAGCCGTGATACCCTGATTGCCGGAACCGGAGTTGGTCATAGCCGCCTGTGAGGCCCCGCCCATGCGTGCATCCGAGGCGGCCGCCGTACAGGCTGCCATTTGCAGCAAGAGGGATTGATCCAACTGTTTTTCACATATTTGTTTTTGTAATACTCTGCCGATCTGCAATCCATACACCTGCTGCATCCCGGTTTCTGCTAAAGCATCATTCATTTTTGCTGCTTCTTCAATAAAGGATATAGAATCGATAGGTGCCTGGGCCGCAAATTCGAAAATATCCTGCGCCCGTATACCGGTAAGAGAATAGGCTTTTTGCCTGTCATTAGATTGTTGGGGAGCCGCTTTAAAAATGGCTTTCCCATTTTTTTCTATACGGATGACGTTCGTATGCGTATCGGCGATGCAGACACGTGCCGATGACGTCCCATGCAGAACACGTACTTCGGAATACAGGACATGGTCTACATCGGCAACACTGATCGTTACCTTTCCGTCCGCCACCATTTCCTTCGCTTCGGCAACTTGCCCCGGCGTAATATCCTTCAAGACCTCCAGTTTACCGTCCGGATCTCCGCCGATCGCACCGACAGCCGCCGCGATCAAAAGTCCCGCGGTCCCGGTTCCGGGAACAATGACACCCATACCGTTTTTCATCATATTGGCAGACACGCGCGCTTCTATGGCATACACAGGTAATGCCAAGGTTTCTGACGCAATGGCTGCCGCCAGCGCCAAGGATACCGGTTCCGTACAACCGATAGCCGGTACGACTTCATGCCGTACGGCTTTGATCATTTCTTTCCATAATGGATTCATATCTGTATTACTTTTCGTATCCTGCATAACGTAACACCTTGCCTTTCCAACGAATTAAATTAGGACATAAACGCCAAGAACGGGGATACACACAACAATATGCCCGTAATAATAATGATGTACAGTGACACACCTTTATACCGGTGCAGCAGCGGCACCCGATATACAAGATACGCCGGGATCAGACACCCTACCATCCCAAAGACCGGACTGCAGATGGAAGTAAAACTCAGTACCGGTGCGTTCAGCACGATAGCGCCCCACGATACCATGATCGTAAAAAAGATAATGCCATATTTCAGGATCGTCTTGTTAACACGTTCCTCCGGCATCACACGGCACAGCATATTCATGGCCAGCCCTTGGCAGGCTTCGCGGAATCCGAGATATACACCAAAATACGCCGTCATAACCGCAAAAATATTGAGAATCAAGCTGAATACCTTAACATATTGCTGTCCGCTGCCCTGGGCCGCCATCGCCAGTGCCGAAATATTGGCATGGTACGCCGCGACTGCCTGGTCATGTCCCATCGACAGTGTGAACGATACGGCATAGAAAAACACGGTGACGAACAGGATGCAAAATGCGATATTCATGGCCCGCATCGCTTTATACCGAGCCACGGCAATAGACTTTTCATGGGACCGGTAAGAAATAACCATGGGACTCAAGCTTTGAATAAATAAAATAGAAGTCAGCGTAAACGGCAGCATGACGATCGTATCATGGATGAGCTGGCCGATCGGCGGGATAGCCCCGACATTCGCCAGATTCCAGTGGCTCACCATCAGGCAGCCGAGGATAGCTACGACACACAACTTGGTAAGCACCATGCCCGTTGCGATCTTGAACAACACTTTTTCCCCGCGGGAAGCCAGCAGGACCAGCAAGCAGATGATTCCCAGTCCATACAGCGGATTTTTCGACAGCAGCGTGTCCGTCACGCCAAAAGACTGCAGGAAAGAGGCACTGTCGTTGTTGATTGCTGTAGAATACACAAACACCCAGATGATCAGCATAACAAAGTACAACGCACCCAAGAACATGCCCCAGTTCTTTCCCAAATATCCTTTGATGACGCTGGGATAATCCTGGCACTTCGGGGAATCAGCCAGCGTATTGATAAATAACCGCTGGAATAAATACATTGCCGGATATCCGATGACCGAAGATAACAAAAATACCCATAATCCCATCAAGCCTACCTGCACCGGCAAAAATACAATACCGGCACCAATAGCCATGCCGATACTCATAATGACCCAGCCCCAGTCTGTACTATCGAAGCGGGTCGCTTTTTTCCATTCCTCCGGACTCAGCCCGGAATGCTTTTCCAACGCCCCGGCAGTAAAATCATCTGCCATAGACGTTTTTGTTGAAGACGGTTCCATTTCTATTCCTCCTTAAATATGATACGGTATCCCTTATATACGAAACCTCACCTCCTTTACTGCCTGGAACCGGAAACAAGTACGTCCGGTCACAAACGTATCGTTTTGACATGATACACATATCCTCCCCTTTCCCCTGCTGTCTGCCGTATTTAAAACGTGTCTTTTAAGATACATTCCGGCCAAAAAAAATAACGGTCACATCAATCTCCTTTAACTTAAGACGCACGATAATCCGCTGCATCTCATCCCGATCAAACTCATAGATGCCCCCGATTTTCTTGTTCCAGGTAGAAGACGACATATGAATAGATTGCAGAAAACGACCCATGGATATGCCTTCTTCTCTGATCTTAGCCAGCAATAACTCCGCATTCAATTCATATATCCTCCTTTTTCTCTGTATCTTTTACGACACTTTAATTATACGTATTCCCCGCGATGCTGTCAACACGTGCGGACACAGTTGCCAATATCGCATGAATACCGTTGCCTCTTGGCAACTTTCACAGTATAATAAATATATTAACAAATGAGGTAAATCCAAATGAAAATACAAGATGTACTATCCTGGCGCCGTAAACAATTAAACCTGACCTTAGAAGAAGTCGCCCGGCATGTAGATGTCGGCAAAAGCACCGTGCGAAAATGGGAACACGGCATCATCAAAAACATGGGACGAGATAAAATAGCACTCTTAGCCGAAGCCTTGACACTGCCCCCGGCCCTGCTCTTAAAAGATGATGTTTCGATGGAAGAACTGCAGGCATATACCCGTATATACGCAGAAAACGTCCCTATGCCGATCACGATTCCCATTATCCGAGAACCCGCCGGAGAATCCGGCACCTGTATCGAAGAACAGGCCCCGTATCAGCTGGATATACATGCCGATTTTACGCTCCGCATGCAGGGAGACAGCATGACCGCTGCACGAATCAACGATGGCGATATCGTATTCATCCATAAGCAGGACCACGTCGATGACGGGGAAATCGCAGCCGTCCTGATCAATGACACGACGACCTTGAAACGCGTATACTTCATAGGCGAAAAAATACAATGCCTGGCAGAAAATCCCAACTACAAACCGCTGTATTTTGACACCTGCCACGATGACACCTTCAAAATACTGGGCAAAGCCGTTGCTTTTTATAGTGAAATCGAATAGTACTGCACCTATAAAGCCTTTTTTTCACAGGAAACGCTTCATAGGTGCAGTACTAGTATTAAAAATATTAAAAAGCAGAAATGTCCATCGTCATCCAAAAAATACGGAAAACAAAGAAAGGGAATGTGAATGTTTTTTATCCGGAATACGCCCGGAATGATTCGCATTTTCCGCCGCAGATTTCATCACGATTAATACCGCTTTATCTAACACATTGATGGGTTCATCCACCGCATATGTTGTGATCTGCGCCTTATTAATATTCAATTTTCTCGAATTCGTAAACAGCAGTTGATTCTCTTGCACTACATCCGTGTTTTTCACAAATCGATCATCGAAATGTTCGCAGACACAAAATTGATCTTCAATCAGTATCGGCCGTACCAATTCCTTTACACTGTGGATCATGCCCATGCTTTGCTTGGTTTCCGGATCTATGATCTCATTATTTGCGCCTATAATTTGAAAATAGCACTGCTCTGTTATATGCCTGTCCGCTCCGGCATTAATAACAATCCGGTATTCGTCTAAAATACGTATCACTTTAAAAAGAGTATTATTTTCCATATGATACCTCACATCAATACAATACACGGTAACCTAATCATACTATGTCGTCATAGTATATACGTAAGTTCTGATGCCTAGCTCTTACGCAGGTTAACTATGCCCACCTCACTTTCAATTTTTTAGTTTACATCCTTGTTTCGTCCCGTTTTTGAGACGATTGGCTTAAAAAAATTTCATTGCGTTCCGAAGAATTTGTAATATGCAAAATATCGCATAACTTAATGGCATCATCCAGAAAAAACCGGGTATCTCCCCGCATCTTCCGGTTGAGAGCCTGTGGTGTAATTCCCATTTGGACAGCAACATCACAATATTTAATTCCTCTTTCCGCTATTTTAGCTCGCAATTTTGGAACATTCATGAATTCTCCCTCCTTTTCGTTCCATTTTTGGGACAACTATATTATAAAATATTTGATATAGTCTGTCAATCCCATTTTTGAAACGACTGGCGTATTTTACGCAATCTATCGTTGCGTTTATGAAACCAAGAGTTTATAATATTTTAATAAGGAGGGTTTATTATGAACCAAAAAAACCTGCCAAACGAAATCATATCGCTAATAAAACAAAAAATGAAGGAAGATGCTGTCAGTTACGGTGAATTGTCAAAAGAAACAAAAATACCAAAATCCACACTGCAACGCTACATCACAGGTCGGACATCCAAAATCCCCCTCGATGCGATCAGTGAAATCGCAAAGGTATTGCATATATCGGCAGACATTGCCAGTGCCCTGTCAGACAAGACAAGTCCCCTAGCAGCATACCGTACACCCTATCAAAAAAAGTCTCCTTCCTCTGTGTATTATGAAATTCCTATCGGTATGCCCATCGGTGATGTATTAACCGCAGATAGTATGATTCATCTCCCCCACATGTCTATAGCAGATACGTTGCTGGGTCCCTACGCCGGCAACAAAAATCTGGTCATCATGCACGTCACCAGTGACTCTATCAACAACATTATAAAAAAAGGCGCTGCCATTGCCGTGCTCACACAAATAACCATAGATACACTCCATAACGGAGATATGATCGCCGCCCTATATGGTACAGAAAAAAATACATCATAAAACGATTCTATCGGGACAAAAAAACAGGCGATATTATCTTACGCCCCGACAGTACGAATCTATCCTTCCGTGAAACCGTCATCACCCATGAAAATCTTGAAAAATTTAAAATACTGGGCAAAATCGTGGTATACAATGTCATACTATAAAAAAAACGTGCGGGCTGATCCACAGTCCGCACGTTAAATAAAGAAACAACGTAACGCACAAAAAAGAAGCGCATCATAAAACAATTTCCAAATTGCTCCCTCAAAGAATATTTTCTCCGCCACTCCCCTTTTAGCCTTCATATAGTCTCATTGCATTATTTCATATTAATTTAATCAGTATGCTTTTATTATAACATACGATTTTATTAGAACAATATTATACGACAAAAAAATACGAGCCGCCTCGCAACTCGCTTAGTACCACATAAAACTACTAATAATTTTTCCCTACAGCCGCTCTTCACACCATACACGGATTACAACCGCTTTTTCTTACAACGGCTCTTATCTCTTCCTAAAACCGCCCTTATCTTCCTCACGCCTACTACCATTCCCAGCCCGATCCATACACCGCACCAGTCCAACAGCATATCGCTGATCTGGCATGACCTCCCGGGACTGAAACGCTGCAGCAGTTCATCGATCACCGCTACACATAATCCAATCAGTAACGTCACCCATACTTTTTTTTCGTTCAAGCCATTAAAGAAAGAACATGAAGTACATAAGACAAATCCTAACAGCGTAAACTCCGACAAATGCGCCACCTTTCGAAGCAACGCATCCAACACTCCCGTAGATACCGTAACTCCTAATGTAGCTAATAGGGGCTGCATTAGATGAACTACTGCTAAACTAGCATACTCTGAATGCATAGCATCCTGTAAAGAATTATGCCATATGAATATAATGACAAAAAGTACTATTATTCCTCCCATACATCGTTTCATATAGTTAACCGCCTATGTGTTTTCTAAAAATCTAACACCGCTGTGTTCGTCAACTTGAAAGTAAGCTACCGCTCGTTGTCAAGGTAGTTATCAGTAACCCCCTTGATGTATGTTTATCTATTTCAGCCAAATTTAGGCTGAATTTATAATTTAAAATATGAATCTTAAACTCAGTTCAGAATTACGACTACTTAAACTATTTTTACTGCAAGTTCCGTTTCCGATGCCTGCGCCGGATTCAGGTATACTGCTTCCGGTAGTGTCCAGTCGCGGGTGTTTCTTCCATCCCAACGTTCCGGATGCCGATCTTTGACAAGTTCATACAGATTATGGCGTTTAGCAAGAATGTCCTTCCCGTGACCTTCATGCAGATCTGTGGGATGAAGAAATTTTATTCCGGAATGGTGGTGTTCATATCTGTACCATCTAACGAATCCTGCAACCCATCTGCGTGCTTCTTCAAGTGATGTAAAGCCCTTTCCGGCCTGTATTTCAAAGTCTTGAAAATACTTTCGGCATATGCGTTATCATTGCTTACGCGCGGGCGGCTATTCGATGGGGTAATGTCGAGCTTGTAGAGTGTTTCCAGCATCGTAGCTCCTTTCATAGGCGTTCCATTGTCAGAATGAAGTACGAGCGGCTGGGTTGTTAGTCTGTTGTGTTTTAAGCAGATTCGGCGGATTAATTCACTGGCATGCTGTGTATCTTCTTTGGCCCAGACTTCCCAACCGACAATATCACGGTCATAGAGGTCGGAAAACAGGTAAAGGTAGTAGAACTGTCCTCTGATCGGACCGTTGAGATACGTAATATCCCACATCCAGACTTGATTCGGAGCCATTGCTGCATATGTGGCAAGCAGTCAATGATATGGTACGTCAGAGCGCCCACGGTAATTCTGCATCTTTTCCTCATGAAGCACACGGTAGAATGTCGACTCCGATGCAATGAATCTGCCTTCATCCGCTAGTGCAGGGAAAATTTCACAGGGAGACATGTCCGCGTATTCGGCTTTTTTTCTTAGTACGAACAAAGCCGCTGTTTCAGCCAATGCTTTTTCCTTATGGTCCAGTTCTTTTTGTAGCTGTTTATTGGTACGTGCTGTAGCCTTCAGTTCTTTATTCACTCGCGCTGCCTCTTCAGCAACACCCCCATTGTCATTCATGCAGGCATCTTTCCAAGCCTTGATCTGCTCGGCATAGAAGCCTTTCTTTCTGGCATATTCAGCCAGTTCGGTTTCAGACATACTCGCTGTCTCTACGACGATCAGAAATTTATCCTGAGTGCTCCACCAACCATCAGACGTAGCACGGATACCTGGTGCAACAATACCGTCAGATCCGGCCTTGTCTCTCCAATTGCGCAGAGTTTGTTCCGAGATTCCTTCCTCTCGCGAAATTTTAGTGATTGACTCGTTGCCGAGAGGAAGCATTCTTCGCAGCAGAGAGTCTTTAAGTTCATCACTGTATTGCATAATGAATGTCTCCTTTCTCTCTGTGATAATACTACCTCAAGAGTATTGGGAACTTACTGACAACTATTCTGACACACAGGGGTTTGGTGTGGGTCAATTTCTTTTCGGCTTTATGGGTCAATTATATCTCGGCGATGACAACTAAAAATATGCATCATCATGTGATCAAAAATCATGTGGATATCTTCTGCGATTTGCATATCATTTATAGGAACATGCATGGAATAGTTGGCTATCTTTTTAAGTTTACCTCCATCATATCCGGTTATTCCGACAATTTTTGTACCTATCTGCTTGGCATATTCAACGGCTTTCATAATATTTTTCGAATTGCCGCTGCCGGAAATGGCGACGATCAAGTCATCTGTACGCAATATCTTTTCTAATTGATAGGAAAAGACATCGTCATAACTGATATCATTCGCTATTGCCGATATAATGGGCATATTATCATTCAAACACTGCAATCTGAATTTTTTTTCGTGTCCGTCGGATATGCCTTTATTGAAATCACAAACCATGTGTGAAGCTGTAGCACTGCTACCGCCGTTTCCAAATACATAGATGACAGCTTCACGCTGCCATGCATCATATATGGCATTCATTGCAGCATTCAGTTCATTTATGTCCAGTTTCTTGATAACTTCCATTTCCTTTGTAAAATATTGCTGCATATCCGTTTTGAAATCTATCATCATCTCTATTCCTCCCAACAACCAGGACGGCTTAATATTTTCTATGTTGTTCCCAATGCCAAGCATCATTAAGGATCGTTTCCAAATCACTGCGTTTAGGATCCCATCCTAACAATTCTTTCGCCTTAGCATTGGATGCCACCAATACCGCCGGATCTCCTGCACGACGACCGACAATATCATACGGTATCTTTTGTCCTGAAATTTTCTCAAAGGTGCGGATCAGATCCAAGACGCTGAAACCATCACTGCTCCCCAAATTAAAGTTTTCGCTGATATTATGTTCCATGATGTATTGGAGTCCCAGATAATGAGCTTCCGCTAAATCTTCTACATGTACATAATCGCGAACACAGCTGCCGTCCTTCGTAGCATAGTCATCCCCAAATACTTTCATTTTTTCACCTGTCATCGCTGCACGCATGACTAACGGGATTAAATGGGATTCCGGATTGTGTGCCTCACCGATCATGCCGTCCGATGCATCTCCGGCCGCGTTAAAATACCGAAACGAGCAGGAATGAATGCCGTATGCTTTCTCATAATCAGCTAGTATCTCTTCCCCGATCAGCTTCGTCATCCCGTATGGATTGATAGGCTGCTGCGGATGCTTTTCATCAATAGGAACATACTGCGGTTCACCGAAGGTCGCCGCTGAAGAAGAAAAGACGAAATATTTGATGCCGTCTGCCACGGCTTCATCCAGCAATGCCAGCATTTTGGCAACATTATTGTCATAATATCGCTGCGGGCGCACTACCGAATCCGGCACAGATGCAAACGCAGCAAAATGAATAATACCATCAAATTTATACTTGGAAAAAAGCTGCTTCATAAAAGTTCTGTCTCCATAATTTCCTTCTACAAATTCACCGGCAACGACAGCTTCCTTATGCCCGTCGCTTAAATCATCAAGTACAACTGTTTCGATCCCTTTATCCGCAAAAAACCTGTTGCAATGACTGCCAATATACCCTGCACCACCTGTAATCAAAACTCTCATCCTATGTTTCCTCCTAAAATATAATCCACTGCTTCGTTTAGATCATAAAAATGATAATCCCCGTCAAAACATGTGCTACCAATGGAAATAGTTGTTATCCCATATTTTTTGCCTGCTTGAATATCACCAACACTATCACCGATCATAAAAGAATGTGTTTTATCAATATCATATTGCTGCTCTGCTTGAAGGAACAGACCTATATCCGGTTTTCGACAATGGCAGGTTCCTGATTCATGCGGACATACAAAAATATCATCAATAACAGCTTGCTTCTCCATCAAAGAATGCCGCATATGACGATGGATGTCGTCTACATCCTCCACTGTCATCAATCCTCTGGCAACCCCCCTCTGGTTCGTAACAACAAAGACATATATTCGTTTTTTGTTTAACTTCGCGATTGCAGTATCCACCTGTGGCAAAAATTGAAATTCACTCCATCGCTTAATATAATCATGGGGCGGCGCACATACATTGATGACCCCGTCTCTATCCAGAAACACGGCTGCTCTAGGCAAAATATACCACCCTGCTCCCGCGTTCGGCTATCCTAAAATCTAAT
>Ga0183095_10495_pt1 | contig 23829 bp, 16 predicted proteins | sample BioMet4_FD_130346 | JGI IMG/M metagenome (GOLD analysis project Ga0183095, IMG submission 130346) | Microbial communities from bioreactor (seeded with sewage sludge) at LBNL, California, USA - Biofuel metagenome 4 (v2) (version 3) | ecosystem: Engineered > Bioreactor > Anaerobic > Unclassified ...
ACCGCCAGTACGGCGTCCACGCCGCCGCAGGTTTCCTGGTGGTCGCGGTAAAGTCCCCCGGAGACGGCGCAGGTACCGGCCGCGATGACCAGCTTGGGGGCGGCTATCGCTTCATACGTTTTGAGCAACGCATCCCGCATGTTCCGAGTGACCGGACCGGTCACCAACAGGCCGTCGGCATGACGCGGCGAGGCGACGAATTGAATGCCGAACCGGCCGAGGTCCCATGCCAATGTATTGAGGACGTTCACGTCGGCTTCGCAGGCGTTGCAGCCGCCCGCGCTGACCTGACGCAGTCGCAGCGACCTGCCAAATAGTTTTTGCATGGCTTCCGACAGTGCGGCGGCGGCGCAATCGAGGTTGTCTTCCGCGTTCAGTACTAGATCGTTTCGGTTTTTGGCCGCCAGATGATAATTTCGGGTGAATCGGATTTTGTCGGTGGTCTGGCGGCATTGTCCGCAGAACAGGCAGCGTCCCAGGTCGAGCGTGACTCGCTCCGGCTTGCCGTCAATGGCGGCGGTGGGGCATTGTTCCCGGACGGCTGCGAATTCCGCGTCCGTCCAGCAGGCGTCGCTCAATACCGGGCGGCCGAGATAGCGGTCGGACAGTGCTGTTTCCGGGATGGGAAACGGTTTGGTCTGATGCCCTTGCCGCAAGCGGGCGCAGAGAACTCGAAACATGATTGCCTCACCTCATAAATCGTGACCGCAGTACGACAGATTGAAGCTCTTGTTGCACAGCGGAAAGTTGGAAATTTGTTCGTCGCGCATGACCCGGCTCAATGCCGGCCAGTTGTGTAAAGAAGGGTCGATAATCTTATAGTTTGCCAGTTTGCCGTCGTGGTCGGAACTGGCGACGTGGCAGATTTCGCCGCGCCAGCCTTCCGTCAGAGTTACGGTCAGACGTTCCGGTTGCAGCTGGCCGGGCCGGGTCTGTAGCGGGGAACTGGGCAGCGTGGTTAGTACTTCTTGCAGAAAATCGCGGGACCGCTGCATTTCCAGCCAGCGCACTTGCGCCCGGGCCAAGACGTCGCCGCCGCTGCCCACGGAAACCGGTAGCTGGTTGAAACAGAAGACGCCGCTGGGATGGTCGCAGCGGACATCGCGGGTCAGGCCGCAGGCCCGCGCGGGGACGCCGACTACGCCCAGCGCCAGGGCGTCGGCCGGTTCCAGCCGGCCGCAGCCTTCGAACCGCGCCAGGACCGACGCCGAATTCCACATCAGGCCGATGGCGTTGACGGTGCTGGTAAAGGCCTGCTGGAATCGGGTCAGCGCGGTACGTCGCCGTTCGTCGTCCAGATCGTAATGAACGCCGCCCGGGGTCAGCAGGTTGCGTCCGAAGCGGTTGCCGCAGAACAGCGCGGTCAGATTGAGAAAGTCGCCTCGCAGTCGGCCGCAGTACGAGGAGGTCGGCAGATAGGCAACATCGCCGGCCATGGCGCCGAGGTCGCCGGTATGGTTGGCGATGCGTTCTAGTTCGAGCATGATGGCGCGAATGGCGGCGGCGCGCGGCGGTGCGGTGATGCCGGCCAGCGCTTCGATGGCGCGACAGTAGGCCAGGCTGTGCCCGATCGTGGTATCGCCGGCGGCGGTTTCCAGATAGTGCAGGGTGCGGCAGTCGGGGCCGCCAGTCAATCGCGCTTCGATGCCGCGGTGTTGGTAGCCCAGCGCGATATTCAGTTTAAAGACGTGTTCGCCGAAGCATTGGAATCGGAAGTGTCCCGGTTCGATGATCCCGGCATGGACCGGCCCGACCGCTACTTCGTGCAGCTGTTCGCCGGCCAGACGTTCCGGAGTCAGGTCGACTGCGGTGGAGAGACGTTCCGGCTGGAGCCGGGGATGGCCTTCCGGGGTAATCTGCCAGCGTTCCGCCAGTTCGTTCTCAAAATGTTCTGCTGCCGGTACGTCCGGCGTCAGCGCCCGATAGCGGCCGGCACTGACGTTTGCCGCCAGCACCTGCAGTTGGGCGTTGGTATCGTCGGCGAGGACGGCGGTCAGCCATTTTTGGTCCGCCTCCGGCCGGATGAACAGGCAAAGCAGGCGGGCGCCGGCTTGCCACTGGGTGATGACGTGGGTCCTGAACGTGTCCGGCGAAAACGTCGGGATGGTGTTCAGGGCGATGGTTTGTCCGTTGCGGAGCATGGCTCCGACGGGTGCCGGGGATGGTGGGGTATTACCAGTCATTGTTGCTTAACCTCCCAGTTGTGCGGCCAGTTGTTTGAACAGGGTGGTCAGGCTCGGCGGCAGATAGAGTCCGGCGGCCAGCGGCAGTACGCCCAGCGCGGCCGGCGGCAGCAGATTCCAGGTGGCATAGCGCTTGCGGTGTGGCAGTTCGGGCGCGTTGCCCTGGGTCATTTTCAAAAACGCCCCGGCCATTCCGGCAAAGATCATGCCCAACAGCACGGCCATCAGTACGGCGATTACGTAATGGTGCTGGGCCAGCGCGCTTTTCAGAATCAGCAGTTCGCTGTAGAACAGGCCGAACGGCGGCATGCCTACGATGGCCAGAAAGCCCAGCAGCCAGAGGATGCCGTTGGCGGCGGACGTCTGCAGTAGTCCGGTCACTTGGTGGATCGACCGGGTACCGTAGATCAGGAGCAGATTCCCCGCCAGCAGGAACAACATGCCTTTGGTAAAGGAGTGGTTGCACACGTGGAACAACGAGCCGTACACGGCTTCGCCGCCCAGCCCGATCCCCAGCAGGATCAGCCCCATGTGCTCGATGCTGGAGTAAGCCAGCATCCGTTTGAAGTCGTTTTGACCGAGAATGAAGAAAGCGGCGAACAGCAGCGACAGCACGCCGAAGCAGCGGAACAGTTCGGAACAATAGTCGCCGATGCCAGCGGTCAGACCGATGCGGTAGATTCGCAGCAACCCCAGGCAGGCGCAGTTCAGCAGCGCGCCGGACAGCAGTGCGGATACGAATGCCGGTGCTTCGCTGTGGGCGTCGGGTAGCCAGCTGTGCATCGGCGCCAGGCCCATTTTGGTGCCGTAGCCCACCAGGAAGAACACTACCGCCAGCTTCAGCCATTGGGCGTTGATGGCAGTATGGCGGGTGGCGAGTTCATCGGCCAGCAGCGAGCCGGCGGCCGACTGGAGAATCAGGTTGCCCAGCAGGGCCAACGCGATGCCTACGGAACAGATCAGCAGATATTTCCACATGGCTTCCAGCGCAGTTTTTCCCTGATAGTAGTAGATCAGCGGGGTGCTGGCCAAGGTGGTGGCTTCCATCGCGATCCAGAACAGGCCCAAGTGGTTGGACATGATTACCAGGGTCATGGTGCTGAGAAACAGCAGTAGCGCCGCGCCGAACTGCGCTTCGTGGCTTCTCGCCCCGTGTTCCTGCGGATGGTGGAACGGGTCATGGGCATCGTTCGGCGCATGATAGGGTTGACGGCGGAAGTAGCTCCAGGCATACCAGGAAATGGCCAGGAACAGGATGCTCATGATGGTCAGAAAATAGGCGCCGAGTGGATCCAGCAGCAGCCAGCCGCCGGCCGAACGTAGCGGCGTCTGTCGTATTGCCGTTATGGTCAGCCCCAGGTGAAGCAGTCCGGTCAACGGCAACATTCGGCGCCGCCACCGGGGCGACGGCAGAAGATAAACGATGGCGGCCGCCGCGACGGGAAGGAGGATTAATAGCGCAAAAATCATGATAGAATATCCTGTTCCTTTGCGGTCAGTTGTCGCGGTCGGCCAGCGTATTGAGCTGGTCGGTGTCGCTGTGGTTGAATTCACTGCGGATGTGGAAAACGGCGATACTCATGATGAAGATCAGCACGAAGATATCGAGCAGTACCCCTAATTCCACAATCAAGTCATACGGAGCATGCAGTGCGCCGCCGAACAGGAAAACCCCGTTTTCTAACATCAGAAATCCGATCACCTGGGTCAGCGCTTTGCGCCGGCTGATCAGCATCAGCAGTCCGGTGAACAGCGTGAAGATGGCGGTTGGCAGCGCCAGCGGATTGACGCCTGTTATCGGCGGCAGGTGCCGGGCCAGCAGCACGGCGGCGGCCAGCAGTATGGCGGAGATCGCCAGCGACAGATTGTAAGAGATGAACGGTTCCACTTCGCGGTTGATTTCCACCCGTCGCAACACGTGCAACAGCAGCAGCGGCAGCAGAATTCCTTTGATCAGGATGACGGCGGCGGCCAGACTCCATTCACCGTATTCCGGCATTCCGGTCGGACTGTTTTGCAGCAGCGGCAGCGCTCCCACCAGAATCCCCTGTACGGCCACGCAGTTGATGCAGTATCGCAGCCGACTGGCTCCGCTGGTCAGCAGGTTGATCAGAATCAACAGCACGAGGCTTAACGTATAGAGGTCTGACTGCATGGCGAAGATGGGGAATCCTTTTATCTCATTTTACGATGATCAGCATAATGGCTAAAAACGTCAGCGCGAACGCCCCCACCAGCATCTGGGGCACTTTCAGCATTCGGAAGCGGGCGATACTTGATTCGATCAGGCCCACCGCGATGGCTAGCAGAAACATTCCGGCCAGGAATGCCGCGCCGCTTTCCAGCGGGCCGAGTTCGGCGGGCAACAGCGTTTTTACCAGTACCGTTCCCACCAGCCACAGTTTGAGTGCTGCGCCGTAGAGTACGAAGCCCAGGTCCGGGCCGCTGTAGTCGAGAATCATTGCTTCATGGATCATGGTGAGTTCCAGGTGGGTGTTGGGATCGTCGGCCGGCACCCGGCAGTTTTCGGTCAGATAAACCATCAGGAACGCGGCGGCCACCAGCACGATGGCGGCGGTGTTTTCCGTCACCATCGCTTCTGCCGGTACGCCGAACAGTTGGCTCAGCGACCAGTGGTGCGACATGATGGCCAGGCCGGCCAGGCCGAACATGAACGGCAGTTCCGACAGTAGTCCGAAATGCAGTTCCCGGCTGGCCCCCATGCCCTCGAAACTCGACCCCGTATCCAGGGCTGCCAGTACGGTCATGAAGCGGGCCAAAGCCAGCAGATAGAGCGCCAGAATCAGGTCGCCGTTGAACGCCAGCATCGCAGTGGTCGTCACTCCCGGCAACAGCAACAGCACCAGGCCCAGCACTACCGGCACGCCGGCCGGTGCCAGCAGCAGCGTCACGCCGATGGTCCGGCTGTATACTGCGCCTTTGCGCAGCAATTTGTCCAGATCGTAATAGAGTTGCAGTACGGGCGGTCCTTGTCGGCCGGCCACGACGGCCTTGGTCCGGTTGATCAGCCCCGGCAGCAGCGGCGCCAGCAGCAGCGCTGCCAGTAAGTTGAATAATCCCGTTAATTCGAAATGCATGATGGATTGAACCTCTTTGGCTTGAACTTGCGGTCAGTACAGGGTCCAGAACAGCAACGCAATGACCATGATGACCAGATAGAGCAGGTAGACCTGGACGCGGCCGTCTTGAAACGGCCGCAGTTTCAGGCAACCATGGTAAATGAGGGCGAATAGCGGTTCCCAAACTCGCCGCAGAAAAACGTCATTGACGGTTTGACGCCAGCTGCCTGGCGTCGTCGTAAACTCTCGGCGGTCCTGCAGGTCCAGTACCGGACGGAAGAATTCGGTGGTCGGTTGTACCAGAGAGCCGGCGGAATACTGCATGTGCGCGTCGATCTGCGGATACCCGCAACCCCAGGTTTCCTGTTGGGTTACGATCCGGCGCCGCAGCAGTTGGTGCCGCAGCAACAGGACGCCTGCGGTCAGCACGGTCAGCGCCAGCGCGATTAGAACGATGGCAGTTAGCGGTCCCATTACGGGAGTCAACAGCGTTTCGTCGCGTAGCGGAATCCGCAGGCCGGACCGGATAGTCTGCCAGCAGAGGCCGGCCAGCCAGGGCGAACCGACGGTTGCCAGAACGCAGAGTGCCAGCCCGGTAGCCGGCGCCAGCGCGGCGATGATCGGTGCTTCCTGTGCGGTTGCGGCCGCGACGGTTTTGGGCTCGCCGCAGCAGATGGCGCCATACAGCCGGCCGAAGCAGACCAGCGCCAGTCCGCCGATCAACGCCAGTACGGCAATGGTCGTCAATCCGATAAGCTGCAGGTCGCCGTTGCCCATAATGCTTTGGAAGGCGGCGTAGTAGATCAGAAATTCGCTGATGAAGCCGTTGAACGGGGGGAGTCCGGCGATGGCGGCGCTGCCGCCCAGCGTACAGATTCCGGTGATCGGCATTCGCTGCTGCAGGCCGCCCAGCGTTTCAATGGAATGTTCTTTGGTCATGGTGACGATGGCAAACACGCTCTGGAACAGCAATCCCTTGAATAGTGCATGGTTGACCGCGTGAAACATCGCGCCGGTCAGCGCGACGGCGGCGATGCCGTATTCATGGTGTCCCAGAGCCGTTATGCCCAGGCCCAGCCCCAGACAGATGATGCCTATATTTTCCACGGTGGAGTAAGCCAGAATCCGTTTCAGGTGCGATTGGCCCAGCGCCATGATGACGCCGTAGAGTCCGCCGACGGCGCCGATGCCTACCAGCGTCCAGCCCCACCAAGTGGCCGGTGCGCCAAGCAATCCCAGTGCCCGAATCAGTCCATACAAGCCCATCTTGGTCATGGCTCCGGACATTACGGCCGATACCATGCCCGGGGCGGCGGCGTGTGCTCCCGGCAACCACACATGGACGCCCGGAAAACCCGCTTTGGTGCCGAATCCGAGCAGCGCCAGTACGAATAACACGGCGGCTTCGCCTGAGTCCAGCCGGACCCGCGCCAGATCGGAAAACGCCATGCTGCCCCCGGCCTTGGCCGACAGCAGCAGGAAAAATCCCAGTACCGGGAAGAAGCTTAAATGCGAAGCAACCAGATAGGTCCAGCCGGTTTTGACTGTTTGGTCGCCGTCCTGTCCGGCTTCCCAGATGACCAGAAAGAATGACGTGATGGCCATAATTTCCCAACCGAACAGGAAAATCACGACGTCGCCGGCGCTCAGAATCAATACCATCGACGCGATCAGACTGTTGTAGAAAAACCAGAAACTGCCGGTGCCCTGCTTGGTCAGACGTCGCAGGCCCCATCCGGATACCGCCGAGAGCATTGCCAGAACCAGCAGAATCACCAGAAAAATTCCGGAACACCAGTCGAGCTGGAAGATGAGTTTACCGCAGGGCAGCGGTTGCAATGGCAGTTGCCAGGTTGTCAAGGTGCGTTGTGCCAGGGTGGCGACGGTACCGGCGATGCCGACAATGCCCCCGGCCAGCACTCCGGCCAGCGCCAGGCGTCCGCCGTTGGGCCGCGGTGGCAACAGCAGTCCGAATAGCCCGGTAAAAAACAATAATCCGGCACTGGTTAAAATGGCGATCATGATAAAAGGATTGTCCTACGGAAGAAGGGGGTTAGCTCAGTAGTTCCGTTTCCGCGCGTTTCAGGGCGGCCATGAGGTCTGGAGGTGCTGCCTGGCGTTGCAATAGTCGCCGCCAGTTTTTTTCTTCCAGCAGAAAAGCTAAACGGGAAACGAGGTGCTGATGGGTATGCACGTCGGGGGCGACTAAGAAGAAAACGGCGGTATTCCCGCCGTTTTCAGATATATTAAGCGGCAGCTTTCCTGCCGTTGAAAAACACAGTACCAGCGTGGGGGCCGTTACGTCGGCTACCATCGGATGCAGAATGTGGGGAATTTTTACTCCGTCGCCCACATCCACCAGGCCCAGATCGGGCTGTTGCCGGATCAGTTCCATGGCAAAATTGCGGTCAGCCTGATCGGGAAGGGGCAGCAGATTCATCAGGCGTCGGAGAAAAATTTCCGAATCTTGCTGTTCTACATCGTAGTAAATGCCGCCGTTGTCCAATGCTTCGCTGACGGTTGCGGTGCTGGTGGAACTGTCGGGAAGAATGTGGGGGTGCAACCGTTTTTTGCGGCTGGCCGCCCATTCGAGCAGTTCTGCCCGATTGAACCGGTAGTGATCGTTCATCCGGAAGCAGGGAATCTCTTTCCGTTTGATCCACCGATACACTTCATGTTCCTGTACATCCAGGTGCGAAGCAACTTCTTTGACATCTAATTGCATTTAATGATCTGTGATCCTTTTTGAGCATCAACAAGACATATTATAACGCAATGTCCAAAGATGTCAATGCGATATCTTTATATTTTTCCGGAATTCCCTTGATGTTCTGCAGTCGGTCACACCGTATCCGCGATGACTGTGCAAACTGGTTCCCCTGCGGGAGTTTTTACCCCAGCGCATTGGCAAAACGCTTCGCCCGAGTATATCAATGGCTGGGGATGATCGAGTCCAGCGAATATCCGACGATCCCCAGATTAGCTGAAGGATTGCGCCTTGATCCGTCCGCCGTGACCAAAACCATCAACATGGTCAACCTCTCGCCGAAAATTCAAAAGCTGATCGTCGAAGCGGGCACGCCCCAAGCCATCAACCGGGAAAAAATCTTCAGTGCGATTCCGGTTGAGTGGGAGGCGCAGGCGCGGGTGATGATGCGGTCGGCAAAGGTTGGCATTGGTCAGCCAGTGGCGTTGGTCAGCGCTTTATCTCAATTTTTAGATCATGCTGATGGGTGAAAATTGAGCGGGTTCGTTAAATTTCGAGACCACAAAAAACTTCCCGACCGGGTTGGCTCGGCCGGGAAGTCATATATTGTTCACTCCAAACTGGAATTTCCAACGCTTAAAACGGAATTTCCTGTTTCATATCCGTCTGAACTCAGCGAAATTTCACCAGCGGATAACTCGGGGTATCTTCGTTGCCGCCGATACCCGGAGGAGCCGCCATGATAATGCTTTCCGGCATTTCGCCGTCATTGTCATTGACCACTAAATTGAAGCGGAATCCCTGCCGGCCGATCGCGTCGGTAAGACCGATTGCGGTAAGCGGAATTTTTACCTCATAGGTAGTGGTATGGGCCGCCTCGTTACGAGTGACTGACACCGCCATTGCCTGCTTGACTTTGACCGCATCGAACCCGGCCGGGGTTTGGCGCATGACGACTGTCGACTTGCCATCGGCGGTAAGGGCAATCATGAACTCCCAACGGAAGCGCGCCCGGCCAAAATCCACGCCGCCCTGGCCCGGTAGACGAAGGGCAAACTCAAGACTGTCTCCGCGAGACAAATATTCTCCGGAATGGGGTTGGAAATGTTTGTCGTCGGTCACGACCGCTTTCAGCCGCAGGACGTCAGTGTCGCGAGCGAGATAAACCTTGGTGCTGAGGTCCTCGGGCCCTTTCCAAAACAGGTGGGCATAGTTCGGGATGTTCGGCGTCAGCGGCCGGACCTGATTGGGCGAATCCAACCGGAACGCCGGTACGGACGGATAAGCGCCAAGCGCAACCGCAGTCACGCTCATTACCGGAACCTTGAGCGTCAGCGGCGCGGCTTGCCCGATCTGCAGAGTCAAGCCGAGTTGAGCAGGAGCGCCGGCATAGGAGGAAAACTGATCGGTCGCGGCAACCGGAAGGGTCACTGCTATCGTTTGCTTCGCATTGACGATCACTTTTTTCACGAGTTCAGAGGCGATCAGTCCGGCCGGCATGGCAAAGCGGAAAGAAAATGCCAGCGGCCGGTCCAGCGGATTGGTGACGCCAAACCGGAAAACCGCTTTTTCACCGGCGGCAATTTCCAGCGGTTCCGGCATCATAAATACTTCCCCACCGGAGGTCGGTTCCGTCGCTTGGCCGGTCACACGTAACGTGGTCGGTTTGGCGCTGACTTTCAGAAAGAGTTCGTTGCCGTCTTTTTTCAACTCTTCCACATTGCCGAACAGATCCAGCAATGTCGGGGTTCCGGTCACGTTGGAGATCAGGACGACGCTTTCGCCGAACTGTTTGTCATTGCCCCAATCGGCCAGCAGATAGGCGTTGTCTCGCCCGCGAAACAGCAAGCCTTCCAGATGCTTGCCCAACGGCAGGTTTTTGAGAAACGTTCCGTTCCGATAGTGAGAGGCAATCATATTGTAAGCCAGCGCGGCCGGTTTGGGTTCGCAATTATAAGTAAACAGGCCGAAATTGCACTCGATATTATTGGGATCGTTCCCGTCGTTAAACAGATTGTACCAATTGTAGCCGGCGGCCCCGATCGACCAGGCATAGAGCACTTTTTCGAACAACTGTTCGGCCTGCTTGTTTTCCCCGTAATTCATGGCGCTCAGCGCCGATTCGTCGAAGTAGATCGGCGGCGGATTGCTGCTCAGTTTTCGCAGTTCTAAAAGCTTTTCGACATCTTGTTTAAACTCGTCGAACACCGCGTGCCCATGGTAGGTAAATTCGTCATAGTTGCTGCGTTCCGTAGTGAATAGACTCCGCACGATTCCTTGCTTGGGCCCCTGGGCATCGCTGCCGATCGAAGCAATGCCGCCGTTCATCACCACCGCGTCGGGATCGATCGCCTTGATGGTCCGGTAAGCAATGCGCAAGAGTTCAAAGTATTCCGCATTGGAATAGTTGGCGAAAAAAACTGTATCCGGTTCGTTAAAAACGATATAGGTATGAATGCGGCCCCGGTAACGTTCCGCCAGTCGCGCCACAAAACGTTCGAACGCCTGGTGGTCGGGAAGTGGTTTGGCATCGGTCATCCGGGGATCCAACGGCTTCCAATTTTTGGCGACCGCCCATTTCGGCGGATCGCCAATCACATATTGGAGTTCGATGCCGAGTTTCTGATACTCGTTGACCATGTCGTCGACGCCCTCGAAATGCCATTCGTCCGGGGAGTTCGGCTGAATCCCGCACCACGGCGGATTGCCGCGCCGCACCTGTACCCCGATCATTGAAGCGGCCAGACGACTCGCGGTATTGTTGTCGCTGCAGATGCCCAGGCGGAAGCCCTGAGGCGCGCCGGACACCGGTCCGGCCGGAATCATCCGCCCCAATTGCCGGACGCCGGAAAACTCCCGGACGGTGGCCGCGCTAAGCAGCCGATAATGAATATACCAGACTTCCTGACGATCAAATTTACCCGGCAGGGTTAAGCGGAAGCGGGCGCCCGGCTTCACGTCGAATTTCACCGGGGTGGACGATAGTTCCCGCGTGGTATCTTTTATCACGATCGTACCGGATAGTGTCATCGGTACTTTGCTGCTGTTCAAAAAGACCATTTCCGGCTGGGCGGTCATGCCGGGCAGCAGCAGATTCAACGGATGGTGCGGAAACGTAAAGACCTGCAATTCCTCCCGCTTTTCGTCAAGAGTTTCGCGCAGATAGATCGGACTGTTGGAGAAAAGGGCATCGACGCCCGCAGCGATAAACTTCCGCGCAGCATCGGCGTCTTCGACCAATACGGCCACCTGAACGCCGGCCTGCTTCAACTGAGCAACAAATTCCTTGGTCCGGTTGGCGGCCGTGTTTTTATCGTAGCCGCTGTAAATGGTATAGAGCAGAATGACCCCATCGGCCTTAACCTGCCGCACTTCGGCAATCAGGGCGGGCGCGGCCGGGGTATTGTAGTTTTCCTTGCAGAACAGGGTTTGCAGCGCCGGCATGGCCCGTTTGCTTTCCTGCAGCGTATTGGCGTCGGCCGAGGCCAGACGAACCCGGCGGACGTCAATTCCGGACTTTTTAATCGCCGCCGCAATAGACTGAACCAGTCCAGGATGGCTGATTCGTGTGAAAATATAGACGGGCTTGCCTGCCGGAGCGGCACGCAGCATATCGACCAGCGCCGGCACCGTTTCACCGTCGAAATAAGGATAGCCCCAGGACACATCAATTTGGCGCAGGCGGGAATACGGAGTGGCGGCAATCACCGCCTGCTGCTTCTGGCAGGTAGCGTTGAAGATGTCGGGATCGTTGGCGCAGACAACTACTTGATCGGCGGAAAACCAGACGTCGCAACTGACGCCGTCCATGCCGCAGACCGCCGCTTTGTGAAACGCGCCCACAGTATTACCGGGAGCGCCCGACGTGTGCCCCATGTACGCAATGATCGGAACTTTCACGGGTTCCGATGCCCCGAATCCGCTAAGAGCGGCGAGCAACAGGTACGAAAGCAAAGTTGTTTTGATGATATTCATGGTCGGTCAATTCTTTTTTTCTGGTTATCGTCTCATAAATAAACTATTCATTGGCGGAGCGAAAAAACAATCCCGGCAATGAATAGTTGTCAGCAATGATGTCGCCGTTTAATAATCAGTATGCTTGGCTGAACAGCGTAGAATGCATGCCGGATGCAGTGCCGATGCCATCCGTCAGAATCGTGTTTTTGATATTTTCCGCATGCCCGTCCACAAAGCCCATATTGCCGCCTTTGGCATGACGAATGACTGACCATGCCCACCAGCCGGTGCTGTTGTACGGCAACCAAGACGCAAAATTGGTCGCAGGTCCCGGCACATCGCCGCAGCTTACTTTTGCGCTGGGACGAGCTATTCGATTCATTTTTGCGGAAATGGCGTTCCCGCTCACGCCGTCACTCACGGAAAGGCCGGACCCCGAATAGTTGGCCAGATTAATTGCTTTGGTACATTGCCAGATGCCGCCGCGCGCTTTGCCGACCGATTCGTCACCCCATTTAGGCGGGAGGGGCAGATATTTGTTGTAGGCCAGGATATTGCTCCAAAACGCATAGTTGCCGTCATCCCAGTTAATATTGTTAATCGGAACCAGATAATCGGCACTGTCCAGGGTATAGGTCTGTATTCCCAGGTCGATTTGTTTAACGTTACTCAGGCAGGACAAGTCCTTGGCTTTATCCCTGGCCTGATTCAGTGCCGGCAACAACATGGCCGCAAGAATCGCGATAATAGCAATAACCACCAGAAGCTCAATAAGCGTAAATCTTTTGATTTTCAACATCATTATTTCTCCTCGATTGAAATTTTAGTTTGGGGGCTTGGAATTCTTCCGTTAATTACTTACCATTAATTTAGTGCTGTTTTACATGTTGTATTTCTTGTTCCATTTATAATGATACATTATTCTTAAAAAAATGTCAATAGTCAGATCGGCAAATCCGCATAATAAAAAAACATCTTTAAGGACTACTGATTGTTATATGCCTAACTTAATTGTATTAAAAGACTTGACTATCATGGCGCGCAGATAAGTCATGAAGAATACATTACGACGGACCGATTGACACGACTTCTCAACTCAGGAGCGGGGACATGGCCAATTCGGTCCGTTTTTCTTCAGAGTCCGGCATATTCGCGATAGCGATTATAGAGGTTTCCGGCTTGGAGATAACAGGAATTAGGGCTCATGAAATGCGAGAATTCAAAGGTGATGGCTTTGGTTATACCCGCCTGCTCCGCTGTTTGCAGTTTCAGCAACATCTTTTCCCATTTGATCGGAAAGAACTTGATCGGCATATCGCGATCGAAGGTTTCGCAATTGGTCCAGCACTCGATACCGTAGTGCCGCGCCAATTCGGAATTGGCCTGCAGGTAGTCGCCAAGTTCTTCAAAATCGCAGTGCCCATCCTGAAACGCCACGGCGTCCACCGCGCCGCAAATACCGGCCATGATTTCGTTCCACTCCTTGGTGTGTTGGCTCACGCTGACGGCATTATCCCGATGCAGCGCACTGCCGGCCACGGCCACCGCTTTAGTCCCGTCAATATGGGGAGAAATCAAGGTGGGCAGACCGCCGGAAATCTGTTTGCAGAAACGTCCGAGTTCGGCATAAACATCAATGATGTTACCATACGAACGGCTGACCTCTTGCGTAATGTACCATCCCTGGAATGCTTTACGATGCCCGTATTTTTTCCAGGCTTCTTCCGCCACGGCCAGATTGAGATCGATTTCTTTGCGGTATTGCTTGTTAAGCCAGTAATTACAGGAATCGTAAGTGCCGAAGAAAAACTTCATACCGTATTTTTCAGCGAGATCAAGGAACAGGTCAACCAGATCAACCGGCGGCAGATGACAGTGTTCGCGTTCCGCCAGCACCTTGGATGGGTACGTCATCCAGCGTCGCCAGCCGCAACGAATCATAATCACAGTATCAATGCCGATGGCTTTCATCGCTTGAAAATCGCGTTCCCACTCGACGCGACCCCAATTCTGATGTGGGATATCGCAGGAAATTTCATCCAGAAAGGTACCGGTAATCTGTAACATTTTTTATCTTGTTTTTGGGTTGGTATTTAGAGATACAGCTCAGTATACTTGACTGAACAGAGTAGAATGCATGCCGGTGGCAGTGCCGAGGCCATCCGTTAAAATAGTATTCTTGATATTTTCCGCATGTCCGTCAACAAAGCCCATATTGCCGCCCTTGGCATGGCGAATGACAGACCAAGCCCACCAGCCGGTGCTATTGTACGGCAGCCATGCTGCAAAATTGCTTGCCGGCCCCGGTACATCACCAGCGCTTACTTTCTCACTGGGACGAGTTATTCGGTTCAACTTGGCGGAAATGGCATTCCCGCTCACGCCGTCACTCACGGAAAGGCCGGAACCGGAATCGACGGGGAGATTGACTGACTTGGTACATTGCCAGATACCGCCGCGCGGTTTGCCGACCGATTCATTGCTCCAACTTTGCGGCGGCGGCAGATATTTGTTGTAGGCCAGGATATTGCTCCAAAACGCATAGTTGCCGTCATCCCAGTTAATATTGTTAATCGGAACCAGATAATCGCCACTGTCCAGGGTATAAGTCTGAATCCCCAGGCAGATTTGTTTGACGTTGCTCAGACAGGACAAGTCTTTGGCTTTATCTCTGGCCCGGTTTAAGGCAGGGAGCAGCATAGCGGCCAGAATGGCGATAATGGCGATGACGACCAGAAGCTCGATGAGGGTGAAATTTCTGTTTTTTAGCATCATCTTTTCTCCTTACCGATCGAAACCCGCTTACTTCCAATGCAAGCACCGGTCTCCACCTATTGTCTTTCTTGTTTCATTTACAATGATACATCTTGTTTAAAGAAATGTCAATAGTCAGATTGGCGAAATCGCCACTGATTTATAAATGCCATATAAACTCCTTGTCACCTTAGATATACAAATCATCATTCTCAACCATGGCGTGAATTTAAAGTTAATCCGCAATGTTGCGATTGACATTTATTCGCTGATAATATATCGTTAACAATAATACAAGTGGAACAACATGGTGAAGCATATGGTCGGTATGAAAAAGCGCAAAGTCTACTCGGACATGCAGGAGCATCTGCTGACGCAAATCCGTCAGAAAGACTTGGTCAGCGGACAAATGATTCCAGATGAATTCAGCTTGGCCGCTTCCTTTAAAATCAGCCGTCGTTCGGTCCGGCAGGGTTTGCAGGAACTGGTGGACAAAGGCATGCTGGTAAAGCAGCAAGGCAAAGGCACTTTCGTTTCGGCGCCGGAACACTGGCAAGCCTTGCAGGAAGACGAACATCGTCCGCTGAAACTGATGCTGGTCTATCCGGGCTTCTTTGAGAAAACTTTTGTCGACCCGTTTAATCAGGACTTATTTAAAGCCTGCATGGATACCGCGCACAAGTACGGTCACGAGATCGTCGCAGCGGCAGCAACTACCGACACCAAAGTAATTGTGCAACGCTATCAGCGGGAAAATTGCCACGGGTTGCTTTGGGTAATGGCGTTTGAAAAATATCAGCCGACGATTGTGGAACTGGCTAAATTGCAGATACCCGTGGTGACGATCAACCAGGAATTGCCCGGGGTTTCCAGCGTACTGATCGACAGCGACCTAGCGATGCGAACCATGATCCGTTTTCTTTACCAGTTCGGCCACCAACGCATCGGTTTTATCAACGTCGATACCCCGGAAGGCATCTATTACGCCCGGCGTGACGGGTATCGGCGTTACATGCAGGAATACGGATTGCCGTTGGATAATTATTATGAGGCCGGTTTTGATCCGCTGGAAGGCGTTCCGAAAATTCAACTGCCGTGGACACGGGATAATTTCCCTTCCGCTTTGATTGTCGGTGGTAATAAGTTACTGGTGCCAACGCTGGGCATTCTGGAAAAGCTCGGACTGAAAGTGGGCGAAAATGTTTCATTAATCTGTATTGACGACAGCTTGACGGCACAAATCAACGACCCGCCGATCAGCACTTATTATGAGCCTCGCGATGAACTCGGACGGGAAGCAATCAGTCTGTTGCTGAATACGCTTTGCAGTAATCGCCCGTCAAAGATTTTCATTCGCGGTTTCCTGATTACCCGGGAAAGTTGCCGCATGCCGCCGGAATTGCAGACTAAAATTTTTAAAGAAAAGAAATCGGTAATCACTCCCGTACCCTCGCCGGCTCGCGGCAAAAGTTCCAAAATCGGTTGCTGAATACTGCCGTTGCAAAGCCCATCAAATAAAAAAGATAAACACTTTCATCCCTTTCTCCACTTTCAGGGATGAAAGTGATTTTTGCTGTTCCATTTTTCTCCTGGTTAATGTTTTTCCCTCATCCTTAAAAAGCAAAAGAAATAGCGCGGAGTACATTGACATTTTCAATACAATAATGTATCATTTTAAATGTAATAAGTGATACATTATAGTAAAACCGTCAATTCGCGGGATAAAAAGACTATGGACAACTTGACTGACAAGGGCGAGGAATGGGGCCGAATTGGCGACGAAAGTCCGGACTGTTCGCCCGATTTACTGCTGGAATACGGACAGTTGATTTTGTTGCATCAGGGCGGGGGCGTAAACGCGGTACCACTGGTCTGGGGTCGGAGCCGGTTTACTTCAGCGGATGCCGTGTTCGGAATTGCTTTCGACTGGGTAAAAGAGTTGATCGCGGGAGAGCAGTTCGTTTTTTTCTTTCGTTTTGACGCACTGCCCGACCTGATTCTGGCGGACGGCAAGGTTGTCTGGCGCCGGACTCGAGACTTCGCCTCCGGCGGCAAAACCATTGTTCCTTACGTGCCGCAACAGAGCGGTCCGGTACGGCTGGCGTTCATCAAAGACCGGCGTTACCGCGCGCCGGAATATGCGGCCGACGCTATTCATACCGCCAATCTCGCCGGCTGCCGGCATATGGGTAAGGCCGAACATACCGTCGACTATGAAAAATACGATTTGCTGAATACGCTGATCGAAACTCGTCCCGAGGCGGTATTGACTAATCGCGATTACTTTACCGCTCCGTTGGAAGAACCTAATATGAAGCCGTTACCGGCGGTCGATTATCCGACCATGAAACTGGATATTCTCCACGAACTGGTAGAGGCGTATTTGCCGCAGGCTGCTTATTATATCACGATGCCGACGCCGGAACAAATCCGTCATCAGATCGACTTGATTCCGCTGCTGGAAGCCGCCGGAATCAGCGGCATGCACCTCTACCATCTCACCGACGAACTGCTGGAAGCGCTGGCGAATTCAAAGTTGCGCGCGTTTATTGTTCCCACCTGCTCGGCGGGGGAATGGTGGGGACCGTGCGGCGGAGAAAGTCACATTACCCGTCCGGCCTATGAAAAAGGGCTGACGCTTTGCAACCGCCTACTCGACCGTATCGACAATTGTCATGTGTACATCTGGTTCCCGGAAATCGAGGACCGCGAAAATGACTTGTTCAAGAGTCCGAAGTGGAAAGCACGGATGAATCAACCCAATGTCGGCGTCGGCGCGCTGCCCTATAATGACATGACCGACAACGAATTCTGGAAAGAAGAAGAGGTACGCAAAGCCAATCTTGACTGGAAACGCGAGTTGTTGGAGAAGATCAACGACCCGGTCCGCGTGACTTGTATTTATCAGCACAGCAATCCATTTGCCCCGGCGCATTCTGCCGCGGCCGGCGCCGATATGACGGTCAACAAGAATATTTTTCGCGGCTGTTTCAATGTTACGGTAGCAGCGGGACGCGGCACGAAAAAGACACATCATCATCCGCACGGGTTCGACTTCGATCCGTGGAGCTGGCGGTTCCGGATGAATTATCATCCGTTGGAATGGCGTCAGGGTTTGATGGTTTATCTTCATGCCGGCGCGGATTTCCTTTTTCACGAAGGTACGTTGTTCCGTCGTGATGTCGATGGCCGGGTCAAGCCGAATGCCGCCGGCGTGGAATTCTGCCACGCGGCCCGCTATGCCCGCCGTCATCCGGCCATCGGGTCGCCGGTGGTTAAAATTGCCGCCATGCACGGTTCCGGCGAGTACCATCATTGTTTGTTGCCGCGCTTCTGGCCGCAGATTCCCAACGATCTTCACTCCGCCGACTGGTGCGAATTGCGTTATCGCGACTGGCGTTTGCTGGACGTGTTTTTCCCGGGAACGGTCGGCGAAACGCGGGGAAATCTAAGTCGTCTGATGACCGGGACTCCTTACGGTCCGTTGGATGTGATTCCGTGGGATACCGCGGTCGACGATTTGCAGGGTTACGATTTCGTTTTTATGCCGGGGTCCAACGGCTGCGATCACGCGCAACTGGAAAACCTGACCAACTATGTCCGCTGCGGCGGTACGCTGGTAATGGCGCTGGGACAACTGGCCGGAAAAAGCCTTGAACCGCGTCGTCCGCTACAAAGTGATTTTACTGAACTGGCTGGGATCTCGGTCACCCCTGACACGTGGAATGTGACGGTTCATGACGCGGAAGTTCTGCACCGTTTCCCGGAAGGATCGCAATTGTTACGGCATCGGTGGGGAAAAGGACAAACTTATTTGTTTACCACTTCGACGCTGACAACGTTAGGCGAAGAACAGCCGAGGAAACTGCTTGAACAGTTAGGGCGCAATTCGTCGTTCGTCAGCTTTACTCCGTTTTCCGACTGGCTGGAAGTCATGGTCTCCCGTAAAGGTGAAACGGTCGGGTTGAGTCTGTTTAATCACGGACAAATCGGCTTTCCGTCCGGTAACGGGCCCAAGACTCCGGTGTGGCAGGGACGAATTACCCTCGATTTAGCCAAGCTTGATTTGCCGAGTAACGTTGAAGTTAAAACGGTTATCGACGGTTGCCGGCTGGACGCCGTTGCCGCCGAAATTGCCGAAGGCAAGTTAAACGTTGATGTCGAGATTGACTGTTTTCGCGAATTGGTCATCGGCCCGGCGGAACGCCTTGAGTCAGACTGGTACGGCAGATAATAAAACCACTTTTACCTCATAATGAAAGCTAACGCGCAGGAGAAAGTTTTATGACCAGGCGCATGTTTGCCTTGATTATTGTTCTGACGGTTAGTCTGTTGCTGCCGCCATGGAGCAAGGCGGAAAATTCGGGAGACCAGGAAAAAGCCATGAATTTTACTATTTGGAGCGACAACAACGGCAAATTTGCCGCCGGAGAACTGCGGTGGTATCTCAGCCAAATTACCGGCCGGGACTGGCAGTTGGTCGCGTCACCGGACCAGGCCGCAATCCGGTTACGGCTGCAACATGAGGCGTTCGGACGGGATGCGTTTACCCTTCATTCCGCGGGGACCAAACTGGAGATAACCGGAGCGAATCCGCGCAGCCTTTATTATGGTGTTTATGCCTTGCTGGAACAAACCGCCGGCTGCCGTTTCTATGAACCGGCTGACGAATATCGTCCCAAGTTGCCGAACTGGACGATTCCCCCCCAGCTGGATGTCCATGAAACAGCAGCGTTTCGTTCTCGTCAACTGCGCCTCGAATGGAATCAGAATGCGCCGATGACCGTCTGGGCCGCCAAGAATCGTTTTAACCTGATCACCATGGATTTCTGGAACTGGGATCAGCCCTCCGGTGCTGGCATCCGCGAGGTTGCAAAATCACGCGGACTGGAATTGGGCGGCAGCGGCCACGGGATGTTTTACTTTTTGCCGACCAAAAAGTATTTTGCCGCTCACCCGGAATGGTTCCCTGAAATCGACGGCAAACGGACACCCACGAAAAATACCGGAGACAACTTCTGCTATTCCAACGCGGACGCCCGCGCGGAACTGGTACGAAACATGATCGAGTTCTGCCGGAAACATCCTTATCTGACGACGATCAATTTATGGCCTGGCGACGGCGGCTTGATCTGTCGCTGTCCGCAATGCCGAACCAAGTCGCTGATGGAATGCTACGGTGTTCTGATGGAAGAGGCGCAGTCGGCCATGAAAAAAGCTTGCCCGAACGTGCGGTTGAGCCTGCTGGCCTACAATTATGATTTAAAGGATAAGACATCGGCAAGTTTGCGGCCGCCGGATACGGCCCCGCACGTACCGGCCATGTTTGCGTTCTGGGGCCAGAATCTGACCATTCCGCTGCAGAACAACCCGGAACCGGGGCATCGTCTGGCGTTGAACTCCATGACCGATTATGCCCGTCGCCATCCCGGTCAGGCGGAGATTTTCGCCTACTACACGGATACCTATATGAATTCCGATCTCTGTCCGGTTTTCAACGCCTCCATGCCGGTTGATCTGCGGTTTTATAAAAGTCTCGGCGTCGATGAAATCTGCCTGCTCTGGATTCCCTGGGATTCGCTGAATTCCTCGCGGACGGAATGGATTGCCTGCCAGAATGCGGCGCTGTTGGGACACTTGACCATGAATCTTCAATGCCGAACGGACGCATTGTGCCGTCCGGATACTCAAGCGCTGCAAGATCAGTTAAATACGATTCTCGGCAAATTATCGACGCTGATCTTTCCATTTGCGCCGCCGCGTTCGATTGATGCCTGGGGCTGCGGTTTTTCCCGCGAAATCATGAAATGGGAACCGGTCCCGGAACGGCGTCAACTGGAGGAACAACGGCTGAAACTTTTCCGTCAAGCGGATGCTGAACTGGCAGCGCTGGTCTCACGCCTTCCGTCAACTGACAATCCGAACGTCAAACAGATATGCGAACACATCAGACATTGCGCCGTCCGAGTCACCGGACTGCGGTACATTTTCGAGGCGCAAATGGCGATTCGCGATAAACAATGGACCGCTGCGGCCTCCTGGTTGGAACGCGCCCTCGCCGGCAATATGCCCGAAGAAAAAGAGCAGACTGCCGCCTGGCTGCAGCAAGTTAAAATTCAAGCAGCAACGGCTAAAACCGCAAAATGAAACTTTAATTATTTTGAGCATTATTCCAGCGAGGTTGTAAATGCATCTGCAGTGGATTGATTGGGCCATCATTGTCGCCACGTTGTTGATTTGTTTTATCCCGGCGCTTTTCTTCGGTAAACGCTCAAGTAAGAATACCACGGAATTCTTTGCCTCCGGACGATCCGTGCCATGGTGGCTGGCCGGAATTTCCATGGTGGCGACCACTTTCAGCAGCGACACGCCGAATCTGGTTACCGATATTGTCCGCCGTCAGGGCGTGGCGGGCAACTGGTGCTGGTGGGCTTTTCTGTTGACCGGCATGTTGACGGTATTCTTTTATGCTCGAATGTGGCGGCGGTCCGGGGTCATGACGGATCTGGAATTTTACGAAATCCGTTATTCCGGTCAGGCGGCGAGCGTGGTCAGAGGCTTTCGCGCCGTCTATCTCGGCTTGTTTTTCAACTGTATGATTATGGCTTCGGTAAGTCTGGCGGCCTGCAAAATTGCCGCGATTCTGTTCGGCTTGCCGGCTTGGCAGACGTTGTTACTCTGCGGCATTCTCAACGTCGCTTTTGCTGCTCATTCCGGGCTCTGGGGTGTGCTGGTGATCGACATGATCCAGTTTTTTATAAAAATGACCGCCGTGATTGCCGCCGCCTATTTTGCGGTCAAACAAGTAGGCGGACTGGATGTAATGATGACGAAACTCGCCGCCAAAACCGGTCCGAACGGCTTGAATTATCTCAACATCCTGCCGGATTTTACGAATAATTGGGACATTGCGCTGGCGGTGTTTGTCATGCCGATCGCCGTGCAATGGTGGGCGGTCTGGTATCCCGGTTGCGAACCCGGCGGCGGCAGTTATATTGCCCAGCGCATGCTGGCGTCAAAGTCGGAAAAGGACGCCTTGGGCTCCGTGCTGTTCTTTAACGTCGCCCATTACGTACTGCGGCCATGGCCGTGGATTCTGGTGGGCCTGTGTTCGCTGATCGTCTATCCCGAATTATCCGACATTCAGAAAGCTTTTCCCACCCTTGATCCCAAGTTATTGGGACACGACATCGCTTACCCCGCGATGCTGAAATTTCTTCCGGTCGGGTTTCTCGGCCTGATGGTCGGCGGACTGATTGCCGCCAACTCCTCTACCATTTTGACGCATCTCAATTGGGGCGCGTCCTATCTGGTCCACGACTTTTACCGGCGTTTCATTTGCAAAAAAGCCAATGAAAAACACTATGTTCTGGTGGGACGGCTGGTCACAGTAGGGATTTTCTTTGCCGCAAGCGGATTGGTGTTTTTGCTGGATTCCGCCAAAGATACTTTCGACATCATTCTCCAGATCGGCGCCGGAACCGGGTTGCTGTACATAATGCGATGGTTCTGGTGGCGGATTAATGCCTGGTGCGAAATCAGCGCCATGGTCAGTTCGTTTCTGGTGTCCCTGGTCTTATTGGTCATGCACAAATACGGCATCGTTTGCAGTACTCATATCGGCCTGCTGATTACCATTGCCGTTACCACGGTGTGCTGGGTTGCCACGGCCTATCTTGCCCCGGCGACGGATCGAAAAACGTTAATTGACTTCTATCGCAAAGTGCGGCCGTTCGGCCCCGGCTGGGCGCGTATCCGCAGGGAGGCCCACCTTACGCCGGAAGAAGAAGCCGCCGGATCGCATGAGAATATCCCGCTGGCCTTACTCGGGTGGACGCTGGGCTGCACGATGGTCTGGTCGGCGCTCTTTATGGTCGGCAATTTTCTCTACGGACGTTGGGAATACGCGACGGCTCTCGGTATCTCTTTTGCCGTAAGCAGCCTGTTCCTGATTCGCGTCATTCAAAAACTATGGGGCAATAATGACGCTCAAGTATCAGGATGTTCCGATTAATTTTCTTTCAGCTTCTTAACATCACCCGGAATGCAACTCTGGTAAAATATATGAGAGAAATCTTGCTGTAATGAGGTGAAATTGTTTATAGTTTTAATAGAAAAGGAAAAGCTAAATGCATTGGATTGATTGGTGTATTACGATTATCCCCGTGGTCATTGTACTGGGCATTGCGGTTTATTCCAAACGTTACGTTCGAGGCGTGGTTGACTACGTCGCAGCAGGTCGCGTTGCCGGTCGATACGTCATGTGCGTCGGCAATCTGGAATCTTCCTTGGGCGTGATTGCGCTGGTTGCGCTGGTCGAAGCATCGTACCAGACCGGTTATGCCATCGGATTCTGGAGCACCATGGTGGTTCCGGTCTGGACGGTGCTATCGCTGACCGGTTTTTGCGTATACCGCTTCCGTGAAACCAAGTCGCTGTCGATCGGGCAGTTTCTGGAAATGCGTTATAATCGTCCTTTCCGTATTTTTGCCGCCACGTTGCGGACTATTTCGGAAATGTTGTGCAATGCCATCGGACCTGCGGTGGCGGCGAACTTCTTCATCTACTTTCTCGGCCTGCCGCACAAAGTTTCGATTATGGGGATTTCCGTTCCCTGTTTTGCCATTCTGGTCGGACTCGTGCTCTGCATGGCGATTGTTGTAATGTGGCCTGCCGGGCGTATTTCGTTGCTGATTACCGACAGCATTCAAGGGTTGATGAGCTATCCGATCTTTGTGGTTCTGACCGGGTATGTGCTGTGTTGTTTTTCCTGGGGTGGGGAAATTGCGCCGGTCATGATGGACCGCGTCAAAGGCGAAAGCTTCCTCAATCCGTTTGACGTGGCGCAGTTGCGAGACTTTAATATTTTCGCCCTGGTGGTTGGTGTGGTCGGGGGGATTCTCAACCGGGCCAGCTGGATCGGCAACGATGCCTCCAATGCCGGGCGAACGCCTCACGAACAAAAGATGGCCGGGATTCTGGGCGCCTGGCGTAACGGATTTTCCAGTCTGATGTGCACCATGGTTACCATTGTGGTGCTCACGGTCATGTGCCATGAACATTTTGCCACGAAAGCCAAGGAAATCCGCATCAATCTTTCCAACAAAGTGGCGGAAGAAGTGGTTCCCGACGCCCAGGTGCGTTCCCA
>Ga0183095_10532_pt1 | contig 23806 bp, 23 predicted proteins | sample BioMet4_FD_130346 | JGI IMG/M metagenome (GOLD analysis project Ga0183095, IMG submission 130346) | Microbial communities from bioreactor (seeded with sewage sludge) at LBNL, California, USA - Biofuel metagenome 4 (v2) (version 3) | ecosystem: Engineered > Bioreactor > Anaerobic > Unclassified ...
CTCCACCATGATGAGACGGAATCTATCAGTTTCTGATCCTCCGTGTAGAGATAAACTCCCTCGGCGTCGACCACCTTGTAGGGCGGTTTCATCGTTTTCATCTGCTGGTATGGATACCATATCATTTTCTATTTCCTCCTATCATTCATAGAGCTGAGCGATGGCGTCCGCATCCATTGCCAGTTCCGTGTCGCCGCTGCAGACGCATGCCAGCACTTTCAGTCCGGTCATCGCTTCACACATGAAGCGGTTGTCTTCCTCCATTACATTTCCTGAATGAAAATTATTAAAAACAATGCCCTTCACCGCCAGCCCCTTTGCCTGCATATACTTCGCTGTCAGCACCACGCTGTTGATCGTGCCCAATCCTGCATCTGCCACGATCAGGCTTGAAAGATCCAGTTCTTTTACAAGGTCATCCAGCAAAAGCTTTTCCTCGTCGAAGCGGAGAGGACACAAGATTCCGCCGCTGCCCTCCATGGTAACATAATCGTACTTGCAGCAAACCTGTTGAAAGGTATCACGGACAAGTGACAGCTGCACAGGGTTTCCCTCCATTCGGGAAGCAAGATGGGGCGATACCGCAGCCTCATAGACATATGGGCACATTGAGTCCAGTGGCTGCTCAATGCCCGACATTGTCTTGACCTGCAGTGCATCGCCGGGAATCAGCCGTCCGTCCGGATCCCGCACGTTTCCGCTCATGGCAGCCTTATAATAAGCCGCATTTTTACCGCTTTCCCGCAGTTTTTTCAAAATCAGCCCCGTGACATAGGTCTTGCCCACATCTGTGCCCGTTCCGGTGATAAACAGTTTTTTACTCATTGCAAAGGCCCGTCCTGTATCCCAGTTTTTCCAACAGTGCCAAATCTGTCTTGACCGTGATCCCGGCAGTTGTCAGCATATCGCCGGAGATGGCGGCGTTTGCCCCGGAAATAAAGCAGCTCTCGCCCTTGTCCTCCAGCAGCCCTCTTCCGCCCGCAAGACGGATCGATGCATCAGGCAGCAGGAAGCGATAAACCGCTACAATGCGCCGCATATCCTCTTTCGTCAGCCTGGAATTATTTTCAAAAGGTGTGCCGGGAATGGGATTGAGCATATTCACCGGCACGCTTTTTATCCCCAGCTCCCGCAGGGTTAGTGCCATGTCGACTCTGTCTTCGGCTGTTTCCCCAAGCCCCATGATACCGCCGCTGCATACCGTCAGTCCCGCGGCCTGTGCTGCCTTAATTGCGCCGATTTTATCTTCATAGGTGTGGGTTGTGCAAACCTGCGGAAAGAAACGGCGTGAGGTTTCGAGGTTGTTGTGCACCCGTGTTACACCGGCCTCTTTCAGCCGCCGGTACTGTGCTTCGTTCAGAAGCCCAAAAGAAACGCATACCGAAATGTCCACCTCGCTGCAAATTTGGCGAACGGCATCGCACATTTTATCCATTTCCGCATCGGAAAGATTTCTTCCGGAGGTGACGATGGAGTAGCGAAGAACTCCCTGCTCCTGATTAAGCCTTGCATGCGCTACTATCTCGCTTGCGGAAAGCAGCGGATAACGGTCGGCGCAGGTTGAGTTGTGAGCGGACTGTGCGCAGAATTTGCAGTTCTCGGAGCAGTTTCCGCTCTTGCCGTTGATGATCGTGCAGATGTCGAACCGGTCGGCGCAGAAATACATGCGTATCCTGTTTGCCGCGCGGCACAGTTCGTCTATCGGCTGGCGGTAAAGCGCCAGAGCTTCCTCTCTGGTCACCTGCCCGCCGCCCAAGATTTTTTCTGTAATCTCTTCCATATCAAACATGAATATCACACCCTACTCTTTTGAATTAGTGGAATCAGCCGTTTTCCAAGCACGGAAGCGAGAACGCACAACGCAATGTCGCCGGGCACCGCCAGAATAAAGCCGTACAAAAACAGCGGCCACAGCCCTATGGAGCTGCCAAGATAAAAATTGCTGATGATATAATAGTAGATCAGGCCGAACAGGTACACGACCAGAAGTCCCGAAAAGCACGCGGCGATCAGCCTTTGAAAGGACGGCTGCGGGCTGGCATTGGCAATTTTTCCGGTCAGGTACGCGCCCGCGCAAAAGCCAAGCAAATAGCCGAACGTGGGATTCAGCACATAGGAAAATCCTCCGCCCGACGCAAAGACAGGCAGGCCCAAAAGTCCCAGAAACAGGTACACGCCAACACTTATCGCGCCGTTTTTGCCGCCGAGAAGCAGGCCGGCGAGCGTGGTGAAAAGGAGTTGCAGCGTAAACGGCACAACAGGAACAGGTATTCTGATAAGCGCCCCGACAGCAACAAGCGCCGCAAAAAGGCCGATCAAGGTGAGATCTTTGGTTGAGATATTTTTCATTTTGTTCTCCTAAACTGTAATTGTAATTTTTCCGGAGATAACATCAATCTATCGAGAAAATATTGTTTGATGCCAACTCCTGTCACACTATTGCCGCTTTCGATGATCGCATAGTCTTTGTTTGAAATGGCGCTGATTGAAAATAACTCTGCTTTTGGCGACTTAATACCTTTCCATATACCGGCTTGTGTAACATGAAGAAATGCAGCAATTTGTTCGCCGGATATGTATTGCCCGTTTGCATTGAGCAATAAATTAAATACGCTTTGCTTAACTATCATAATTTTCCCTTGGCTTTAATGATAGCATAGAGAACGTATATTGTAAACCTATATTATATTTTTGATTTACAATATACATTTGAATTTACGCCCAAAAATGGCGCTTCATCTCTTGTAAATGAAACGCCCTTCTTAATAGTGATTTTGCTGCCTGTTTTAGTTTTGAGAAAAGGATAAAAAAATCAGACTGGAATTCTCAGAGCCATTGATCTATGGGGATTTTCCGGTTTGTCGTAATTATACCGTATGGGCATTCGGCGGTTACCAATATGCACCAGCTTACCGGAGATTTTTACACAGTGGGCATGATTTTGGGGCGCAGTCTGAAAGGCGTCGGTATTCAGCTGGGTATCTCAACCAATCTTGAAGCGGTGACGGCGCAGTACATCAACGTGCGGCTTGACCGAAAAAAGATTGTGCTGAATGCCTGCCACAACGCCTTACATCCCAGCGCAGACCAAAAGAAATAGGCAGCCCTCAAAATTGCCAAAGAAGAAATTTCACAAAGAAAGAGCAAGGATATGGAGCTGTAATCCCATATCTTCCCATGAAGCCATATCACTTTTTATAGGCTTAGCTGATATGGGAACCAAAAAGAAACCACGGCATACAAAATAAAAGTATAGGCGCATAAAACAAAATCGAAAAAAGGTTCCCGGGGAACCACAAATCGGGAACCATATTGAAAACGGTAGCTGGTGAAACATGAAAGATGGTAAAGAAAAACCCGCACAGAATGTGTTCCTGTACGGGTTTATGGCGGAAGCGGTGGGATTCGAACCCACGAGCCCCGAAGGACTACCTGATTTCGAGTCAGGGCCGTTATGACCACTTCGATACGCTTCCAAAGAATAATCAACTTAGTTATTTTATCAGATTATTTTGTTTTTATCAAGTGTTAATCCCGTCAAATCCATTTTTTTGCTGAATATAAATATATTTTTTCCATTGTCACATGCTTTAAACGAATTCCTTTCTTATTTATTCCGCAGATTTTGCAGGTTAACGTTATTGCTTCTTTTTGCAATTTATTTTGATTGTAATAACGCATCTTATTTTGTATAATATGTGTTAAGATACATTGCTTATAATACAGTGTGTGCTGTATTATAAACACCCTCATTGTGATTGGAGGAATTCTGTGTGGTTAAAAAACAAATTTTAAAATTTGTTACAGTAATTATGCTTGTTATTTTATCGGCATCAAACGTTTTTGCCGCCGCTCCAAATCATTCCTCCAGGGTTATCCGTGTAGGCTATTATAAATTTGACGGTTATCAGATGGAGTCCTCCGATCATACCCGAAGCGGCTATGGCTATGATTTTCTTCAGGAGCTTGCGCGCTATACAGGCTGGACATACGAATATGTAGGCTATAACCTCGGCTGGGCGGAGCTTCAAAAAATGCTTGATAACGGCGAAATAGATATCCTTACCTCCGCCAGAAAAACTCCGGAACGTGAGCAAAAATATCTTTTCTCAACAGATATAGGTACAAGCCGCGGAATTCTTACCGTAAAAAGCGGCAATACCCACGTTACAATGGGCGATTATCCAACCTACAATAATATGCGCGTCGGCATGATAAAAGACAGCAGCATAAACGAAAATTTCAGGACTTTCGCGCAATCAAAGGGTTTTTCATATACGCCTGTATATTTTAAAAATGTTGATGAACTAAACCTTGCTTTGCAAAATGAAGACGGCATAGATGCTGTCTGCACAACAAATCTTCGCAGGGTGCAAAACGAATGGATTCTCGATCAGTTTGATCAGGCGAATTTTTATGTCATGCTCAACAGTAAAAGCAACGCCTTGCAGCAGGAAATAAACGACGCCATATACCAGATGGATGTATATACTCCGGGCTGGCGCACAACATTGAAAAACAAGTACTATAAGCCGGATGTCGGAGAACAGATAGCTCTTAGCGCAGATGAAAAAAGCTTTGTCGGTTTATCTTCTTCTCGTACTTTTACGGCTGTCGTAAATCCCGACAACGCACCATACTCATACTTTAAAAACGGCAAGGCGGAGGGAATAATACCTGAAATTTTTAATGAGATAGCAGCCCGTTCCGGCCTTAAATTCAAAATCATTGAAACCGCCGACAGGAAAGCCTATACGGCTGCCATTACCGACCCTTCGGCAGACATCGTTTTGGATACATGCTTTGACTATGATAGGGCCGAAAAAAGCGGCCGCAAGCTTACAATACCGTATCTTTCAACACCGCTTTCGCAGGTAAGCCGAAAAGGAGCAAACGGTGTATTTAAAAAATCAGCTTTTTTATCTTACGGTGACAACACCTATAACGGCCAGATACGTCTTTCTCCAAAAACAATAACAACCTACTATCCGTCTATAACCGACTGTCTTGAGGCCGTAGACAGCGGAAAAGCCGATGTTACATACACTTACCCGTATATTGTGCAAAAATATCTTGAGGCCGGACATGGTTCTCAGCTTTCCGTAACACTTCTGCCGCAGTATAACATTTCATTTGCATTAAGCGTTTTAAGCAGCGACGATAACCGGCTTTTAACCATACTTAATAAAGCGGTTGCAAGTGTAAACTCTGACTATACAAACCAGGTAATACTTTCGCAAATGACTACAGCTCCGGCAAAAGTTACCTTTATCAGCTTCTTTGAGCGCAATCCGTACGCAAAGCTGATACTTGTGATAATACTTGCCGCGCTTATATGCTCTTTTGTAATAGCCTTTACCCGCCAGAAAAATCTGCGCCTTATATGTGAAAAAAACCGTCAGTTAAACGAAGCTGTTCAAAAAGCCACAGAGGCAAATGAGGCAAAATCAAACTTTCTTTCCGGCATGAGCCACGATATGCGCACTCCTCTAAACGGCATAATAGGCTTTGCAAATTTTGCCTATAACGAACAGGATATATCCAAAAAGCAGGAAGACATACGTAAGATACAGCAGGCAAGCTCGATCCTTGTCAGCCTTATAAACGACACCCTTGAGCTTTCAAGAATAGAAAGCGGAAAATTTGTTTTGGAGCCTGTATTTTTCAGCTGCAATGACTTTGTAAACAGCATTGCCGTTGTAATACAGGCGGCAGCTGACAAAAAAAATATACACTTTATTCGTGAGCTTTCTTCTCCGAAAAACGCCTGTCTTTATGCCGACAGGCTTAAGCTTCAGGAGCTTTGCCTCAACCTTCTTTCAAATGCCGTAAAATATACAAATAACGGCGGAATAGTACGCTTTTCCATGAGCCTCCAAACGCAGGAAACCGGCAATATTCTTTGTATTGTATCAGAGGATAGCGGCATAGGCATAAGCAAAGAATTCATGCCAAAGCTTTTTGATGCCTTTGCCCAGGAAAAACGCGATGAAACAACGGCCTCTGTAGGCTCCGGCCTCGGCCTTGCCATAGTCAGACGCATTGTTGATCTTATGAACGGCACCATAGATGTAAAAAGTGAAAAGGATAAGGGCAGCACATTTACGGTAATGCTTCCGGTTGAGGTTTCAGAAAAAGAAACGTCCGATGATGAAAAAAATACACATGAAACACTAATAACAAAGCTCACAGGCAAGCACGTACTTTTGTGCGAGGATAACGACATGAACACCGAAATTGCTAAAAGGCTTCTTGAAAGTGTGCATCTTTCTGTTACATGCGCCGAAAACGGAAAAACCGGTGCCGAGCTTTTTTCATCGGCATCTGAAAACTATTTTGATTTTATTCTTATGGACATACACATGCCGGTAATGGACGGCTTTGAAGCCACAAAGCTAATTCGGTCAATGAGCCGCGCCGACGCCAAAACGGTTCCGATAATTGCCATGACGGCCGACGCCTACAACGAAGATGTGGTAAAGTGCCTTTCCTGCGGAATGAACGCGCATATAGCAAAACCTATAGAACCCGACAAGCTTTTTGACACTCTTTTCAGGTTTTCGAATTGACGCTACTCAGGCTTTAGCTTCATTAATCAGCCTTTCCTTTGGCTGTATAACTTTTTTGTCTATTCTGTGGTAAAGAACAAAGCTTATTGCCGCAGTAAATGCATCCGCTATAAGCTGCGTCCATACAATGCCATACACACCGAAAAAGTGGTTAAGCAGAAAAAGTATAGGTATGTTAAATCCTATCTGACGTATAACGGCAAGCGTAAATGACATATAGCCTATGCCTATTGCCTGGAAGAAAAACACAAAACTGAAGCACATGAACATGAAAAATGTGGCAAGACAGCGCACTCTTATAAAACCTATGCCAAGAGCAATAGTATCCGGGTTGTTTATAAATATTTTCATTATCACCGGTGCAAAAATCTCATAAAGCACTATGCAAACCACGGAAGTGACAAGCCCGGACATGCGTGCAAAGCTAAGCACGCCCCGCATTCGTTTGAAATTTCCGGCCGAATAGTTATAGGCTATAAGCGGCATCATTCCCTGGCAGATACCAACCCCCACGTTAAGAGGCAGTCTTTCCGCCTTTAAAACTATGCCTATCGCCGCTACGGCAATGTCACCATGTGTTGCCGCAAGCATATCTATTATAATATTTGTAAGGTCATATAAAAACGTTGTAAGTGCCGCCGGTATTCCTACGGCAAAGAGTGATTTTATCGATTCCTTTGAAGGCAGTCCCGTCTTTATGTCAAGAGTAAGCACTGTTTTATTTTTAATCTTCAATATAAGGCATATAAAATAAACTGCCGCAATGACATTTGAAAGCATAGTCGCAACGGCCGCGCCTATTACCTCATACCCCTTTGGCAGCAGCACAAACATAAAAAGCGGATCAAGAAAAATATTCAGTATTCCTCCCATGCTCACTCCAAAGCCTGACTGCTTTGCATATCCTATGCTTCTTACAATGTTTGCCATTACAAGTGTAAGCACGGTAGGCACTCCGCCTATTACGATTATTATTGAGGCATATTGCTTTGCATATCCAAACGTTTCGCTGCTTGCACCTAAAACGTTAAGAAGCGGATTCATAAATACAAAGCAGAAAAGCGAGTATAAAAGAGCTGTTATTATGGAAAAATAAATGCTGAACACGCATACACGGCGTGCTTCCTTTTCCTTTGACACACCAAGAAGCCGCGATATAAGGCTTCCTCCGCCTGTGCCAAATAAATTGGCAATCGCTATTGTTATGTTAAAAACAGGCAGCACAAGGGATACCGCGGCTACTACATAAGGATTTCCGGTTCTTCCGAGGTAAAAAGTATCGGCAAGGTTATATGCCAGTGTTACAAGCTGGCTTATTATCATAGGCACCGCAAACTCAGCAAGTGCTTTTGGTATGGGCGCCGATTCAAATACTTCCGTTCTTGTTTTCATTTTATATACCATTCCCAGCCATGTCCGGTTTTTTGGTATAAGCCGAGGCAAAATGTTTTATTTAAAAATATTGATATTTATTATAGCTTTTTTAGATATTAATATCAAGCAACGAAAACATTTTTTTATTTGTATAAAAAGCATATTGCCTTGACAATGCCGTTGCCAAAAACCTATTTGCGTTTTCAGGCCATAACTGCTTTATTTGCAGTTAAATATTACAACAGCCTCAGTCAGAAAGACAAAACAAAACGGTCTGAACCCTGCGGGATACAGAATTCAGGCCGTCACTTTTGATTAATTCAATATTTGTCTGACTTTCGCAGTTTGCCTTAAAGGAAAGCTGTCGTTTTTCGATTCTTTTAAAAACTGATTATGCGTTTATTTTTTACAACGTTGTTGTATGCTTTACCGCCCAAAACAAAAACCAGATAACCGATTATAATTCCGATTATGGCCGCGCCAAACACATCGCTTGGAAAATGCACATACAGGTAAAGCCTTGAAAACGCTATAAGCACGGCCGCCGGTATGGCAAAAAAGCCAAATTTGCGGTTTGTAAGAGTAAGTATTACGGCAGCAATAACCGACGATAATGTATGCCCGGACGGGAAAGAATAGTCTGTAGGCGTGGCAATTAAAAGCGCAAAGCCCGTATCAATCCAGCAAGGCCGCGGGCGCGCCAGAAGGTTTTTAAGCACCACATTTCCAACAAGCAATCCCGTTAGAAGGCCACAGATAATAAGCACTCCGCATTTGCGGTATTTTTTTGTAAAAAGCATTATTATTGCCGTAATTATCCAGAGCATGCCTCCGCTTCCAAGCCGCGTTATAATGGGCATGAAAATATCAAGAATACCGCATGAAAAAGTTGTGTGTATCCATTTAAGTATCGACCAGTCAATGTTTTGCAAAACCAAAAGCATTATGATATATCCTCCGTTAAAAAGTAAAAAATTTTCTTGTTTTATATGTTGCGCAACAGATTTGTCCTCATTCTGCCTTTCTGCCGCAATTTGGGCAATAGGTGTCTTTTTGACTCATAGGCGCACCGCAGCCCTTGCATGTAAGCCCCAGTTTTGCACCACAGTTTGTACAGAACCTGTGAAGTCTGTTTTGTGACGCGCCGCATTGGGTACAGGTCAAATTACCTTTCTTATATATCAGATATACTATAACCCCGGCAATATTTGTAAACAATACAATTATACCCCAAAGCAGCGGATAAAGCTTTGATTTTAACGCATTCTGATATGTCCACAGTGCCAAAAGCACCCAGTACAGCATAAAGCATATCACTGCCGCCAACGCCACCGCCTTAAGCGTAACGGCACCTGCGGCAACGGAGGTCGGTTTGCTTATCACATAAATCTTGCCTCCGTTTTTTTCGCCTATAAAGCTAAGCATATAAACTGTTTTGTTTGAGAAATCACGTTCAAAAAAGTTTTCTTCCCTGTATTCATCCTTTATGCCGCCAAAATCCATGTTAAAAACCGAAGCCAGCATAAATTCGTCACCCTTTACATATCTGAAAACCGCATTGTTGTTTTTGCCGTTTATAAGATATTCGCTGTGTTCTTCAGTTTTTTTAAGATCAAAACTGTCCTTTGAAAATTCCGAATTTTTTGCGGAATATGTTACTTTATTGCTTGCGTCAAGCATAAGTACGTCAACAACATCCGTTGATGCCGCCAATTTGTTTATGTCTGTCTGTAAATCCCGGCTTGTGTTTTTTTCTGCCGCTTCGCTTAGCTTTGAATATTGCAGCGCAAAGGATATACGGTCTTTAAAAATAACTCCTGCAGCAATCGCGCTGATTACAGCCACCGCCGTAACAATAAAAATATAGGCAATCGCTATTTTTTTAAAATTCAGTTTTTCAATCATTGCGTTAAATTTCCCCATAGTCATGTCCTCCCTGCTGACCGATTATAATAGGTGAAAGAAGCAAAAATGCCACAGCCATAAACGCTGCCGGTATAATCAGAATAAAAAGGCTTACCCCAAAAGCAACAAATATCGCCGGTACTATTACTGCGGCCGCACAAAGCAGCACAAAAAGCCTTAAACACAGTTTGCTGTTGCGTTCCTCTTTTATCTGTACGCATTTTCTGTCTATGTCTGATGACAAAAGCCTTATCATTTTTTCGGCGTTATCTTCCATTATTTTTCATTCCCTTCGTTATTATTAAAAAGTCTGCGCAGCTTTTTTGTGCCTTCGTGTATACGGCTTTTTATTGTTTTTGCAGGTACGCCGAATCTGTCGGCTATTTCCCCAAGAGTAAGTTCCTGTTCATATTTAAGACGTATCGCAATGCCCTGTTCATCAGGCAAAAGTTTAATGTTTTTCAGAGCTTTTTCGTAATACAGCTTCTGCATTGCCTCCTCTGTAACATCGGTCAAAGAACTTATCTCAAGCTCGTCAAAATTTTCAAATACCTGTCTGTTCTTTCGCAGATTGTCAATGTAGCAGTTTCTGGCTATGCTTATAAGCCATGTTCCAAATCCTGCGCTTCCGTTTATGTCATATTTTTCAATGCCTCGTATCATTTTCAAAAATGTTTCCTGCGTAAGATCCTCCGAGATGTTTTCGTCTTGTGTCGTTTTTAAAAGGAACTTGGAAACATATGGATAAAACAGACGAATCAGTTCTTCAAAAGCCTGTTTTTCGCCTTTTTGACATGCTTTTATAAGCTTTTTTTCGTCCACCGCTTCCACCTCTTCTTCTTTCTGCTTTATTACACGTTCAACACGGAAAATGGTTGGGCATAAATATTTATTTTACTATAACATATATGCACGCAGGCAAGCCTGCAGGCGCGGATATGCGAAAAGACGAATTTTCCTGCACACAAGATATTTTACCATATCGATTTAACAAATCAGTGTAAATTCGGAAAATTTCATATTGCTTCATCAATTGTTTTTCATTGCATCCTTTATAATGCTATTGACATACAAAATTACTGTAGTATCATCAAGACAGTTGTTTGTTAATTCTATATACCGGAGGTAAGCGTATGCACAAAAAAAAAGCGTCTCTTTCGCAGGCGATGATATTCATAATTCTTTTCGGTGTTGTAAGTCTTTTTTCCGATATGACCCATGAAGGTGCCTCAAGCATACGCGGAACATACCTGTCGCTTCTTGGTGCTTCAGCCGCAACGATAGGCTTTGTATCCGGTCTTGGCGAACTTATAGGTTATTCCATGCGCTATGTTTTCGGAAAGCTTACCGACAAAACAAAAAAATACTGGCCGATGACTATTTTCGGTTATATTCTTGATGTTTGTGCCGTACCGGCGCTTGCCCTTACAGGCGAAAACGGATGGATCGCGGCTTGCGGTCTGCTTATAATACAGCGCATGGGAAAGGCCATAAAAAAGCCGGCTAAGGATACTCTTATGTCCTTTGCCGCAAAAAGCGAGGGCGCGGGAAAAAGCTTTGGCATTCAGGAGGTTCTTGACCAGATAGGCGCTTTTCTTGGGCCGCTTATGCTTTATGTTGTAATGCTTTTTAAAACAACCGGTTCAACGCTTCATATATATGCGGTATGCTTTGCTTTTTTGGCGCTTCCCGGTGCTGCTACGATTATTCTTTTGTTCGTTACAAAAAGCAGATTCCCTAATCCCGAAAATTTCGAGCCTGAGCCAAAGGAGTATCATCCGTTTAAATTGCAGAAAGAATATATTTTTTACATTGCCGGAATAAGCTTTTTTGCTTTCGGATTTATAGACTACTCTCTTATCGTAATGCACGTTTCACGCACCTACATAGGCCACAGCACGGTTATAACAAGCACTACACTGCCTTTGCTCTACTCCGGAGCAATGCTTATAGACGCTTTTTCCGCCCTTATTTTCGGATATATGTATGACAAATGCGGAGTTAAGGCGCTCATAGCATCAACTGCCGTTTCGTCGTTTTTTTCAATGTTCATATTTGCTTCCAACAGTGTGCCGCTGCTTTTTTTGGGTATTGCGCTTTGGGGTATAGGCATGGGTGCTCAGGAGTCGGTTTTGAAGGCCGCCGTATCCACAATGGTGCCTAAGGAAAGCCGCGCCACAGGCTACGGCATATTTGAGTGTTCTTTTGGAATATTCTGGTTTTTGGGAAGCTGGCTTATGGGAGTATTGTATGAAAAAAGCATAACCGCAATGATCTTTGTATCGGCTGTTGCCATGCTTATGGCTATTCCTCTTTATATTCTAAGCGCGAAAGAAAATAAAAGCACTCTTACCCGACCATAAAAACCGTTGTATATAGTCATAAAAGCCATGCAAAAATCTTCTACAGTATGTTTTGTTTTCACAGTAGTTTTATTTGCAATGCCTTTGGCTGTTATATCTGGGTCTGCCGTCAGATTGTGCAATATTATAAGCATAAGCCTTAATTGTTGGAAAATGATTGCAAATGAATACAAAAAACAGCCGTTTATAAATGGCCTCGACTATATATCATATTCCCACGCACCTGAAAAGGCACCTCGCTTGCCTCTTGCAGCTCTTGTTTCATCTTCGGTAAACGCATCATAAATATATGGTGCCTTGAAACAACGGCGGTTTTGATGAAGCAGCAGAATATTAAGGCTTAAAATATATGTATTTTTTGTCATTTCTTTCTTGTTTTGCGGCAATAAAAAAACGCCTAAAGCATTTGATGTCTAAATTATTCACAGTTTGTGATATTCACATTTTTTACAAATTTCACGCCAATTTTCTTTGCGCTTAAAAGCTTTTGGAAGAGACTCCTCTTTTATCACCCTGTCAGCAACATCTGAATTTTCTATACAATCAATTATTTCAATTTCAGAATCGACTAACAGACACTTAATCTTTTCCATTTTCCTCTGCCACCTTTATAAACTTGAGCATATTATTATTGTTCCGTTCCTTTTTATACGCAGTTTTAATAATATTGTTTTTCACATCAATATCCGCCCATTCTTAAGAAGCAATACAACAGATAAACTGACATTGCCAACGTGTAAAAATAACATCGGCATTTTTTATAAAACTTTCAGCTGCTTCTTGTTGCTTAGCGGTTTTAACGCGTTCCTCCTCTTCTTTTTTTATTTCACCTTCGTATTTCTCTGCGCCCTTAAATATACTCGACGGGTTCTTAAGAAAACTCGAACGCTGTCAAACGTTTCCTTTTTTTCATCTGTCGGTTTTATACCTTCAAACAAAATCAGCATAATCCCGTGACTTTTTACCACAGCCGCCACAAAATTTGCTCATAATATGCCACCCTCCTCAACATTTATTACCGCTAATGACAATTATGGATTGTTTTCCGGTCTTTGAAGCCTTTATAACGATATATACAATCCTGTTGTATATTTTGCTCCTCATGCGCTAATTAACCGGAGTATATTTCAATCCATTATAGATGTGCCCGTGTCATATTCAAAACACATGACCCGCCTGAAAACGCCGCACTCCTTCCGGATGAATTTGCATAAAAAAGGGAGGTCTGCCCTTCACATTATCTGCAAAGTCACAACCTTCCTTTTTTATAACAATTGTATTCTGTTGCAAAATATCAAACCATGTCCACATATCTTTTCTTGCTGCCGCTTCTTTGTAAAGAAAGTTCATGAGAAACCGGCATACGTTTTTTCAAGTTCTGTCATTTAAACCATTGCTTGCTTAAGTAAGCTTAAATTGGTTCGCCATGCAGTTGATAATAGCAACTGTAACAAAGATCCTCTCTATACACTAACGTCCGTCCGCACACTCTGCAACGCTTACGACTGCTGTTGCCCTCCTGCGTCCCCCCTGTTACCGTTTCCAGATCATCATCAGAGAGACGGACTTTAAGAAGGCGGATGACCTGCTGAGCTTCTTCGTCGGTGAGTTCCGTTCCGTACTCCTTCGCAAGCGCCTGCACTTTTCCTGTGTCAATACAGTCGTTAAGCTTTGCTTCAAGTTCATTGTTGGCTAACAATGCTTTGATTTTGTCCATAATATCCTCCTTTGCTTCTTTTGTTGTGATAAATTAGTTGTTATATATCCAGTCTCTGTTGCTCCGCCAATTCAGTAAAGAAACCTTTTCGTGATATCATCTCATCGTAAGTTCCATCCTCAGCAATATTTCCATCAGAAAGAACAACGATCCGGTCACAGTCCCTGATTGTGGAAAGGCGATGCGCTATAACGATACGCGTACAATTCAGACTGCTCAGAGATTCAGATACAACCCTTTGCGTCAGGTTATCCAGTGCGCTGGTTGCTTCATCAAAAATCAGGATCTTCGGTTGAAAGGCAATTGCCCGTGCGATGAGCAGGCGTTGCTTCTGACCTCCCGAAATTCCGCCGTCGCCTTCAGAAATCATCGTGAACATTCCCATAGGCATATTTCTGATGTCTTCTGCCATTCCGGCTTTTTCAGCGGCATTCCAGGCATCATCAACCGACAGCCACGGAGCCGTTACGACAATATTGGAATAAATATCTCCCTGAAACAGTTTGCCGTTTTGCATAACGCAGCCAATGTGCCTGCGCAGCGACTTGAGATCAAGTGTCTGCAAATCCCTGCCTCCATAGTAAATAGCGCCTTTTTCCGGAGTTTCAAAACCAAGAAGAAGTCTCATCAAAGTAGATTTCCCACAGCCGGATTTTCCGACAATGGCAATATATTCGCCGGAATGAATATGAAGTGAAAGATCTGTAAATATATACGGGCTTTTTTCATCATAGCGAAAGGAAACATTGTCTATGGAAATATTTGGTAAGAGTTTTTCAACTATCTCTTTCTGCTCTGAAATTTCAGGCTGTGCCTGCAGAATCGGCTTAAGCATTTCCATCATCGGATTGATTTTGGAAATTTCAGAGGCCATGCCGGCAAGTGAAATAAAAGAGCTCATAACAACAGCGTATGCTGAAATAAATGCGAAATAACCTGAAAGAGATACGTGTGTCCGTATCGTAAAATAATAAATAACGACTGTGCCGACAAGAGAGATGCTGGTCAAAACCACACTGCTTAGCCGAAGAAAATCAGGCGAGTCGTAGCATCTTCTTGCGTATGACGTATAATAATTTGCCCATTTTGCAAAAGCACGGTTTTCCGCACCTGAAAGACGGATTTTCTGAGCACCGCTTATCAGGGAATATGCAAGTCCGTTTTCAGCCGCCTCAAGCTTCATGGTCTTTCGGTCATAGTACATCTGAACAATTGACGTTACAGCGGACAAAACAAAGGAAAGCAGAATAACAGTCAGCCCGGGAATGACAAGCCCCGCTCCGTAGCTGAACATCTGAACAATATACATGAATGAAAAGACAGCTGTCAGTCCCATCGAAAGGATGATCTTGGAAATCGTAGTGCAGATATCACTAAGGTAACCTATGCGGCTGGAAAGTTCGCCGGAGCTGAACTCCCTGAAAAAATCCGCCGGAAGTGACAAAAGACGCATCATGCCTGCAGCTTTGACAGGCACATCCATTTTTCTCTCTATCCGGCTCACCAGCAGAGATTGGATCGCTTTCAAAAGAACAACCGTTACGTTAACCGATGCAAGGAATAAAAAAACGGATAGAAAAAGAGTCTTATCTGTGCTGGTAATAACGGTGCTGTAAATAATCTGATTTATCTGTGGAATCAGCATACCAACTAAAGTCATAATCAGAATAGCCAAAATGAGCCATGCAAAATCAGAGGCAGACAGGCAGCTTATGATGAAGCTTATGACATCCGCAATAGAAATTTTTTTCTGGGGAAGCGGTTTGTAGAAGCAAATAGCCTCATCCATGAAATTGACAGCCTCTTTTTTACCGACGCGAACATTTTTATGTGTTCTGATATCAAAATAAGTATAACCGAATCCCTTAGGAAGCATAGAAACCGGCACATGCCCCTCTTTCAGCATGCCAAGCATCGGGCCTGCGGATTCTTTGTACCATTTATCATCCAGTTTTACCGTACGGCGCATTATGCCCGACGGACGCAGCAGATATTCCAGCTGGTCATTGACATCCGTGATATCCTTAGGCAGATCCGTCGGTACAACATGGTAATATTTCAGAATCTCATCAATCGCATTTTTGGTCATGATCCGGCTGTCACTCAGATATCCGGACAGACTCCTGCCAAGGACGACATCTCCCATCTCCAGAAATGCCTGAGACAGGATCTTTTCGTCATATGAAATCCGCTGTCTGACCTGATCATCATAAAATCCCATAATTTGCCTTTCTGTCAGCTCGATACCAGCTTTTTATACAAGCCACCCATTTTATAAAGTTCTTCGTGGGTACCCTGCTCAACGATATTCCCGTTTTCCATCACAATAATCCGATCACAGCTGCGCACCGTAGAAAGACGATGCGCAATCACAATACAGGTAATGCCGCGGTCACGGATAGCCTTTACGACATCACATTCCGTTTCAGCATCAAGAGCACTTGTGGCTTCATCCATAATCAGTATAGTCGGTTCCTGCGCAAGGGCAGAGGCAATCTCAAGGCGCTGCCTTTCACCGCCGGACAGGTCTTTTCCGTCTTCTCTGAGCATATGCTGATATCCGCCGTTCTTTTTCAGTATCGTTTCATGAATCTGAGCATCTCTCGCTGCCAGAAGCATCTCGTAATTTTCAATCGACTGATCCCACATTTTTATGTTGTTCTCGATTGTATCTTCAAAAAGAATTATGTTTTGATCCACGACAGAAACCGAATTAATGAATACGCATCTGTTAATTTTCCGGATCGGAATGTCATCAAACAGAATCTCCCCGCTCCATGGATGTCCTCATTTCCTGCAGACTCTGTGAAGCGCTGATCAGCTGCTGTGCAGGAGCAAGAAACGCATTTAAGAATCCGATAAATGCGGCAATCATACCGATGGTCCACCGGCCTTCGATACACAGCATTACACTTGCTGCAAACACGAATGTATTCGTCAGCGTCATACACAGGGAAGGAATGAGACTAAGGTAAGTATCCATCTTTGCAAATCTGCTGTTTCCGGCATTTGCTGCAGCCTGATATCCCGACCATTTTTTAAAATAACCGTTTTCCGCCCCGGTTGACTTAATGGTTTCGATCATTTCAATTCCCGTAACTGTTGAACTTTGCAGTATTCCTTCGTCACGCGCGATGACACGTGTCAGATCAACCCGTTTTGCAGATATGTATCTGGAAATAATAATATTAACAAGTATCGCCACAATGCCTGCCAGTGACAAGACCATACTGTACCGCAGCAAGACAAATAAATAGAATACCATCATGAATGACTGTATGACAAGCGGCGCCAGTGTATCAATGAGAGTTGCCGCAATCGTAGCATTCATCGTCTTGCGCGAAATGATATCTCCCGCCATGCGCTGGGAGAAAAATTCCATCGGCAGCCTTAAAATATGCCACATATATTTCGCATTGGAAGTAATGGCAATTTTTCCGTTGCTTTTTAAAGAATAGACAGTTTTAATCCACTCGACTACAATCTGCAGGAACGTGATAAAGCAAATACCGGCAAGGAACGGATAGAACCATTCCGGGTTTTTACCGGTAAGCAGGCGATCGGCAAATACATTAGTGAAGCCTGGGGTGATAATGCCGATTATTGATGTAACAACGGTCGTAGCAACTACAAGAGCAAATGCAGATTTGCTTCCCTGCAGCTCCTTTTTGGCAAAAGAAAACATGTTCTTTGGTTTTCCGGAAGGCTTAAAGTCCTCTCCGGGTTCAAAACATAAACAGATGCCGGTAAAGGATTTGCCAAACTCATCCTTTGAAACCTTACAGCTGCCGCGGGCCGGATCATTGATTACCGCATAGTCTCCATGAAAACCGCATAGTACGACAAAGTGGTTCATATTCCAGTGAATGATGCAAGGATAATCAACTGTCTCCTGTATATTTTCAGCTTCAATACGGTATGCGTCTGCCTTAAGTCCATGGTTTCTGGCAGCCCTAATAATATTTTTTGCTTTAGACCCGTCCCGTGATACCCCGCAGTCCCTGCGCACAACCTCCAGCGGAATCCATTTTCCGTAATAGGCGAGTATCATGTCCAAAGCTGCCGCACCGCATTCCAGTGCCTCAAGCTGAATGACTACCGGAACTTTTGCTGTCCTTTTTTTATTGTTTTTGGAATCGGCTTATTTTTCATTTGCTGCCCTCAATGAATGATGAATGAAATGGGGCTGATGCTCTCTGTTTTGATGCTTGCCCTGTATATACCTTCAGGAAGCCCTGTATCATCCACTCCGACCTTATAACAGACATTCGAAGCCGCAAGACCGGAATCATACTGCACAAACTGATTGCTTTCAAGAACGGAAGGAAGAGTATCCACAGCTTTCACTTTTACCGCTACAACTGCAGTACCATTCATAATATTTGCCGTCATACCTTCGCTGATCGATTTTGCATCATTTTCAGAAACAAATATATACGTATGCGAACCGCTTTTGACTTCGCAAACACCGTTGCATACAGTCTCTATTGTGCCAAAAACGCCCCAGCATACGATTCCCAGAAGCAGTACAATAACCGCAGAAAGAACAATCCATACGCTCGGACGTGCAACATGAATATAGTCATCAAGCTGATCCGGAGAAGTTATTTTTTTCAGACTTTCTTTTCGAAATAAATTCTGATTCATTGTCTGACCCATTTAATTTTCTTCTTTGCAGTGGTCTTATTCACTTATTGAAACAGCATCTATACTTTATATTATAAATCGTAACCAATATAACCGTAATAAATATTTTTCATAAAAGGATCAAGGCAAATTGAAATTGTATATCTCATCATTTGCATACAAGCAGTTATTCTTGTATTAATAATATAAACTGTTTTCCAAATGATTATATTGTCAGGCCGTAGTTGTCATCAAGGCAGAGCAGGATATACGGCATATCGGCGTCGGCAAGCTGTTACGCAATTGTTCTCGTTCTAGAGAGCCTGTCGCCGACAGCCTGACAGCCGAAGCAGTAGCAGCGTTCGTCCATATTCATGCTGTGGTTCTTGTACTGATGAAACGGGCAGACGGCCATGCAGCGGTTGTTTACATGGATGCCATAGAGTTTCCGTGGCCTGCCGGGTTATGCCCGACTGTTTTACTGCCTCGAATACGCTGACTTTCCCTCCTGCCGTGAAAAAGACACACGGCATTTTTAAGTCCGCGTGCCGAAGATGAATATTGAATTTTTGTGATTGATATAAAGTGATTTATGCTGCGGTGCACTATCGTGTATTCTTTATGTTTTTGTTCAGCATCTCATAGAGCTTATCCGGATCGAAGGGTTTTGGGATATGACCGTTCATGCCGGCGTTGAGGCATTTTTGTATGTCGTCAGCAAATGTGTCAGCCGTCATGGCTATGATAGGTATGGTCTTAGCGTCAGAACGCTTCATGGCTCTTATCTGCCTTGTTGCTTCATAACCATCCATAACAGGCATTCGAATGTCCATAAGAATCGCGTCATATTCGGCTGTTGCACTTGCCGCAAACTTCTGAACGCCTATTTCTCCGTTTTCAGCCGTTGTTACGATGATGCCTTTATCCTGAATTATAGCGACTGCTATTTCGCGGTTCAGCGCATTATCCTCACACAGTAAAACCCGTTTCCCTGAAAGATTGATGTTGTAGATGTGATTGCTTATCGTCTCCTGAGCAACAGAATCTTTCGCTTCTTCAAAGTGGAGCCGCACGGTAAACACAGTTCCTTTTCCTTTTTCACTTTTTACATTTATAGTGCCGCCCATCATGTCAACAAGTTTTTTCACTATGGAAAGCCCCAGGCCCGTGCCGACTGATTCATAGCCCTTTTGCCTTTCCTGTGCAAACGGCTCAAAAATATGAGACAGGAACTCGTCCGACATGCCGATTCCGTCATCGCTGACAACAAGGACAGAATCAGGAGAACTTCCGTTACCGGGTGAGTTTAAAATATCCAAACGGACATTTCCGCCCTCCGGCGTATATTTAACAGCATTTGTCAACAGATTGAGGAATATTTTCTGTACGCTGAGCTTGTCCGCCATTATGGTTCTGTCAAGCGCATTCGAATAATCAACAGTAAATGTGATGTTCTTTTTCTGTGCGGCAGCCTGTATCGGTACAATGATAGAGTCAATCAGTTCTCTTGATCTCACAGGCTCAGGCTGTATATTCAGCTTGCCGCTGTTGACTTTTGATATGGTCAGCGTATCATCCACCAGGGCCATTAAAAGAGCGCTTGACTGTTCAGCTTTTTCCAGATACCCATTCCTTGTTTCCACAGAAAGATCACTCTTTTTTGCCATCCGGATAAAACCGGTAATGGCATTGAGCGGCGTGCGCATATCGTGGCTGATGTTTGAGAAAAAAGCATTTTTCTCCTCAGCGCTTTTTTCTGCCGCTTCGGCCCTGACACGCTGCTGCTCGGATTCATACTTTGTTTTAAGCACGGCCGTGCGTTCTCTTTGCCTGCGCCTGAGCTGTACCATTGCCCAGAAAAGTCCCACCACCAGCAATACCAGAATCAGGACGACCACTATCACCATAACAGGCGGAATTCGCGAGATTATTGTCTGAAGGTCATTTTCCGGAATAGTATCTTTAATTGTGATACCGGTAAAACTGCCTTTGGTTGCCGCTATGCTTTTATTCATTATGGTACACAGCGTCTGGTTGTCCGATTTAACAGCCGCACAGACGTCATATGTGAGATCCGGTACCGGAATAATGCTGTATGAGGTTGAATTTGTCTGGTTGATAAGCCACGTTGCGCCGGGAAAGCCAAGAATCGCCGCATCCGCCTGCTTGCTTTTCACCGCATTGAAACTGTCCTGCGAGCTCTTATATCCTGTTATCTCAGAGTCTGGGAATGATCTTCCGATATTGATTTTGAGCGTATCGGCCATCTTGTTCGGAACTGCCAGATTCTTTATGTCGGAGGTATCGGCGTCAGAACTTGATAAAAGGATACAGCTTATGGTGGATATACTGTCAGTAAGTGAGAGGCTGCTTTGCGAAGCCGCGATAAGCCCGTTGCTGAAGACGCCAAATATGTCGGACTTTCCGCCTGCCACTGCCGCAATGGCATCCTCATAAGTGTCATAGACGTCATACTGAAATTTAAGCCCTGACCAGTCTGTTATAAGGGCATAATAATCGGGAATTATCCCTCCGGCAGTACCGTCGGAGTTTCGTTTGTAATACGGGACATCATCCGAAACGACCGCGACGCTGACCGTCGGATGTTCCCGTATATAATCATTTTCAACCGAGGAAAACGGCAGAACTCCGCCACTGAACTGCGTTTCATATTTGTTCTTCAGATTTACCAGATAATCCGTATTCCCCGAAAGTATCTGCGACAGGGCGCTGTCTACATTATTTTTGAGTTCCACATCATTTTTACGGAACATAAAATAAATCGGTTCGGGAAGAAATTTCAGAATCGTGTGAAATTTTTCCGCATACCCGGCACCGTCCTCGGCCAGATACAGTTCACCGTCTATTTCACCGCCTTCGAGCGCGTCCGACATTGCCGCAATATCGCTGTATTCGACGATTTCGGGAGATACGCCGTGTTCGGTACACCATTTTCTGAAATCGGAGTTTGTCTGATAAAGGCCGATTACGCCGATCTTCATGCGGCTTATTTGGTCGACATTGCCGTAATCCCATCTGCTGTCATCAGCACGTACGGCAAGTGTGGAATATGCAGTACCGATCACCTCATCTATAAAAAGGTAATTATCCTTAAAATCAGGGCCCTTGGCCATATCGGCAAGTATGTCGTATGTGCCGTCGTCAAGGTGCTTGAAAAGGTCTACATCGGTAGTTGAATCGACAAACTCAACTTTGAACCCGGCTTTTTGTGCGACGTCTATCATACATTCAACGTCGCTTCCGCGCCACACGCCGCTGTCGTCCTGGTAAGCGTAGCTTGAGTTGTTGAGAACCCCGACTTTTATTACGCCAGCGTTATTTTCAGCTGCCGGTGCTGACAGTGGGAACAGACAGATAATCAAAGAAAAAATTATAAGTGAACAAATGAAACTCTTTACATACAATCTCTCTTTCATGTCAATTCCTCCTGCTATAAATACCGGCAGATCGCAAACGTAAAAAGACCGTTGCGGTAAGCTGTTTCTATTTTTCGTTTCAACAGTGCAGTGGTGAAAACGTAAAGGCATTGCAATCGTGCATCCTTGCTTTATTGTTTATGAAATGTGATGTAAATAACGTTTTCTTCCGTATTCAAGCAAGGTTTTCATTTTTACTGTAGTCGCTTTGCGCGTACAGGAGGACTTTTCCATGCGCGGTCAACTCGTACTCGCCCGGTATTAATCTGCTCGCTGTCGTCAATAGAAACGTCAAGGCAAGAGAAAATAAATAAGGCGCTGTTATTCCCCATATAAAATTTTTCACTCCACATGAATGAATTTTGCCAGTGTTTCCATAACGACACGCACATTTATCGGCTTTGCAATATGAGCGTTCATCCCGTTATCCAGCGCCGCCTGAACGTCCTCCGCAAATGCGTTCGCCGTCATGGCGATAATCGGAATCGTTTTGGCGTCTTGCCGTTCCATGGCACGGATTGTTCTTGTGGCTTCATAACCGTTCATATTCGGCATCATGATATCCATCAGTATGCATTTGTAATCGCCTATGGCGGACGCGGCAAAGGCGTCAACGGCTTTTTGTCCGTCCTCTGCCGTATCGACCCTCATCCCGCTGTTCTCCAGCAGAACTTTGGCAATCTCCATATTGATCTCGTTGTCCTCTGCAAGCAGAACATGTGCTCCGGCAAAGTCGTATTTGTGCATCGCCCCGGGTTTCGCCTCCGGCTTTTCCGCGGCGTTCTTATTAATCTCAAGCGGCAGCTCCACAACGACTGACGTGCCGGCATGAAGCTCGCTTTTTATATCTATACTGCCGCACATCATGTCAACCAGTTGTTTGACAATTGACATGCCAAGCCCTGAGCCCTTGAACTGGGTTCTCGCGTTATAAGTATCCTCCTGAACGAACGCTTCAAATATGTGCTCCTGAAATTCTTTGCTCATGCCGATTCCGGTATCCGCAACCTCAAAGCGGCAGAGCAGCGTATTGCCTGCCTCGTTCCGCCTGCCGTCCGCACGGAAGGTTATGCTTCCGCCGTCAGGTGTGAATTTAACTGCGTTCGAGAAAATATTGATCATGATCTGGCGGATATGGAGCGCGTCAGTAAAGACAAACGGATATTCTATCCGTTTCGTGTCAATGGTTATTGTAAGATCCCTGTTGACAACGGAGCCTTTAAGCACCTCGGTGCACTGATCTATCGTCACCCGGATATCAGTTGGCTCATGCGCAATTGTCATCTTTCCGCTTTCAATTCGGTTGAGATCCAGGATATCGTTAATAAGCGTCAGAAGGTGATCCGAGCTGTGTCGGATCTTGTCCAGTGCATCACAAACGCGTTCGGTATCTTCCACGTTTCCGGCGGCGATATTGGTCATGCCGATGATTCCGTTAAGCGGCGTGCGGATATCGTGGCTCATTTGGGAAAGAAATCTGGTCTTGGCAGCGTTTGCGTTGTTCGCCTCCGCCAGTGCGTTTTCAAGCGCGCCGCGGCTGGCCTCCAGTGCGTCGTTGCTTGCCTTGAGCCTTCTGGAATTTCTCCTCTGGAACAGGATAAACCCGACAAGTATAAGCATTACGGCGGTAATAGCCGTGATCAGAACGCTCGGATGATCTGTAAAATAGTTCCACAGTGAATAGTCGCGATTCGCTTCAAGCACATAGGCGTTCAAAAGCTCATTTGTATCTGCGGAATCCTGGCTGTGCGTTGCCTTGTTCAAAAGCCCGTAAAGCGCCATATCCGCATCGGAATTTACTGCCATTCTGAACTG
>Ga0183095_11248_pt1 | contig 23801 bp, 17 predicted proteins | sample BioMet4_FD_130346 | JGI IMG/M metagenome (GOLD analysis project Ga0183095, IMG submission 130346) | Microbial communities from bioreactor (seeded with sewage sludge) at LBNL, California, USA - Biofuel metagenome 4 (v2) (version 3) | ecosystem: Engineered > Bioreactor > Anaerobic > Unclassified ...
GTTCCTGTCTACAGGCAATGAATCAAGTCACTAAAACAGAAGTACAGAATCTTCCTGCTTATGAGTGTCTTCGAGTCCTCGCCTTTAATGATGTCGGTCGGAAATGGCTGGCTGAGCAGCGAAAGAAAGAAACACATATTGCCGCAAAATTTGCGGATGTCCCTTTTCCTTGGCGACAGTTGGAGTACCGCACAACTTTGCTGTATACAAGTGTCTTACCGGAAGAAGAGCGGGACCGCATCCTAAACTTGGAAATTCAAGGTGCCCACTATATTAAGTGAATACCCATCAGCCTAGCTGAGAAATTGATTTTGAGACAATAAAAAGACTTGGATTTTGATACAATTCCACTAAAGTAAACAACACAAATAAGTAAAGTGTTGCCCACGAAGGTGGGATCGTATCAATTTTTCCAAGTCTTTTACAAACCTTTTATACTACTCTTCTTCCGAAGGAATTCGCGCGTTGGTGTAAATTTTGTTTACATCATCGACTTCATTTAGCAAATCCATCAATTTATGATATGCATTAATATCTTCTTCTGTTGTCAGATCAACATATTCATTTGGCAGCATCGTTGCTTCACAGACATCGAATACGACCCCTGGAATAAACTTTTCAATAGCTTCCTGGCCTTTTCCAAAGTCTGCATATGTTGTCTTTACCGTCATCATGTTGTCATTAACTGAAATATCCTGAACATCAACATCTGCTTCCATCATCGCATCCAGCATTGCCTCTTCATCACCATAAGGAAAGACAAACAGACCAACCGGCTGATAGTTAAAAGATACCGCCCCGGCTCCAGCAAGTTTTGCACCATGGCACTTATTAAATGTTGTCTTAACATCTGTTAAAGAACGATTTGTATTGTTTGTTAAGCAGTCTACAACGATGGTACTGTTACCAGGGCCAAAGCCTTCATAACGTGCTTCATCATAGTGTTCATCATCGCCGCCCTTAGCCTTATCAATTGCTCTCTTGATAACATCTGCTGGAATCTGGTTCGACTTTGCTTCCTGAATCTTTCTCTTAAGAGAAAGATTCATCTCTGGATCAGGAACACCATTTTTCGCTGCAATATACAGTTCCTTACCGAATCTAGAATATAGTTTTGATTTAATTGATGCTGTTTTTGCCATCGAGGCTGCGCGGACTTCGTGAGCTCTTCCCATAAAAAATACCACCCTTCATTTGATAAATAACTTAAATATTATACCAAAGCAGTTCCTATGTGTGAAGAAAAATATTACAGAATTATGTTTTTTCACTCTAGAAACAGAGAATTTAGATCTTTTCAGGAGTTTATTTAAACAGCCTGCTGTTACCGGAACAGTCCCTCATATTTTCATTGTTCGGAGAAAATCCGCATGAAGAAGATACGATGTATCACCGTCCCAACATTTGCTTCTATTTGCCAGTGACCATGTGTTCGTTACTCAAGCCAAAGATATAATAGTGTCGCATATTATGATTTTTATGCAACTAAAGCCATAGAAGTCAAAAGGATAACGGTGCGGTGATTTCCTACCATAAAAACTGCTCTCAGACAATCCCGAAATCTGTATCGTTCCGTAACATTGAATCAGTGAAAATGTAATTATGCAAAACGACGGTTTGGAGAAAACGGATGATGTTATTATTTTCTTTACCAATTTGAAAAAGAAAATGATCGATGTACTGCCGAATCATTATGACAATGAGGAAACAGATGTAGATATATAATCTGCAGAAACCAATTAATAGCTTGGTCTAGTGTACTCTACTTGGTTCACAGTATGGTACAATGAGTAAAAGAGGATATTATGTCAACCTATGTAATGAGTGACCTGCATGGATGTAAGTCGGATTTTGACAAAATGCTGGTCCAAATTCAATACGAAAAAGAATACGATTCGTTATGGATTGATGGCGATCTTTGCGATCGCGGTACGGAATCCATTTCTTTGTTGCAAGAAATTATGACCGACCCGTCCATGCATATCATCTATGGAAATCATGATATCTGGTTCCAAAGATATGCTCAGGAATTAATTGATACCAAACACGATAACAATTCCATTGATATGACCGATGACCTGATGTGTTGGCTCCATTATAATGGTGGTTATCGCACAGCCGATCAATTCATGGATCTCAGTTTTCCAGAGTGCTATGATATAAAACTCTACCTCGATTCCAATCGAATCTTTTATCAGGAACTGACTGTCAAACAGCGCAAATTTCTCATTATGCATGCTGGCCTTGCCGATGAATTCTACAATCCACATGTCCGCATAGCGGAAGTTCCGGAACAGGTTCTTGCTTGGTCGCATATTGCAATTGATGACAATCCCTTTGAGGATGTCACGATGATTGTCGGACATATTCCAACGTTTCTGTATGGTGATGAATATGAAGGAAAGATCATTCATGGCAAAAACGATACAATTTTTCATATTGACTGTGGGTGTGTCTACGGCAGAAGTCTTGGTTGCCTCCGTTTGGATGACATGCAAGAATTCTATGTTCAAAGCAGCAGCCCATATCTCAAAATCAGTAGATCATCATCGTGATTACCAGTGAGAATAGGTGTGCTCCACAGTTATTTGCCGCTTAGCGTAGTCAGCACCAAAAGACACTAAATTTTCCATATTTTTTGTGTCAAATCGATCTTTGCTTCTGCAACTCACTAACCATAAAAGCCTGCTTCTTTTCTTTGTACATCTTTCTTACTTCTTTTTCTCTTGGCTATACATATGCACGGTATATTCTTTCAATCTAGCCATGTTTACTCAACAAAGATACTGAACAACAAAGGCAGTGTATGCATGGTATACGATTTACCAGACATACACTGCCTTTCCCTTTTGATTCATATTTCCATATAATTTATTGGAATCTCCAAGAAAACCTTGGATTAAATACTAAATCATTATTATATGTTCTTTTTCACAAGTTCAACTACATCTTCCATGCAGTCTAATTCAACAGCCTGGTCTGCAAGTTTTTTCATAGCTTCATAGCTAAGAGAATTAATAATCTTGCGCGCACGCAGAATCGAAGTAGCACTCATTGAGAACTCATCCAGACCAAGTCCTAACAGTACCGGTGCAGCCAATTCATCACCAGCCATTTCACCACACATACCGCACCATTTGCCATGCTTGTGCGCACCATCAATTGTCATCTTGACTAAACGTAAGATAGATGGGTTCAAAGGCTGATACAGATAAGATACTGGCTGACTCATACGGTCAGCAGCCATAGAATACTGAATCAGATCATTTGTGCCAATTGAGAAGAAGTCCGCATACTTTGCAAGCTGATCTGCTAGTACAGCAGCAGCAGGAATTTCAATCATACAGCCAACTTCAACATCATTTCCGACCTGAATGCCTGCCTTGGTCAGATTTGCTTTTTCTTCTTCATACAGAGCCTTGGCCTCTTTGAATTCATTAACGGTCGCAATCATTGGGAACATAATGCATAAATGTCCAAAGGCAGATGCTCTCAACAGTGCTCTTAACTGAACACGAAAGACATCCTTCCGCATCAGGCAAAAACGAATTGCACGTACACCAAGGAACGGATTCATTTCTTCATCAAATGTGTAATACTTCAGCTTCTTATCACCGCCAATATCCAATGTACGGATGACAACCGGTCTGCCATTTACGCCTTCCAGCACCTGCTTATATGCAGCAAACTGTGTATCTTCATCCGGAAAGTCATTCTCACTCTTCATGTAAAGGAATTCCGTACGGAATAAGCCAACACCTTCACCACCGTTTGCCAAAACACCTTCAACATCAGCAACGGATCCAATATTGCCAACCAACAAAACTTTATGACCATCGTTTGAAACAGACGGCTGATCCTTCATTGCTTTCAGAGCTTCCTTTTCTTTCTGATATGCTTCTGCTTTCTTTGTATATTCAGCAACCTGTACATCACTTGGATTTATAATAACCTCACCCGCAATGGCATCCAGAATCACAAAATCACCAGACTTTGCTTCCGTAAGAATTCCGGTCACCCCAACGACAGCTGGTATTTCCAAAGACCGCGCCATAATAGCACTGTGACTAGTGCGGCCACCGACTTCTGTAACAAATCCTTTTGCAAATTCTTTGTTCAGAGAACCAGTATCCGAAGGTGTCAAATCCTTGGCAACAATAACAACTGGTTCATTTAATGTTGCTAAGTTTGGAATCTCCTTACCAGCTAAATTGCACTGAAGACGGAACGATACATCACGAATATCGGCTGCTCTTCCACGCATATACTCATCATCCATTGCTTCGAACATGCCAACCATGTTGTCAGAAACGGTCTTTGCAGCAAATTCCGCATTATCCTTGTTGTCATTAATATCCTGTTCAATCATACCGCGGAACTCCGGATCATTTGCCATCATCAGATGTGCATCAAAAATTGCTAGTTCTTCTTCCTTTAATGATTTGGAAGCAACTTCCTTAATCTTTTCAATATCTGATACTGTCTTTTTGAACGCCGCATCCAGCTTTGCCAATTCCGTTGATGGATTGGACGATACCTGCTGAATATTTAATATCGGCTGTTCTAGTTTGTAGACCTTTGCAATAGCAATACCCTGTGAAGCGGCAATACCCTTAAGCATATTTCAATTCTCCTCCTGACTGCATTTGTCAAGTGTACACAAAACATCCTGAATCGTATCCATCTGTAGCATAGCATCATCGTCAATGACAACTCCAAACTCCTTCTCTACCTGCACAAGAAAATCAACAATCTCATACGAATCCATTCCGAGTTGCGCAAAAGATGTGGACGCATCCACTTTGATATCCTTGTGATTGTAGGAAGCTGCCAAAGATTTTAATTCTTCAAGATATTTCATAGCACTCCTTAGGAGAATATTACCATTCCATCGAAGGAAGTTCAATCTCTCAGCTTCCGAAATGAACTGGTAAATTCATGAACAGCATTCTTTCTTAATCGGTAATAAGTAGATTCGGAATAGTACGGAATGTACCAGTCATTTCCATCTTTGCGGATGTAAGTGTGTATGATAATAAATCTCGTTTCCGGTGTACAGTTGCGCAGAATCAGATCGAACAGATTCACCAACGCTGCCTGCTGCCCTAGTTTTACTGCATTTTGATGCACATTTTCACTAGACTCATACAAGCTCATTAAAGTTTGTGCCTTACAGTACATTTCTGACAGATATATCAGTATTGCCTTTTCCTCTTGATACGTCATAACTGCTTTTTTTGTGTCACTCATAAATTTTCCCCCTGAAATTATCATTTGGTGTACACTAGGTACACCACTACCATGCCAAACATTTCCAAAAATTGGAAGACCCAATTTTTTGAGATTCCAAAGATATTGGATTCTTTACAAATCCATTGTCGTTTTATGGTGTTTTTTCAGACAAAAATGACAATTTGGCTAAATCATATAAAATACTATTTCAAGAAAAACATTCATCAGCTTAAATTATTCCATTCTTATAGTAAAAAAGTCTCGACCTTTACTTTCATTTTTGTCATCTTCCCCATGTCTGTCTATTTCCTCAATCATTAAGCTAATGAATATTGATGCAAATCTACTTTGATTAATTAGGAACGTGACTTGTTGTGATATCCGTAAGCATGATTACTGCGCCAAAAAAAATGGCATCGTTACGTTTATTTAGCCGCACCTAAATGTATTCTTCTAATGCTGTAACTGTATGTTGACATAAGTTGACTGTTTTTTTTATTTGCGATTGATCTATTCTTTCATATGTAATTTATAAATAGGATACGGATTCTTCACATCTCTTATCTATATAACCAATTTCAATTGATTTTCCCCTGTCTTTTAGAAATGATAGTCATTTACTTTATCTTAATATTTCAAACAGTCTTACAGGTCAGTACAGAAAAAAATGAACGCCGACAAAAACAAAGCTAATTACAATAGAAATTGGCAAATACTACTCTGGCGAGTCTATCCGGTCCATCTCAAATCGATAGACAAAGTCGCTTTGAAGATCTAATCGAGCTTAAATCAAGTATTCTACCTATGAGTGGCTATTCTCAAAGCCAAAATACAAAAGCCCTGTTCTATTTGCCATAGAACAGGGCTATCTTCCGAATTTTAACACAATCTACTTTTCATTGAAAAATGGATGTTTTACTTGCTTTCTGATTCTCATTCACCATCAACTTCGATTAATCCGTAGCCACCAATCTTTCTTCGATATACAACGGAAACCTTTTCGCTGTCCTCATCGGTATAGATATAGAAATTATGTCCCGATAATTCCATCTGCATTATTGCTTCATCTAATGGCATTTCAGCGGCGACAACACTCTTGGTGCGGACTGGAATATCTTTCTCCTCTGGGACTTCTTTATCTTCAATAAAAGCTTGTGCGAGATGTTCGCGATGTCTTTTTGACAAACGTGTTTTTTGTCTTCTTAATTGATCTTCCAATTTATCAATTGCCAAATCAACGGCAGCATAGAAATCATTGTCTTCCACTTCTGTACGAAGTAATCCAACTTTAGTCGGGATGGTAACTTCAACTTTTTGAGAATTTGGATATACTCTGGCAACTACTCTGACAATCGTGTCTGAATCAATCAGCAGGTACTTTCCCAATCCACTCAATTTTTTCTCGATTTTCTCCTTCATTGCAGATGTGACAGAAACATTTTTTCCAACAATTTCGAATCTCATATGTTTTCCTCCATTTGTTTTATGATGAAAGCAACTTCCGTACTGGAAATGCTTTTACCAACCTTTTTTTTGTTATCTGTATTATTTGGTGTTTCTTTTTCTAATGGTATTATACCATTACTATATACAAAAATGATTTGAATTTTCGATGAAAACGGATATCTTTTATTTGCAAAATGATAGTGCTGTATAAAAAATCATCAGATTTCTCTGATGATTTATAGCACTTCTGCATTAATGCGTAGCAACCATTTAAAAACGACCGTCATTGCATAGGAATCCATTCCGCAGTATTTTTTCAAATCTTCAATGATTTTCTCGCGATCAACATTCTCTTCGCTATAGTCTAAATGCCGCCATTGAAAAACTGCATCCATCCCCTGATTGATATCAAGATCCTTATAGCTCTTGTCATTCATCATTGCCATAATAATCTTCAGTGACCACTGCCCTTTCATCCGGACATCATAAACGGTCCCTGTTTCAAAGATCAGCTGGAGATCTTCCATTCGTTTATTGATATCATGTAATTTTTCACAGTATTCCGGAAATTGATCTGCAAGTTCCGCAATTCGAATCATCTCAGCACCAGTTGCATTGTATGCCATAACCGTACCAGTGCTCGGGATATCCTGCACTAAGTTCTTCGCCATATCCATCCGGTCATCATGAACATTCAAATAGACCTTATGTGTCATTATTCCATCGGCCTGCAGAATATGCAGACTATATTCAAACGGCATAACATCATATGGTTTCATTCCTTCATACGGCGGTATTGCAAAGCGTTCCCACTCAAAATCCAAGAATGAAATTGGATACTGAAAACCGTTCAACCAAGAACGTAATGCCATTCGATCAACATGCAGTCCATTCTCTTGATCGGCAAGAATCTGAGCATACTGCTGGCGGGAGCCCTCAATGCGTTCAATATCTGCATTTTTCAGATATTCAATTCCTTCATTCTTCATTGCATGTTTATGCTGAGACGCAATCAAGGTCAAGATACTGTTATCTGGTTCTTCCAGTTCATCCGGAAAACAGTTTTCGTAATAACGACACTTCTGCCGTGTTGTACATTTATTAGTGCGTATCGGTTTCGGAAGTTCACCATCTTTTAAATGATCCATTTCAGCCAAGACTCGTGAGACATCCCGTTTATTTTTATAAATTGCCTCTTTGATTTTAACACTTGGACGATTTTTATTATTATAGAAACAATCACTAACAACAAATAAAGCCGAAGAATCCAATTCTTTTTCTCGTACATACGACGCATTCAAATGAATGATATAGATATTGCGAATCTTGATGCCATTATTCTCTAGGACCCATACTTCATCACAATAAAATTGCATATCGTCCGCATGTGGATACAAGCCAATAAAGAGAAAATAAAGATCCCATGTGTCATTCTTTGTTCGATGCAAAAATGGTACTTTTATACGCAGTTGTTTATACTCAAAACGAGCTTTCATGAGCCATTGTGCATCCTGCATAGCCGTCAAAGCTGTCTGCGGATCATCGCCCTTTTGACCAAGAAAAAAATTTCCATGAATATGCAATTTCTCTGCCACAAGAGAAGTCACTTCTTCATCTAGGCGAACAAATGGCTGATATTCTCTTTTGGGCGCATTTTTCTCATTCACATATAAACGTGGACAACGCGTAAATTTTTTAACATCTGAGATATGATACATAGAACATCCTTTCACTTTTGAAACATGCAAATGACCGGAGACCCGGTCATTTTAAATTACAGTCCGTTCGACATTGGCAGCATCGCTGCGCCAACAGCACCTGGTTCTTCCAAAGAAGCAACTAAGAATGGTGTATCGGCTAATGCAGGCAAAACTCTCTTTTTATACTTCTCTTTGACAAGAGGCAGAAAGTAACCAGCCGACTTCATCATACCACCACCTATTATAAAGCAGTCTGGATCGATGGTTGTTGCTAAGTTGGCGAACATCACAGCAAGATCGGTTGTTACTTGTTCCGCGATGCCAACAGCCGTCGGATCATTCTTTTCGGCTAAAGCAAAGACTTGACCAGCATGAACAAAGTTCTTCCCAGGCATTTTTTCATTGCCAATACGGGTGACACTGGTGCCGCTTGCCCAATCTTCCACGGCACCATTGGCAGGTAAGTTGACAGGAGCTCTAGAGCCATCGATTGATATAGAAGCAACTTCCATTGAATATCCATGGCTTCCTGGCAACAATTGTCCATTATAGATGATGGCACCGCCAATACCCGTGGATAATGTAATATACACAATGGTACGCAGTCCTTTACCAGCACCTACTAATGCTTCTGCTAACCCTGCGGCATCCGCATCATTTCCTAAAATACAAGGAATATGTAGCTCATTTTGCAGAGTATCCCGTAATGGGAACTTTGCAAGACACGGAATGTTCGTAGCCATTGCCATACCGTTGCCATCCCGGGCAACCGGACCAGGCACCGCGATTCCAATGCCAGATGCTTCATCCCAGTTTTTCAGCTGTTTAACAAGCGCAACAATGTTTGAAATAATGGCATCCGCTCCATCTTTTGCGTGGGAAGGACCTTTTACTGTTTCTAAGACAGTGCCATCCGGCTGGACGGTAGCACAGCGTACGTTTGTGCCGCCTAAATCAATACCAATATAGGTTTTCATGAAATTCAATCCTCCTTGATTTCTTCACCTATGAGATTCTGCCCGCTGATCTTTTGAAAGCGGACCTTTGTGAACTGTCCGGCTTCATGCTCAACGTCTGATTTAAACATGACATATCCATCCACCCCATCTGGTGCAAACCCATAGCTTCTGCCCGAATACATATGGGTCAATGGATTTCTTCCTTCAATCATTACCTCTGCAGCAGTATCCAGTTTTTCTTTGAGCAACGCCTGAGCAATGCTCTCCTGCATGGTCATGATTTCCTCTTTTCGACTTTCCTTTTCTTCTGAGCTGACATCATCCGGCATATCAAATGCCGCGGTACCCTCTTCTGGCGAAAAGGTAAAGACCCCGAGATGATTGAATTTAACACGCTGAATCATCGAAAGTGTTTCTTCATGATCTTCCCTTGTCTCTCCAGGAAAACCCGTGATTATCGTTGTACGCAAAGAAGCATTTGGTAATTGCTTACGAATTGTTTCTGTCAAATCGATGATTTTTTGCCGATTTGTTTTTCGCTTCATTGCATGCAGAACATGGTCGGAACCGCTCTGCGTTGGAATATCAAAATAGGGTAAAATATGTCTGCTGTTCTTGATCGTTGTAAACAAATGCTCTGGAATCTCATCTGGATACAAATATAACAGCCGAATCCAGTGAATCCCTTCAATCTCATCTAATTCTTTAAGCAGTTCCACAAGATGCGGCCGATGGTCAAAATCGTATCCGTATCTTGAACAATCCTGAGCCACCAACGTAATCTCTTTGACGCCAATGGATGACAAGCGGTTTGCTTCTTTTAAAATATCTTCCATCTTTGTACTGGTCAATCGGCCGCGAATACTAGGAATTGCACAGAAGCTGCAGTTGTTATCACAGCCATCGGCAATCTGTAAGTATGCCATCCAAGGTTTCCCCGATAATACACGTGGTGTCAGGCCATACGTATTCGTAACTTTGATCCCCAACTGATCACTTAAAATCTCCCCAAGATTCTTATACTCATCAATTGCGATAAAACGGTCAACTTCCGGCATTTCGATTTCTAATTGATCTTTATACCGCTCCGCCAAACAGCCCATGACAATCAATTTCCTCAGATTCTTTTTCTTGAGATCGGCTGTATCGAGGATCGTATTGATTGCCTCTAATTTTGCACTTTCAATAAACCCGCAAGTGTTGATAATAATTGCTTCGGCTTCATTGTAGGAAGTTACAATTTCTTGGTCTGCTGACCGCAACATTCCCAATAAATTTTCTGTATCGACAAGGTTCTTGGCACAGCCAAGCGAAATTACACCAATTTTCATTCATATGCTCCAAATCTACCCGATTATTATACCACGCAAACAGGGAAATTTTGCCTAATTATCCGCATTCTCGCTAGTTCCAGCCTTAGCTTTTCTTATTTTCCAAAAAAAATGGGAAAGTTCAGCTTTTCCGGCTGAATTCTTTCCCACACGTTGGGCAGGTAATATCAATTTTTCCACGGCCTTTTGGCACTCGGACAATCTGATGACACTGCGGGCAAACATAATATACATGTGTCTTATCTTTAATCGTGGATACCTTTGCCTTCCATAAATGACGGAGCCAGTTGGCAATTACCAAATAGCTTTGATTTTCCATGGATCTTTTAACAAGATTTTTTGATAAAGCGCGAAAGATAGCATAGATAAAGAAGAAATCAGAAAGAATCAAGAAATAAATATTTACATAACTCAACAGGTCCAGTACCAGACCAGTAATCAATAGGAATTTATTGTAGCCATCAATTCCATTTCTGCCATACATAAACCGTGACAGAGATTCTCTTAGTTTCTGCATAAGATACCTCAATATGATAATCTTATTTCTTTTTATCGCAACTTTCAAGTTATGCACTTTCGCCCGATAACAATCAAGAAATCTCCCCTCGTTTGACTGCATGTCTGTAAGAGAACATAGGAGTCTTGTATTGTGCATTCCAAGGGCGGTATCAGGAACGTATGTGCTTTTGCGTAGCCAATCCATTGATCAAAATCTGCTTGATTCGAAAAATTTTGTTTCCGCAGGGCAAACTCCGAATTATTCTTTGCCAATGTGAAGGCATAAACCATCTCATAAAGATTGCTGTACGCGTCATAGTGCAGTTGAAACTCCAAAAGTTGTTCTCGTTTTTCTGCAAGTTTATGCAGCGGTGTAAACATTGCCTTTTTATCATATGTTACAGTATGCCCATAAATAATTTGCACAGAATCTTCTCGATGAGAAATACAGTCAAAAAACGGTGTACCTAAATCACTGATTGTATTATCCCAGGCGTGTTCTAAATAGAATGCATCATCCTGCCCTTGTACGACTGGCAAATGCATATCTAAGTCAGGTGCATCCAGCCAGCAAACGTAAGCTGGATTGATGTCACGCATTGTTACCATTGGTTCTGATAAAGTTTGATTCGAAACGATTTTCCTTGCCTTCTGTAATGCTTGTTCCTCATGTTGAATACCAACAAACCAGCTTGTCAAATCACATATTGTAAAGCTCATGCATGCACATGTCACAAATAATAAAAATCCATTACGCTTTCGCATGCGGCCATTTCATAAACATAATGCATTCCAGCATACAAAGCAATGCAAGAATGGCATGATATGGAAGTTGCGTTCCGGTATCAACATTCTTTTCATCCACCACAGTGATTTTTTTGGGTGTCTCAAAATGAAAGTATGCATCATTTTCAACAGTTAATTGTTTTGGCATTGGATCAATCGCAAATCCTTCCGGTGCTTTTGTTTCCTGAACATAATAGCCGGCTTTGGTATACGGCAACTGGAAACGTGCTAATCCACTGGCATCTGTCAAAGTTGATGCCTGTTTGCCATCTAAGGTAAAGGCAATTGCATTAGTATCTTGATGATATACTGTCACTTCACAGTCTGCCAATAGAGGCATATTGCCTTCCGCAGAATGCTTCTCTACTTTTAGGAAAAGTGTCTTAGCATAATCCTGAACAGATACAATCTGCTTTGAAGCAAGCGTTCCTTTCATAACAAAGGAAACATCCTCACAAAGATCATATCCAAACGGAGCTTTCTTCTCATGCAGTATATAAGTGTTGCCACCTTCTAAATACGTGGCCAGCTCCACTCCGGTACGATCCACAGAAACGCCTTTTTCATCGTCATTCGATAGAAAAGATGCAACAACATTTCCTTCCACATCAAAGATTTCCATTTCTGCATCAGAAAGTGCTTTCCCTTCTTCATCCGTCTTTAAAAAGGCAATTGCATTAGTTTCATCAACCAAAGGCACAATGATTATTTTTCTTGATCCAATTTCATTAACGCGGAATGTCAAAGATGATGCAACTTGATACCCTGCAACACCTTCTGTCTCATCCAACTGATATGTATGACCAGCAATCAACTCACTTCCAAACGTTTCCGCTTGGTTTGTTGTCAACCATCGCCGGATCAATACTTGATGATTCTCTGTTGTGTCAAACAACGCTAACTGCACACCAGGAACCGAATTTCCATCTTCATCCGTTTTTAGAATTTCATAATGAATATCTTCATCTATCAAATTCAAATGTGAAATTTCAGAATCCATATCTAAAGAAACAGTAAATACATATTCCGGAATTTTGTAATAGCCAATTGGTGCTTCCATCTCTTGGATAACATAAGAATGACCATCCTGTAAATAATTTGCTAGATCGAATGGCATTCCATTACTGGTCCACTCAACAATCTTATTTTTATTTTCCAATAAACATAGATGTGCACCTTTCAATGGCTCTTCATTGCTATCCATCTTCTGAACCTCACAATGAATTGGTTGATCTTTGATCTGCACTGTGATGGCATTCGACGGCAGCATATTAATATTAAATTGCTGTTCTTCTCCACAATAATAACCTTTGGGGGCTTGTACTTCCTTCAAAACATATGAATGCCCAGCCTCTAATACACTACCAATTTCAATCGGTCCATTTTCATTGGATACGTAGGTTCCTACAATACGTCCACATTGAACATCCACCACTTGCATTACAGCACCGGCAACTGGTATACCTGCCAGATCTGTTTTTAGGATGGACGCATGGATTGGTTGATCTTCCATGACAATTTCGATTGGCGTACACGTTTTCTCTTTTTCAACATGAAAGTTGTAATCTTTTGCTCGATAATAGCCATATGGCACATTTGTTTCTCTTATGACATAATCCGTATCCTTTTTTAGGCCATAGATAACATTTGCTTCTGCAGTAGTCGTAATGGTCTGTATTTCTTTCTCACCATCATTATTCACTTCAAAAATCTGCAATTGTGACCCACTGATTGGCTGATTGGCATCATCCACCTTATGGATACGGTAAACAATTTGTTGATCTTCACAGGTTATCGTAATTGGATGATTATCGCCATAAAATGGAACTTTAAATATTTTATCTTCGGCAACATAGTAACCTTCTGGTCCTTCCATTTCCTGCAGTCTGTAGACATGGCCGCGTTCTAGTAAATTCACCTGTAATGGATCTGCTGTACTTCGCCAATCCAAAATCACTCTTCCTTCATCAAAGGGATCTGTGATATCCGTAATGACAAGCCTTGCATCTTTGATTGGATTTCCATTCTGATCAACCTTCTGCAGCTGATAGCAAATATGAAAATCTGTAATCGTAATAATGTGCGTGGATTCTTCTTGATGAACAGGAACCTCAAACTGTACATCGCTGGCAAGAAAGTATTTTGTACTTGCATCCTCTTCAACAATTGTATAGAAATGCCCTGCTTCTAAAAATTCACCAATTTCTTTTCCATCGGATCCTGTCTGCCATGACAAAATCTTTTTTTTCTCACCATTCGTTGTATCGTACAAAGTAAGAGAAGCTTGATTTACGGGATTTTTATTCTCGTCTTGTTTTACTGCAACGTATGATATTAATGGATCTTTCATGATCAGAGAGATTGGTTTACCTGGATAATGAGGCACTGTAAATTCTTGATCCTCACAAACATAATGTCCCTTTGGTGCCTGCAGTTCCTTAACCCGATAATGGTGCTCTGCAAGTAAGAAAGTTCCACACTCATATGGTACATTTGTTGTTTCAAACTCCATCGTACGTCCATCGGTTAAATCTTGAATCTGCAAAACAGCTCCTTGTACTGTATTGCCCTGATTATCCACTTTTTGAATTGAAGCTTCAATTGCTTGATCAATCAATTTTGCACGAATCGTTTTCCCTGGTTCAATTATTTCTGCATTAGCATAGTAATATCCCATCGGTGCATTCTGCTCGCTTACTTGATATGTGTGCCCGGTTTCAAGATTCAATGTTCGGTGTTTCTCTGATGTAGTAATCCAAGTATCTAATACTCTTTTTACCGTTGTATCCAACAGCTGCAAAGATGCATCCTTAACACACTGTCCACTTTCATTTATTTTTTCGATATCGACATGTGCTGTCGTACGCAAACAAATTGTTGCACTTTGCTGAACATCTCCTCGAATACCAAGTGTTTGATATTGATTGTTGCTGTCCTTTAATATCATTGGACGCGTTCCAATCAAAGAACGATTCTTTTCGAATTTTACTACACGATCTCCTAATGTCTTTTCACTCAACGCGATAATCAGATGATTATCATCCCATTGCAGTGCATCTCCAAAATCATTCTGTGTCAGGTTCATCTGTGATAACACATTGTTACGATCATTTATTTCATAGACATCACCCATGTCGCCATTTCCTGCATAATAATTTCCAGCTTCTTCTGTCTTAGCAGAAGTTGTAACGGTAAACGCAACCGGTGCACGATATTGATCGACTTGACGTAAGATGTCATGTACGTAGACATTGATTTCTGCATCGATGCATTCACCTTTATCTTCTGTATAGAAATGTGAATCTCTGACAAATTCCGGATCCAGTTCTAACCAGATCAGATACTGGGTAGCAACATAGTATTTTTCATTTTGATGTTCACCATAGCCATAGCCAAAATAGGACAGCTCCGCGATATGTTCTTTTTTCTGAGCAGATAATTTTTCATAATCCTCTAATGTGCCAACATTATACACATCGTCCCAACTGATGGGAATCCATGGCTCGATACAATATACTGGCAATCCATTATATGTTTTAATAAAGAAATTGCCACCATTCAAATTGGCACCATCCATATAGATATGACATGGTTCCGTATCAAAGCGCACGGCCGCATAGACGGGCAAAAAAGAGGCAATCAGCAACTGCATTGTTACAAAAATAACTGCACAGATATGCTTGATCTTCTTCATGATGCATTCCTTTCTTTTTCATAAAAAACACCTACTAACCATGTATGATATTTTCGCTGAATGGCAGCCTCACTTAAATTATATTTTTTGGCAATCTCTTTCTGACTTTTATCACAAACATACGCTTCCTTGACCATTTCTTCTGCGTCCCTGCCGTAAAACATCCGAATTTTCTCTAAGGATTGCTCGACAGTCGCTACGTTCTGTTGAAACAATGTATATCTTTTCCTGACTTCTTCTTGATCAATAAGTTTCCCGTTCCATACCTGGAAGACCTTTTCCGGATCTTTTTTCAGCAAATCTTTCTGCATGCTTTTTATCCAATACTGATTTATTTTATAAGCTCTGCATAATAGTCGGAAATTACTGACCCGATCTGGATACGGATAACCTGCAATTTCAGTGATTAGTGTTTCCATTCTTCATTCCTCCCACCTTATATTCACCAATCACTTCCTAATTCCCATAAAAAAAGAAGAAGTTTTCTTCTTCTCTTTATGCTTCTAATTCTTTACCCGTCAAAAGTTTATAAGCTTCCTTATATTTCGCAATCGTTTTATCAATAATTTCCTGCGGTAAACTATAATCGCTTTCTGGGTTTGCCTTTAACCAGTCTCTGACAAACTGCTTATCAAAGGATGCCTGACCATGTCCTGGCTCATATCCTTCCACTGGCCAAAAACGAGAACTATCCGGTGTTAGCATTTCATCACCCAAGATGACTTTACCCTTTTCATTCAGCCCAAACTCAAATTTAGTATCCGCAATAATAATCCCCTTCGTACGTGCATATTCCGCACATTTCTTATACAGGGCAATCGTATAATCTCGGATCTTTGTGGCATACTCCCTACCATGATCAGGGAAGACCTTTTCCAATACATCGATGGACTGTTCATAACTAATATTTTCATCATGATCTCCAATTTCAGCCTTTGTGGACGGCGTGTAGATTGGTTCAGGCAACGGATCACATTCTTTCAAACCTGCTGGCAGGGCAATGCCGCATACCGTTCCATTCTTCTGATAGGATACCCAGCCAGAACCTGTAATATAGCCTCTTACGATGCATTCAATTGGAATCATCTTTAACTTCTTGCATAACATCGAATTTCCATCAAACTGCGGTTGACGAAAATATTCTGGCATATCATTCACATCCACACTGATCATATGGTTCGGTACAATGTCCTTTGTGTAATCAAACCAGAATTTGGACATCTGTGTTAATACGGTACCCTTTTTTACTACTTTGTTTTTCAGAATTACATCAAATGCAGAAATGCGGTCGGTTGCTACCATGATCAGAGAATCTCCGTTATCATAAATCTCACGGACTTTTCCCTCTTTCATTGGGACAAATTCTTTCATTTTCATTTCTCCTTTTTCGTGTAACACGACAATAGTACTCCATTCCATTTTCTATTTAAACCCTTAAAACATAAAAATAGCGTGGCAGTGTTCCGCACTATTTTCCTAAGATATGGTTCAGATTTGCCTTCTCTCCCCGCAGCATTCTTTGATGAGATACCATTCTGGCAATAGCCAGCGGACGAGGTTCATCCTCGAAATGCATTATATTGACCGGTTCTGCCTGCCAAAGCCTCAAGATATCTTCGGCATCTTCAATAAAATCTTCGGCCGGCATCAATCCGTACAGCTTGGGTGGAATAATATATAGTGGAATTTGGTACTCGGTCGCATGCTGCTTAGCTGCCCATTCCAAATGTGGGCACAGCATAGCAATATCAACTTCTTCCTGGCGATCCTTTAGATGGATAAAGGGAATAAACTCAAAAAAAGCTTTTTCCTGAAGTCCTTCTTTTCTCATGGTTTTCTGGATATGATTCACCAATGTACTGGAAGAAAAACCGCCGCCGCAACAGATTGCAATACGGATCATTTCACACCTTCAGGGATTTTCCACATATTAGGTAGATACCAATGATCAATCATGTAGTGCCCTAGACCATCCTGATTATTATCATATTCAGTAATATCCTTGGCAAGTGCTTTGGTATCTTCTGCACCATTTTTTAAACAGACCGACCAGCCAGCGGTTGTCATCATTCCATTGTCATTTGACATATCTCCAAAAGCAATTACATCCTCTAGTGAAATATTATTAGCTTGACAATAGCGTACAACACCAAGTCCTTTATTGACTCGCGGATCCTGAAACTCCAACATCGTCGGCTGAGTTTTGAATGCCGTATAGTTTTTCGATGGATGTTCTGCTGCCAGTTTTTCTGCAGCCGGCATCATCGCTGCATCCTTAAGGCGGAACAAGATCTTCTCGGTTGGATTCTGCCACAAGTCACTGATCTGCTTGACTTTTGTACATTTGATGTGATGCCGTGTTTCACTGGCATACATCTCATCATCAATTTCTTGAGACAACATATCTTCACCAATATAGATAAATGGATTGCCCTGAACAGGTTCCATAAACTTGATAATTTCTTCAATTGTCTTTGGTGCTAACTCATAATACTTTTCAAACACATTCTTATGGACGTCATAAACTTGATTACCGTTCATGCCAATCCACATATCAAAATCAAAATTCACATGCCAGGAATTCTTTTGTTCATACAAATGTGGTCCAACTGGTCTGCCTGAAGCAATGCCAAGTAGAATGCCACGCTGATGTAGATCATTTAAAACAGCTCTTGTCAAAGGCATCATCTCTCTTTGTTCGTTCACTAAAGTTCCATCAATATCTGCTACTAGCAACTTTATATTATTTATCATATTGTTTACCATACCCTATGTGTGGATTATACCATCAAATTGTACAATGCATTATTCTTTCCTATTCTGGAACAATCGAAAACAGACCCTGTTTCCAGAGTCCATTTTTATTGTTCCATTAAATATGCGTCGACCTGTTCCGCACAGAGTCTGCCCTCATTAATAGCATGGACCACTAATGACTGCCCACGATGCATATCGCCTGCCGTAAATAGATTCTTTTTAATGTGGTATCCATCTGCAAGTGCCCTCCCTCGTTGCGTTTCCAAGGAAAATGCATCCACGATATTGTCCGAACATCCAAGAAATCCTGCGGCAATCAATAACAGATTACATGGCTGATATTGCAGTGATCCATCTACCTGTTGCATAGACATGGAACCATCAGCTCCCCTCACCATTTTCACTTTCATCAAATCCACACCAGAAATTCTGCCACCATCCTGATAAATCTTAGCAATTGATGTTTCATAAAGACGCGGATCATTGCCAAAAAGGGCAATATATTCCTGTTGACCATAATCGGTCTTTTTGACGAATGGCCATTCTGGCCATGGATTATCTGCCCGCCGCTCCATTGGTGGTTCTGGCATCATTTCCAACTGGATAACATCACTGCATCCCTGGCGAAGACAAGTTGCAACACAATCGTTGCCTGTATCACCACCGCCAACAATAATAACATGTTTCTTTTTCGCACTCACCTGTAACTGGCGATGATCCAACAGTGCCGCCGTATTCATAGAAAGGAAATCGACCGCATAAAAGATACCATCGCTGTCCACGCCTTCAACGTTCAATGATCTAGCCTTACCTGTTCCACAGCACAGAATGACCGCATCAAATTTTTCCTGCAGGGCCTTAGCCTGTGCTTTGGTCTCAATGCAAGTGTTGTTGATAAAGTGCACACCTTCCTTTTGCATCAGTTCAATCCGCCGTTTAACAATTTGTTTATCCAATTTCATATTTGGAATGCCATACATTAAAAGACCACCAAATCGATCGCTCTTTTCATACACAGTTACATGATGTCCACGTCGATTCAATTGATCTGCACATGCAAGACCACTCGGCCCAGACCCAACGACCGCAACATTCTTTTCAGAACGGTTGTTAATATCAGCTGCCCGCATTTCTCCTGTAGCAAAGGCAGATTCAATAATAGCATATTCATTGTCACGTGTAGCCACCGGATCGCCATGCAGACCACACGTACATGCCTTTTCACATAATGCGGGACAAACACGTGACGTAAATTCAGGAAAATTATTTGTCATTAATAATCTCTGCAGGGCCTGCTTTTCATTTCCCCGATACAAGGCATCATTAAATTCCGGCACCAGATTATGGAGAGGACATCCCGCCACCATTTTACCAACAGGCTCTCCCCATTGGCAGAACGGGACACCGCAGTTCATACAGCGAGCTGCTTGTTGTTTCCGTTTCTCCGAGTCGAGAAGAATATGAAATTCGTTGCAGTCTTTGATGCGTTCCAATGGAGCACGCTCGAAATTATCTTGTCTTTCATAGTCAAGAAAACCTGTCTGTTTTCCCATCTTAGTGTGCTCCTTTCATTTTATAAAAAGCATCTAATTCTGCTTCCGAAGTTGTCATACCTTTTTCTTCATTCTGCTTAATAAGTCTGAGGATGTCTCGATATCCTGCAGGGACTACCATCTTGAAATGATCTTTTTCTTCATCAAAATTCCGTAAAAGTTTTGTACCTAACAAAGAGCCAGTTCTCTTCACATGTTCTGCAAGCATGTTTTTAATTAAGTCTTCATCATGCTTGGTATTCGTATGTTCCATCTGTACCATTGCAGTATTCAACCGTTTATACAGAATATTCTTTGGATCATAAACATATGCCACACCACCGGACATACCTGCCGCAAAGTTACGCCCTGTTTCGCCTAAGACAAGGACTGTACCGCCCGTCATATACTCTAAACCATGATCACCACAGCCTTCACATACTGCGATTGCCCCGGAGTTTCGAACACAGAATCGTTCTCCTACAACACCATTGATAAAGGCTTCTCCGCTGGTTGCACCATATAATGCAACGTTACCTGCTAAAATATTCTGTTCCTGTTCAAAACTGCATTGTTGATCCGTTTTTAATACCAAAATTCCGCCGGACAAGCCTTTACCGAAGTAATCATTGGCGTCTCCTTCGAGATTTAATGTCAATCCCTTAGGGATAAAGGCACCAAAACTTTGGCCGCCATTGCCGTGACAGTCAATTGTAAATCGATCGTTCTGCATACCATGGGGATACATACGTGTAATCCGCGAACCCAGCAAGGTACCAAAAGAACGGTCACGATTGTTCACTTCAACAAAGGTATGCCATGGGCTCTGCTTTTTCAGTGCAGACTGACATTTCTCATCATAGAGCTGAAGATCTATCCGAGATGTCAATTGGAAATCATATGGATTCTTCTTGGCATAATCTTCTTCCGTTGTTTTTGCCAGCATTTCTCTAAGATCAATCCGTGATAACGGACTATCTGAATTATAGATTCGTTTTTGCAGAAATTCCGTATGACCAATCATCTCATTGATCGTATGGATTCCCAAAGAAGCCATGATCTCGCGAAGATCCTGGGCAACAAATTGCATGAAGTTCATAACATGTTCTGGTTTTCCCGAAAACCGTTTTCGCAATACTGGATTCTGGGTCGCAACACCAACTGGACACGTATCCAAGTTGCATACTCGCATCATGACACAGCCCATGGCGACAAGTGGTGCTGTCGCAAAACCAAATTCTTCTGCGCCTAATAAACAAGCAACCGCAACATCTCTGCCGCACATTAACTTTCCATCCGTTTCCAACGTGACCTTATCTCTCAGATCATTCATCACTAAAGTTTGATGAGCTTCAGATAAGCCAAGTTCCCAAGGAAGACCTGCATTATAGATTGCATTCTTTGGCGCTGCGCCGGTACCACCATCGTACCCTGAAATCAATATGACTTGTGCTCCCGCTTTTGCAACACCAGCCGCAACGGTACCCACGCCTGCTTCCGAGACCAACTTTACATTAATGCGTGCCTGATCATTAGCACACTTTAAGTCGTAGATTAGCTGTGCCAGATCTTCAATTGAATAAATATCATGATGCGGCGGTGGCGAAATCAGCGTTACGCCTGGAGTAGAATGTCTTGCCTTAGCAACCCAAGGATAGACCTTTTGACCCGGAAGCTGCCCTCCTTCACCAGGCTTTGCACCCTGTGCCATTTTGATCTGTATTTCATTGGCATGGTTCAGGTAATTTGAAGTAACACCAAACCGTCCTGAAGCTACTTGTTTGATCTGTGACATTCGCCAATTCCCATTCGCATCTTTTTCAAAGCGGTCTTCTTCTTCCCCACCTTCTCCAGTATTGGAGCGACCATGAAGACGATTCATTGCAATTGCCATGGTCTCATGTGCTTCTTTGGAAATGGAACCATAAGACATGGCGCCTGTTTTAAAACGCTGGACAATAGAGGCCACACTCTCCACTTCTTCGATAGCAATTGGAGCACGGTCACTGTGTAGTTCCAGCATACCACGGATATGTGATGAATTTTCTTCTTCTATAACCCGTTTTGCATAAGTCTGATACAATGCATAGTCATTGGTTCGTACCGCTTTCTGCAATGCATGGATCGTCTCTGGATTATACAAATGCTCTTCTTTTCCACTGCGCAGTTTATGCTCGCCGCGGCTTTCTAAACCTAGGTTCACTTCTAATCCAAATGGATCATAGACCAAATTATGCTTGGTATTGACTTGTCGCTCAATATCCTTCAGATTAATGCCGCCAATCCGTGATACCGTAGAACCAAAGTATTTTGAAATCACCTGCTGGTCGATGCCAATCGCTTCAAAATTCTGTGAGCCCTGGTAAGACTGCAGGGTTGAAATGCCCATTTTGGAGGCGATTTTTACGATGCCGCTAAGGATGCCATGATTAAAATCATTGACTGCGGAATAGTATTCTTTGTTTAGTGTTCCATCTTCAATCAGTTCCTGAATGCAGTCCTGTATTAAGTACGGATTAATGGCACTGGCACCATACCCTAATAAAGTTGCAAAATGATGAACTTCTTTTGGTTCAGCGGTTTCCAAGATCAATGCACAGCTGAGCCGCCGCTTCGTGCGAAGAAGATGCTGATGCATTGCAGATACAGCTAATAATGATGGAATCGGCAGATGCGTCTCATCAACACCACGGTCCGAAAGTATCAGTATTGTACTACCGTTTTCGATTGCTTTATCGGCATCGTTGCACATATTTTCAATGGCTTTATCAAGCGGTGTATTCTTGTAATACAGCAGACTAATATCACTGGTCTGAAAACCCTTCTTCATATAACGGATTTTTAAAAGATCAAGATTGCTGAGAATTGGATTATTGATTTTTAAGACTTTAGCATTCTCTGCCTTATCTTCCAATAGATTTCCGTCTTTACCAAGATAGACAGCCGTAGATGTCACAATCTCTTCTCGAATCGAATCAATTGGCGGGTTGGTTACCTGAGCAAACAACTGTTTAAAATAATTGAACAGCGGTTGATAGCGTTTAGACATAAAAGGCAGTGGCGTATCCGCACCCATAGAGACAACCGGTTCTTTGGCATACAGTGCCATTGGCAGAATATAATCCTGTACATCTTCATACGAGTAATCGAACATCTTCTTCTGTTTTGCTAGTTCTTCGCCCTTAATATGAATGGTATTTTGATTTGGAATCGGCAAGTCCTTAAGATGAACTAAATTAGACTGAAGCCATTCGCCATACGGATGCTGAGTCGCATATTTCATTTTGATTTCTTCATCCGTGATAATCCGCTTTTCTTTGATATCAACTAACAGCATCTTGCCTGGATGCATGCGCTCCTTGCATGCAATCCTTTCTGGTGCAATATCTAATACTCCTACCTCAGAAGATAAGATAAGGTAACCATCTTTAGTAACGTAGTAACGAGAAGGGCGCAGACCGTTCCTGTCTAACACGGCACCCATAACATCACCATCGGTGAAGATAATGGCAGCTGGACCATCCCAAGGTTCCATCATCGTTGCATTGTATTCATAGAAATCACGTTTTGTCGCATTCATCTCTGTATTGTTCTGCCAAGGTTCTGGAATCAGCTGCATGACGGCTTTCGCTAAATCGGTTCCTGACATCATCATAAATTCCAAAGCGTTGTCAAGCATGGCGGAATCTGATCCGTTCGGTGCAATGACCGGATAGACTTTTTCAATTTCATTGCCAAGTACACGGGAAGTCATATTTTCTTCACGAGAGTGCATCTTACCAGCATTGCCCTTAATTGTATTGATCTCACCATTGTGCATAATGTAACGGTATGGATGAGCACGTCGCCAGCTTGGTGTGGTATTC
>Ga0183095_11249_pt1 | contig 23736 bp, 21 predicted proteins | sample BioMet4_FD_130346 | JGI IMG/M metagenome (GOLD analysis project Ga0183095, IMG submission 130346) | Microbial communities from bioreactor (seeded with sewage sludge) at LBNL, California, USA - Biofuel metagenome 4 (v2) (version 3) | ecosystem: Engineered > Bioreactor > Anaerobic > Unclassified ...
CCTTTCTTTCTAACATAGTTATCCATATTATATATCACAAATTGCCTTCTTGGCAATAAATTACCAAATTAGCTGAGAGAAGCGCGTTATCCTTTCTCTCAGCCTTTTGGTCTAAAAGTATGCTATTTAATTTTGCTTGAACAAAACAGCCCCCGTTGAACTTTGCAGCCAGTCTCTACGATTGACTGCTACTCGCAAGATATCTACTAAATCGTAAGAGGAATTGTATTTATAAAAAATCAAGGTGTTGCCGCTTACTAAACAACGAACTCCGGCCAAGTCCAGCATTGTATCCGGCACATTGGCACATTGCTTGGGCAGTGTTCCCAAACTGGCTATAGCTTTTTCTATAGTCTTAATTTCTTCAGCCGGCAGTGCGCCTAGGGCCTTATTCCAATCCTTTTGCGCCAAAGCCGTCCAAACGATATTATCCTTAGCATCATCGGTGTCTTCCTTATCAAGGCTCACCAAACCTAAGCTGACAAATTCTCTAATCTCAGTTATTGTTGTATTATTCATTTTTAATAAACCACAAAACAGTGGGCAGTTACAATATCCAGCCATTTTTTAACAACAAGCTGGTCCGTAAAAGTATCAAGCTGCTTCATTCCCGGATAAAAAGACATAGTATATGCTCTCTGCCAATCTTTAAACGTTACTTGGTAAGTAAAACTCTTAGGCATTTTTATCAGACATTTTTTCTTATCTTGTTTCAAAGCTTTCGTTACACCCTGACGGATTCCCTCCAGTACTTTGCCTTGAGGCACACAATAAGTAGCCCCTCCGACTCCTGATTTAGTAATGTTGGCAGTAATAGCCGGCACCATTTCTCCTGCTAATTTACAAACTGCTGCATCACCTGAAATAAAGAGTACCGGCACCCCATTATCTCCGGCTGTATAACTGTTCAGCTTAAATTCACTTAGTTCTTCTCCATTAAGTTTAATGTAAAGGCTGTTGCCGGTGGAAGTATGACTGACAGAAAAGCCGGGATTTCCTGCGGAAGCATGATACCCAATGTAAAAAACCCCATCAAAAGATTTATCAATTCCATACATCATGTTATAAGGGTGACCGCTTTTTCCCCTGATTAAAGTTACATAATCAGGCATTTGACTCGGGTCTATGTTACCGGCATTGCCGTGCCCGTCTTTGACCACAATCTCATTAACACCGGCGGCATGAGCAGCTTCACAGGCCGTGACAACTTCTTTGGTCATTTCCGCTGCCATAGCCTTATAGATTTCCTGGTCCTTGCGGCCTTCTTCTCGAAAAGCGAAACCTGCTACTCCTTCAATATCAGCACTGATAAAAATTTTCACTTTATTCATCCCTTGTCCAATTATATTTATTTCGTTTTCTGCATTTCCTGTTCTTTGATTTTATCATCATACAAATGACAATAAACATAATGATCTTCTCCCACTTGATATCGCTTGGGGGGAACTGTTTTGCAAATTTCCATACACTGCTGACAACGGGTATGGAACTTGCACCCGGCCGGCGGATTAATGGCAGAAGGAATACTCCCCTGCAAAATTATTCTCTTGCGCTGTGCCTTGGGATCAGGAATAGGTACAGCAGACATCAAAGCCTTAGTATAGGGATGCAGGGGCGCATTATAGATTTTGTCCTTATTGCCCACCTCCACAAAACTGCCTAAATACATAACCCCCACTCTGTCGCTGATATATTCTACAACGCTTAAATCATGGGCAATAAAAATATAGGTTAGTTTAAAGTCCCGCTTTAGCTCGTTTAACAGATTAAGAACCTGAGCCTGAATAGAAACATCCAAAGCAGAAACCGGCTCGTCGGCAATAATCATGCTAGGAGCCACAGCCAGTGCCCTGGCAATCCCGATTCTCTGTCTTTGCCCTCCGGAAAATTCATGGGGATAGCGATTGGCATGGTAATAATCCAATCCTACTTTGCGCAAAAGATTTAAGACAGTATCTGTCATAGCTGCCTTATTATCAGCTAAATGATGTATTTTTAAAGGCTCTGCCACAATATTAAAAATAGACATACGAGGATTTAAAGATGCATAAGGATCCTGAAAAATCATCTGTACTTCTTTACGATGAGGCCGCATTTCACGATTGCTCAGATTTGTAATATCCACACCGTTTAAAACAACAGTTCCCCCTGTAATATGTTCCAGCCGGCAAATAGCTCTGCCTAAGGTGGATTTGCCGCAGCCTGACTCACCCACGATGCCAAAGACTTCATTTCTGCGAACATCAAAAGTTACTCCGTCCACTGCTTTTACGTAGTTGGGTTTCCCCATGATAGTATCACTTTTCACAGGATAATAAACCTGAAGATTTTTTACTGTCAATAAGTTGTCTTCCATTAGGCTTGTCCCCCTTTCTTTGCACACAGCCAGCATTTGCTCAAATGGCCGTTCCCCATGTCAAAAAAGGGCGGTTCTTCATTTTTGCACTGTTCCGTAGCATAAGAACATCTGGGAGAAAACTTGCAGCCGGCGGGCATGTATTTAGGATTGGGTACATTGCCGGGAATAGTTGTCAGAGTCTGAGACTTTTCGCCTAAATGGGGAATTGAAGCCAGAAGTCCCTTTGTATATGGATGTGCCGTCTCATAAAAGATACTGTTAACATCCCCTTTTTCTACCACTCGTCCACAATACATTACAACTACGTCATCACAGACTTCTGCCACCACGCCCAAATCATGGGTGATAAACAAAGTTGAAGTACCTATTTCTTTTTTCAAATTATTCATTAGGTCCAAAATTTGGGCCTGAATAGTAACGTCTAAGGCTGTTGTTGGTTCATCAGCTATAAGGATTTTGGGTTTGCACACGAGGGCCATGGCAATCATAACTCTTTGCCGTTGTCCTCCTGACAATTGAAAGGGATACTCCTTCATCATTTTTTCTACCCGGGGAACCCCTGTCAGCCGCAAAGCTTCCAAAGCTTTATTATAAGCTTCTTCCTTAGAAATGTTCTCATGCTCCAAAAGTCCTTCCATGATTTGGTGGCCAATAGTCATAACAGGGTTAAGACTGGTCATTGGTTCCTGGAAAATCATAGAGATTTGGTTGCCTCTAAGCTTACGTTTTTCTTCTTCGGATATATGCACAATATCTTTTCCGTCCAGCAAAATATTGCCTTCCACGACTTTGCCTCTGGTACCCATCAATAGTCCCATAACGGATAGTGCTGTAACGCTTTTGCCGCTGCCGGACTCACCTACTATACCCAGAGTTGCCCCTTTCTTTAATTCAATATCCACTCCGTCTACGGATTTAACAACGGTATCATCCATAAAGAAATAGGTATGCAAGTCTTTTATTTCCAAAATGTTTTTTCCTTGAATTTTTTCCTCCATGGTATACCTCCTAATCCGTTAGTTTGGGATCCAATGCATCCCGTAAACCATCTCCGAAGATGTTAAAGCTAAGAACTGTAAAAAATATAGCCAAACCGGGGAACAAAGTAATATGAGCACTTTCCAGCAAATAATTACGACCATTGGAAAGCAACAGTCCCCATTCAGGAGTGGGAGGCTGAGCCCCCATACCTAAAAAGCTTAAGCTGGAAGCCGTTAAGATTGAGGTTCCTACTGACATAGTATATTGCACTATGATTTCAGGAATAGCACCTGGCAAAATATGCTTAAACAAGATACGCATATCTGAAGCTCCCATGCTTTTTGCCGCCTGTACGAAAACCGCTTCTTTCAATGCCAGTGTCCTGCTGCGCACCAGCCTGGCAAAAGTCGGGGTAGAAAAAACAGCCACGGCGATAACCACATTATACAAACCACTGCCTAATACTGCTACAATGGCAATGGCTAAAATAATTCCGGGAAAAGCAAATAATGTATCACAGATTCGCATAATAATAGAATCAATGATACCGCCGTAGTACCCGCTAAGCAGCCCTAAAATCGTACCACAGATTGCACCTACGGTAACAGCAGACAAACCGACTGCCAAAGATATTCTTGTGCCGCACACGATTCGGGAAAAAAGATCTCTGCCGAATTCATCTGTACCAAATAAATGCTTGCCGCTAGGGCCTTGTAAAATAGCATTATAATCATATTGATTAATGCCAAAAGGCACTAAATAATAGCCGACTACAGCCACAAGCACTAAAAATAATATAAAGCATAAAGCTATAACAGAATTTTTTTGTTTTTTAAATTTACGAATAGCTTCTGAAAGAGGCGTTCTGATATCCGCCTTTTCCGCATCCGTAATCGCTGCCTGAGGATTGGCTTCCAAAGGCTTTTGTGTCTGATCCTGCTTCTTTTTCTCTTCAGTCATAATTGCTCCGGCCTCCTATTATTGCAGTTTAATTTCAGGATTAAGATAAGCGTAAAGCATATCTACCAACAAGTTGATTACTACGAATTGCAGTGAGAAAATCAAAATCAAAGATTGTATAGCCGGATAATCACGGTAGTTAACAGACTCAATTAGTAATGAGCCTAAACCGGGAAAAGCAAATACTGCTTCCACAACAACAGCTCCCCCCAGTAAAAAGCCAAACTGTAAACCAACTACAGTAACTACTGACAAAAGAGAATTCCGAAAAGCATGTTTCCAAATAACCACACGCTCCGTCAAACCTTTAGCCCTAGCTGTACGAACATAATCTTCCTGCATGGTTTCAATAATAGACGAACGGGTAAATCTTGCTACTACGGCAGCAATATGAACCCCTAAGGTAATAGCCGGTAATATGAATGCTTTCCAACTGCTGGCCCCTGTAGTAGGCAACCAGCCAAGCTTCACGGAAAAAGCCATAATCAGTAAAAATCCCACCCAAAAAGACGGCATGGAAATACCTGATACAGCCATAGCCATACCCAAATAATCCTGCCATTTACCTCTGTGAATACCGGACCATACTCCTAAAGCAACACCTACTACTGCACTCCAAAACAAACTGATAAAAGTAAGCTTCATGGTATTTACGTACCGGGTACTGATTTCCTTGGTAACAGGTCTTTTGGTTCTCAGGGACATACCTAAATCCCCTTTCATAAGTCCTGTAACATATTTCGCATATTGTACCGGTATTGGTTTGTCCAGTCCCAAAGAAACTCTGACATTTTCCACATCTTCCAGGGTTGCCTGTTCTCCTGCTACCAAACGAGCCGGGTCACCCGGTATCATCCGTACAAAAAAGAAGACAAAAGTAACTACTATTAGCAAGGTAGGAATCATTCCCAAAATCCGCTTGCAAGTATATTTCAGCATTTTTTCAACTCCTTTGGGAAATTTCTAAAAAATAGGCAAGGGCCATCTATAACGATAGTCCTTGCCTTGTAGGTAAACCTACTAGCTGCTCATTTTAGCATTCTTCATGTTTATAGCTCCATCAGGATAAATCTTAACTCCTGTAATATGAGCATCCGTAGCCCAAGTATTAAAATCGTTACTTAAGCAAATCAGCGGAACTTCTTTCCAAACAAGATCCTGGGCTTTAGCATAGGCTTCTTTACGTACTTTAGGATCGGCACTTTCCAATCCTTGTTTAATATATTTATCTAACTCATCATTTAAGAAATAAGAAATATTGTAGCTATGAGGCGGAACAGATTCTTTCGCTAACAAAGGTCTTAAACCCCAGTCTGCATCACCTGTAGAAGGAGACCAGCCAATCAGGTACATTTGCACTTCAGCTTTTTCGCCGGGTACATCTACACTGTCTACCTTTTGATTAACTACAGCACTTTCCATGCCTTTCAATACAACATTGATGCCGACTTCACCAAGCTGTTGCTTAAAGAACTCAGCCTGTTTCTGATTAGCGGTAGTACTGGAGAACATCATTTCAGCAGTAAACCCATTAGGATAACCTGCTTCTTTCAGCAATTCTTTTGCCTTCGCAGGATCATATTTAACAGGTGTATTACCCTTATAGAACTGAACCTTAGGACCAATAACAGATGTTGCTACAGAACCAAGACCGTTCTTGACAACTTTAATATAAGCTTCTTTGTTAATAGCATAATCAATTGCTTGACGAACCTTTAAATTATTAAATGGTTTCTTTTGATTATTCATAAATACGTATCTAACAACGATACCTTCATCTTTGTAAACTTTAACTTTGGAATCTTTTTCCAAAGACTTCATATTTTCGGTAGGTACAGGCCAAATAATTTTGGCGTCACCGGATTGAACCATAGCAACACGGGTAGCGCTTTCTGCTACCGGCTTAAAGGTGATGGTCTTAAAACCTGCATCTTTTTCTGCTAAAGCTTTGCCGCCGCACAGCTTAGCATCATAACCCCACCATTCTTTATTTAAAGCTAATTTCAAATGATCACCGGCAACCCATTCCACGAATTTGTATTGACCGGTACCTGCAGGGTTGTGAGCACATGCTTCGTTGCCCTTAGCTAAAACTTTCGGGCTCATCATAACGCAGGCAGGATGTGCCAGATTACTGATGAAAGCGCCAAAAGGTTTATTCAAAATAATTTTAATATTATAATCGTCAACTTTGCTGGCACTCTTAATAACATTGGATAGGAAAGAAGTACGTCTTAGTTTAATGCCGCCTTCGCCTTTCCATTTGCTGATATTAGCTAAAGCCGCATCAGCATTCCAGGCTGCCCCATCAGAGAACTTAATACCCTGACGAAGGGTAATAGTAAACTCTGTTGCATCAGCATTAGCTTTATAACCACTGGCTAGCATAGGATAAATTTTCATGTTATCATCAAAACCAAAGAGACCGTCCATCATCATTCTCTGAATACCGCCTGACAACGTATCATTGGTATCTTGAGGATCCATAGTGGTAAAATCTACATTAACTGCTGATGTAACATCTGTGTTTTGTGATACAGAAGCGCCGCCACCTGCTGATTTCTTTTCCGGTGTACTACTGCCTCCGCAAGCTGCTACGGCTAGTGCAGCTAGGACTAAAAGAATTACGACAAACCTTTTCATAAATTCGCCTCCTAAGTTTTTTATTGCTGAAACAAATAAAACTCGACCATCTCCTCTGCTTTCTGTGCTCTCTTGCACACTTGTGTGTCTTAATTTTACCTAGGGAATGACTACCCGTCAACATCTTTCGCTAGTTAAAAGTATCCTTCTTTTCCTTGTGGAATTTTATGTTTCAATTATTACAAAAAGTCCCTTAATGCATAGTAGTGTTCTCCTTTAATTCCCCAGCAATCTTCAGTTGTAACAAGGGAATTAAGGATAGCTTCTTGAGTACTTTCTGCCACAGCCAAAAAGATACTGTTCAGCAAATCTTCCCGCAGGTAGTTTAAGCTATTCACTGCTTTGCTGTCTTTACTCTGTCTATTAGCTGTGGAAAAACCCAGCATAATTTCCCCGCTGCCATGTCCGCTATAACCGCCTGTTCTGGCAATTCCCACACCGGCCCTTCTGATAATACGATACAGCTGCCGAGAGCTTACCGGTACATCAGTAGCTATAACAGTCATAATAGACCCCTGGTCCTGTTCGGCCACAGCCAGTCTGTCCATTTTAGCTTTGGATGCTAAAATCTCTTTTCCTATTTTACGACCCTCCAGCACAAAATCTTCCGTTGCCCCAAAATTGGATTGGACCAGGACACCTACAGTGTAAATTTTCCCTTCTATGTCAATTAGTCGGGAAGCTGAACCAATACCGCCTTTTAAGCCATAACATACTGTACCGGTTCCGGCGCCTACGGCTCCTTCTGCAAAATCTGCCCCGGTATTGTTAATTGCTTGTGTTAGGTCTTGGAACCCAAGAACACGTTTTTGTATGTTATTTATACGGCTGTCATTGCACTCTCCTACCACAGGATTAATGGATGTCACTGCCACGTTGTCCTGCTTACATTGCCTAATAGTATATTCCACTAACCCATCTGCCACCAGTCCTACATTTAATGTATTGGTAAGAGCAATGGGAGTTTCCAAAGTCCCCAGTTCTTGTATTTGCGGCAAACCGCAAGTTTTCCCAAAACCATTGTGAATATAACCACTGGCTATAAATTTCTCGCTAAAACAATTCCCCGGGCCCGGGATAATTACAGTAATTCCTGTGTGATTATCATCTAGATTAACAGTCTTATGCCCAACTAAAACACCTTGCACATCAGTTATTTTGTTTAATGCACCTGTAGGCAATCTGCCAATTGTTATACCATAATCTCTGAGTCTTTTCATTTTTCTCCCACCTTACAAAAAAATCCTCGCCAGCTAAACGCCAACGAGGATTTATTTTAATTTTAAGCTTCTGCTTGAACAGGATAAACGCTGACTTGACGGCGATCTCTGCCCCATCTTTCAAAAGCAACTTTACCATCAACTTTAGCATAGATGGTATAATCTTTGCCGATACCAACATTGTTGCCTACATGGAATCTAGTACCACGTTGACGAACGATGATAGAACCTGCTGTAACCAATTGGCCCTCATGAGCTTTGGTCCCTAAACGCTGAGCTGCAGAATCACGACCGTTAGAAGTACTTCCGCCGCCTTTATGATGTGCATGTAATTGTAATACTAATTGAAACACCATACTCACCTCCTGTGTTCTTTGGTGCCTAAATACTGAGGATATTCCTTTTTTAGATTCTTCAGACCTAAGACCATCGTTTGTAAGATAGCTTGAGTCAGTTCATCGGGAGCATCCACCAGTTTCACCTGCAAGGAACCTTGTTCAATATTCATGGAATATTTGAGCTTGCGCTTTAAGTGTTGTTCCAGTCCCAAAACAGGCAATTGGGTTGTTAATGAAACCATGGCACAAACGTTGTCGAACCCTTCATCAACAGAGTCCGCATGACCTGCCACGGAATATTCATTTATAAAACCTTGGTCATTATAATAAATATCTACTCTAATCATGTGTTATGCTTCGATGGAAGTGATTTCCACTTGAGTATAAGGTTGACGATGACCTTGACGCTTACGATAATTGGATTTAGCTCTGTATTTGAAAACCAAAACTTTAGCAGCCTTGCCTTGCTTTGCAACCTTAGCGGTTACTTTAGCACCTTCAACGCAAGGTTTACCAACTTTAACATCAGCATCGTTTACTACAGTAAGAACCTTGTCAAATACAACTTCCTTACCTTCTTCAACGTCCAGCTTTTCTACTTCAATAACGTCGCCTTGACTTACACGGTATTGTTTACCACCGGTTTGAATAATTGCGTACATAACAGCACCTCCCTCATATAAGACTCGCCAAATACGGTACTCTTTGCAGAGTTTACGGAACCTCTTTGTGCGGTAGTACCGAGTCCACTGCTGTGAACCCATGCTGAAATACTTTATCATAAAACTTAATGAATGTCAAGAAGCATCCGGTTTACCAACGAGTGTATTACTCGTATATTGTACTTTACACCATTTTCTCCGGTTTGAAGACTTTGTCAAAATCTGTTTCGGTCATTAATCCCAGTTTTAGCACTGCTGCTTTTAAAGATATATTTTCCTTATGAGCCAGTTTTGCAACTTTGGCCCCGTTTTCGTAACCTATATAGGGATTTAGAGCTGTAACCAGCATTAAGGAATTATGCAGGTTGTGGCTCATTTTTTCTTTGTTGGCTTTGATTCCCACTGCACAGTTTTTATTGAAAGAAGTAATGACATCTGCCAGCAGTCTTACCGACTGGAGAAAACTGTAAATAGTAACCGGCAGAAAAACATTAAGCTGGAAGTTACCCTGAGAAGCTGCCACACCTACGCAGGTATCATTACCCATGACTCTTACGGTCACCATGGTAACTGCCTCGCATTGCGTAGGATTAACTTTGCCCGGCATAATGGAACTGCCCGGTTCGTTGGCCGGAATGGTAATTTCTCCCAGTCCGTCTCTTGGTCCGCTGGCTTTCCAGCGCACATCGTTGGCAATCTTCATCATATTGGCAGCCAGACCTTTTAAGGCACCGTGGGCAAACACCATATCGTCCAAACTGGTTAAAGCATGAAATTTGTTTTTTGCCGTTACAAAAGGCATTCCTGTATTATTCTTGCAAAAAGCCGCCACGATTTTGTCGAAGCCTTTAGGTGCATTTAGTCCTGTTCCGACTGCCGTACCACCCAGAGCAAGTTCACAGAGACCTTTTTGGGCAGTCAGAATTTGTTCTTTACTTTTTTCCAGCATATTTCTCCAACCGGAAATTTCCTGAGAAAAAGCCACCGGTACAGCATCCTGCAAATGAGTACGTCCTGTTGTCACAATACCCTTATTTTCTTTTTCTAATTTCTTGAAAGTTCCAATCAAACCATCCATAGCAGGAATAAGCATTTCTTTAATTTCCATGGCTCCGGCAATATGCATGGCCGTAGGAAAAGTATCATTGGAGCTTTGGGATTTGTTTACATCATCATTAGGATGAAGCAAAGTGGTTTTAGCAATTTCATTGCCTCTATGAGCAATAACTTCGTTAACATTCATATTGGACTGCGTTCCGCTGCCGGTCTGCCATACAGCCAGAGGAAAATTACCTTCCAACTTGCCGGCAATAATTTCATCACATACTTGGCAAATAATTTTACATTTTTTATTATCCAGTTTACCTAGTTTGTTATTGGCCATGGCTGCTGATTTTTTCAAATAGCCAAAAGCTTTAATAACTTCCCGGGGCATTTTTTCAATACCTATTTTAAAATTTTCAAAGCTTCTTTCTGTTTGTGCACCCCAATATTTATCAGCAGGGACCAAGATTTCACCCATGGAATCTTTTTCTTTGCGAAATTTTTCTGCCATTTATTCATACCTCCCAAATTTACTAATGTTAAAAACTATACTTTGGTTATTATAACATATTTAGGATACAAAGAGACTGGCAGATAATTTGGCAGTCATATAACAATAAAACCTAAGCTTAACCTTTTATTACTGCCTCAGCCACTAAGTGACCCATTTCAGAAGTACTGACTTTTGTAAGTCCCGGTCCTACTAAATCAGGAGTTCTGTAGCCTGCATCCATAACTGCATCCACAGCTTTTTCAATAGCTTGAGCAGCTGCTTCCTGCTTAAGAGAATAACGGAGCAGCATAGCCCCAGACAAAATCGTTCCTAATGGATCGGCAATACCCTGCCCTGCAATATCCGGAGCACTGCCGTGAATAGGTTCATACATGCCCGTGCCATCGCCTAAACTGGCAGAAGGCATAAGACCAATCGCCCCTGCAATAGTGGAAGCTTCATCGGACAAAATATCCCCGAATATATTATTAGTAAGAATTACATCGAATTGCTTGGGATTCTGCACTAATTGCATAGCGCAATTATCTACATACATATGGTTCAGTTCAATGCCCGGATAATCTCTTTCCTGCATTTCCGTAACAATACGCCGCCACATGCGAGAACTGCCCAAAACATTGGCCTTATCTACGCTGGTAACTTTGCCCCGACGCAGTTTAGCTGCCTCAAAAGCCTTGCGGGCAATACGTTCGATTTCCGGTCTGGTATAAAGCTCAATGTCAGAAGCAGTTTCTACCCCATTGACCATAGCAGCTTCTTTATGTTCTCCGAAATAAATTCCCCCGGTAAGTTCCCGGACAATAAGTAAATCAGCTCCCACAGCCCGTTCTTCTTTCAGTGGAGACAGATGCACCGCATATTTGGATACAGTCATGGGGCGCAAATTACAATACAGTCCCAAGGCTTTTCTAATATTAAGCAGGGCTTTTTCCGGTCTCTTAGCTGGTTCAACCTTATCCCATTTAGGTCCCCCCACTGCGCCCAAAAGCACTCCTGCCGCAGTTTTGGCACTGTTTAGAGTATCCTCCGGCAATGGTTCACCATATTTATCATAAGCACAGCCACCCATAAGTTTTCTATCATATTCTATAGACAGACCGAATCTCTTTTCTGCCCCTTGCATGACCTCCAAAGCAGCATCAATAATTTCCGGTCCAATCCCATCTCCTGCCAATACTGTTATTTTCATTACTGTTTCTGCTCCTTTATATAGTTTATCAAGCCCCCTGCATCTGCGATTTGCTGCACAAAACCAGGCAACGGATGAGTTTTGATAGTAATTCCTTTATTCACGATTTTGATTTCGCCTTTATGTAGGTCAACTTCCACATTATCAGTGGCTTCGATTTTTTTTGCTTCTTCCCCAATTTCCAAAACCGGTAGCCCTATATTGATAGCATTGCGATAAAAAATTCTGGCAAAACTTTCGGCAATAATACATTTTATACCCTTTTGCTGAATAACAATGGGAGCGTGTTCCCGTGATGAACCACAGCCAAAATTACGTCCGGCTACCATAATATCTCCCGGCTTTACATTAGAGGCAAAAGTCGCATCAATGTCTTCCATAGCATGTTCCGACAATTCCTTAAAATCCGCTATATTCAAATATCTGGCAGGAATAATTACATCTGTATCTACATGATTACCATAACGCCATACTTTACTCATTTCATTACCTCCCTGGGATCTGTAATATAGCCTGTAACCGCGCTGGCTGCTGCTGTGTAAGGACTGGCCAGATATACTTCGCTGTCAGGGTGCCCCATGCGTCCCCGGAAATTACGATTAGTGGTGGATACACATCTTTCCCCATGGGCCAAAATACCCATATACCCGCCTAAGCATGGGCCGCAGGTTGGAGTGCTGACCACAGCGCCTGCTTCTATAAACGCATCTATATAACCTAAATGCATGGCTTTTTGGTAAACTTCCTGAGTCGCAGGAATAATTATGCAACGCACATGAGGATTTACTTTCTTGCCCTTAAGAATAGAAGCTGCCTGGGCTATATCCTCCAGCCTGCCGTTAGTACAGGATCCAATGACAACCTGATCAATAGCAATGTCTTTGCCTTCAGCAGCCGGATGTGTATTTTCCGGCAAATGGGGATAAGCGACCACAGGAACAAGTTTGCTCAAATCAATAGTAATAGTCTGAGCATATTGTGCATCCTCGTCAGCTTCGACCGCTGTCCAGGGACGTGTTACCCCTCTTTCCTTTAAGAAAGCAATGGTTTTTTCATCCACCGGAAAAATACCGTTTTTGCCACCGGCTTCAATAGCCATGTTGCAAATAGTCAGCCTATCACTAATGGTTAATTCACTGACACCATCCCCAAAATATTCCAAAGACTGATACAAAGCTCCATCTACACCGATTTGACCAATAATAGTTAAAATTATATCCTTGCCCTGAATATAAGAAGGTTTTTTCCCTGTTAAAATTACTTTAATGGCGGCGGGAACTTTAAACCAAGTGCTGCCCGTTGCCATAGCCGCTCCTAAATCTGTTTGGCCTACACCGGTAGAAAAAGCATTTAAGGCACCATATGTGCAGGTATGTGAATCTGCCCCGATAATAATTTCTCCCGGAGCAATCAGGCCCTTATCCGGTAACAGCGCATGTTCTATGCCCATGTGTCCTACCTCAAAATAGTTTTTAATTTGATGTTTTCTGGCAAAATCCCGCATGTGTTTGCAAAGTTCTGCAGATTTAATGTCTTTACATGGTGAAAAATGGTCCGGAACCAAAACAATTTTGTTTTTATCAAAAACCGGACGGCCAATTTTATCAAACTCGTCAATAGCCGGCGGTCCTGTAATATCATTGGCCAAAGTTAGGTCAACCTGGGACACCAAAAGCTGTCCCACCTCAACATAATCTTTGCCTGCATGTTTAGCAATTATTTTTTGCGTTCTTGTCATTCCCATAAATTTCGTGACCTCCTTTGATAGTAAAAAAATAACGCCCCTACCTGTTTTACCAGATAGGGGCGACTTACTGACGCTGTACCACCCTAATTCAGTTGTTTAAAACAACTCTTTCAGCTTTAACGCAGCTTTGCGTCACCGACTACTAATATTCATCAGCACAGTTCCCGGGTGAGTTATACTCCCCATTAGCTCTGTTGGCTCGCAGCTAACGCCAACTCTCTGAAAAAGCTAAGCAGGACTTTTTCCCGTTCATTACTTTTGTTTTTTACGGATATGGGTAATATTATTTCATTATTTATCGTTTGTGTCAAGGCTTTTCTTGCTTTTATTCAAGCAGTCCTGCTGTGTCGTACATTGGTGCTATTATTACAGTACCCGTAGCGTCTATGTACCCCCACTTACCATCCCGTTTTACTGCCGCCAGACCTTTGTTATAGGGTCCTATTTCTTTGTAAATAGCTAAAGGCGGAAAAACAAATTTACCTGTTTTATCAATCAATCCACCCTTGCCATTTTCTACAACAGAAGCATAATCTGACAGGAAAGGAGTTGCTGCAGTAAATCTGTTGTTAATTACCACCATGTTTTTTTCGTCAATATAGCCCCATTTTTTGTCAAAGACAAAAGCTGCCATACCTCCGTAAAAGGGCTGCAACCCGTCATAAGCAAATGGTATCACCGTATTCCCGGTAGTATCTATCATACCCCAGCGGCCATCGTTTCTGACTAATGCATAATTACCTACAAAAGCACCTACATAATCATTGGTAGGGGATATAATCTCTACTCCTTTTGTATTAATGTAGCCTCTATGCATATTCCCCGGCATCATATAAGCAGGATTTACAGAAATAAAACCACCCCAGCCTCCCCAATCATGATGATGGTGATGATGTCCGATAGGTCCCCCAATACCCCAGCCACGGTCTCCTACACCCCAGCCCCAATCGCCGCCCCATCCCCAACCGATGGAGAGATAATCGAAAACACTGGCAGTACGATACCGCTGTCCTACTGCTGCCAAACCATTCTTCTGAAAGGGTCCCACATAGCTATATCTTTGAATTTTACTTAGCTTCTGGCCTGTGCTATCTATAATCCAATTCCCGTCCACAAGGGCAAAACCATTGCTAAAATCAGCAGCCTTTTTAAAGGTATAATGAAAGGCAGGCTGTCCTTCTTTGTTAATATAAAACCATGACCCATTATGTTTTACAGCTGCTTTTCCTTCGCTGAAACTATGAGCCTGGTTGTATTCACAGGGAATAACCTGTTTTCCGGTGCTGTCCACAAAGCCCCATTTACCATTACTTTTGACCGGTGCCAAGCCTTCGGCAAATTCCCCTGCTTCCTGATAATCTCCGCAAAGTTTTTTGCCTGCAGCATCATAAAAGAACCATTTATTCTTATTCTTAACACTTAGGACATTCTCATTAAATGCTCCCACCTTATCCAAAGTTGCTGGCAAAAGCATTTTTCCCTCAGTATCAAATACCCCATATTTTTCAGCTTTTTTTACTAAAACCAAAGATATTTTGTCATCTGTAGTTGTAGATATTGTTTTATATTCTAAGGGAATAACCGTTCTTCCTGTGGAATCAATACACCCTTGTTTGCCGTCTTTGCTAACAATGGCTAAAGAAGCGGCTGCAGCTACCTGCATGGTTAAAAGACAGCCAATCGTACTGCACAAGATTTTCTTTAACATTTTAATCCCTCCTAACTACTCTATATAATTATACAACAAAACCCCTAGAAAAAAAGCTGATTTCCTAAGGGTTTTTAAAAGGGTGTGGTAAATTCGTGGGGAGTCCCGATATAGTTAGTTGTCACTAACTATATCGGGAAGAAAAAGGAGACTCTTGCGGTTAGTCTCCACTTTCTCTGTTAGTATACACTAACTATTTTTAAATTGCAAGTATTTTTTATAGCTTAACAAAATAGGATGCTGTAATTCCATCAATTCCTGTTATCAGCTTAATTGTCTCTTTGTCTACTTCATTATCCACAGTCATAAACATCATGGCTGTACCCTTAATCTGGGTACGAGAAACTTGCATGGTAGCAATATTTACATGGGCCGCCCCCAGAAGAGTACCGATTTGACCAATCATACCGGGTTTATCTTCATTGCGTACTACTATCATATAATGGGCCGGTGTCAGGTCAAAATCATAGCCATCTATTTCCGTAATACGAACTAGGCCATTGCTCAGTACAGTACCTGCTACATTAAATACTTTTTTACCGGCATAAATATTAACTAATATTTTATTGTTTTTATCTTTATCGTTGTTTTTACCTTCAACTACTTCTACCCCACGGCTCTTCGTTGCCAGTTCAGCGTTAACCACATTAATACGTTCTTTCAGTACAGGTTCAAAAACTCCCTTTAAAACTGCTCTGGTAATTAAGCTTGTTTCCATATCGGCAACAGCACCTTCGTAGATAATTTCTATTTTTTCTACAGGAGCCTTTTCCATCTGATAGTACAGTTTGCCTAAAGCCTCGCCCAGTTCCAAATACTTCAGCATACCTTCCATTTCCTGGGGATGAAGAGCCGGCAGATTAACTGCATTGGGAACCATTTCTCCGTGCAAAGCATTAATAACTTCTTTGGCAATGGCAATACCGACTTTATCCTGAGCTTCCAGAGTATCTGCTCCCAAATGAGGTGTTAAAACACATTGCGGCAAATCAATCAAAGGAGAAATAGCTTTAGGTTCATCTGCTAAAACATCCAGGCCCAAGCTTGCTACTTGACCGCTCTTTATGGCATCAGCCACCGCCTGCTCATTATACAAACCGCCTCTGGCACAATTAACCAGACGCACGCCTTTTTTGCATTTAGCCAGTTCTGCTGCTCCTACCATATTGATGGTCTCTTCGGTTTTAGGAGTATGAATAGTGATAACATCGGATTTTTCCAGAAGTTCATCCAGAGTTTCGCATTTTTCCACTCCCAACTGTCTAAATCTGGCATCAGGAATATAGGGGTCATAAGCAATTACCGTCATACCAAAAGCCTGCATTCTTTTTGTTACCAGAGTACCAATACGTCCCAGGCCGATAATGCCTAAAGTTTTTTGGAAAAGCTCCGTACCCTTTAAGTCTTTACGTTCCCAAACTCTGCTCTCAATCATCTTATGAGCGCGGACTGTATTTCTGGCAGAGGCCAGCATTAGACCGATGGTATGCTCTGCAGCAGAAATAACATTGGATTCCGGAGTATTAACAACAATAACGCCCCGTTTTGTAGCAGGTTCCAATTCAATATTGTCCACACCGTTACCTGCTCTGCCCACAACTTTTAAATTAGTGGCATGTTTAAAAAATTCTTCGTTTACTTTCGTTACGCTGCGGACTATAACTGCATCATATTTGCCTATTACCTTCAACAATTCATCTCTGGGAATATCAAAGCAAACATCCACATCCAAACCTTTTTCTGCTTTCAGCAGTTCAACACCCTTGTCAGAAATTCTCTCAGTTACAATAACCTTCATTTTATTTTCCTCCCTAGTATAAAAAACTCTCGTGCTTGACTACTACTTATAATAGTAATCAAGGACGAGAGTATATCTCACGTGGTGCCACCTTCATTTGTTGCTTTATGCAACCTCATTTATGATTCAGATAACGGTTTTGCCGGATAGGTTGCTACCCCTATCGTCTCCGGAGTGGATTCAACTTTTTCATGTTGCTGGTTTGCACATGCCACCAACTCTCTGTAAACAGGAAAAAATTTACTTGGTTCCTTCATAGACCTATAACAATATTAAGTATTAATCAAGCATGTTTGCATTTTACTCGCATTTTTCATTGTTGTCAAGAACTTTTGTAAATTCTCCTGCTTTTGCCAACCTTTTTTGCAGAATTCTGGCTCTGTCCGAAGCAGTATCAATACTATTTTGAGCTTCTGATAATTTTTTCTGGACTTTTTGCAAGTTATCCGTAAAATTAGCAAAATCTGTTTCTAGTTTAATCACCATTTGAACAATCTCTCCGGTTTGTTTCTGGATAGCCAGGGTCTTAAAACCCATTTGTAGACTGTTCAGCAATGCTGCTAACGTAGTCGGTCCCGCAATAGTAACACGGTATTTTCTTTGCAGTTCCGCCATGAGTCCGGGCATGCTCACTGCTTCAGCAAACAAACCTTCTATAGGCAAATACATTAGTCCAAAATCCGTGGAATAAGGAGGCCTGATATATTTATCATTAATGTCCTTTGCCTCACTCTTTAATCTTATTTCCAATTGTTTTAAGGCAGCTTCCCCACCGGAAACGTCTCCTGCCTCCCTGGCATCAACCAGCCTTTGGAAATCTTCCTGGGGAAATTTAGCATCAATGGGCAGCCAAACAGGTTTACCCGGCTCTGTCCCCGGTAATTTCAAGGCGAACTCCACCCGTTCGCTGCTTCTGGGGCTGATAGTCACATTGAGACTATACTGTTCCGGAGAGAGCATATCCTGAAGCAGGTTGCCAAGTTGCATTTCTCCCCATATGCCCCGGTTTTTCACATTAGTAAGGACCTTTTTAAGATCCCCTACACCGTTAGCCACATTTTCCATGGAACCCAGACCCCGCTGAACTTCTTCTAACCGATATCCTACGTTGTTAAGAGAAGCTGTTAATTTACTGTCTAAATTAATGTTCAGACGTTCCAGTCTTTCTTCTTGTGATTTTGCGTTTTCCCCGGCACTCGCCTGCATTTTGTCCGTTAGACGCAAAAGCAAAAAAATCAAAACCGCCAAAAGCACTAAAACCGCTGTTAATAAAATACTTTCCAACTTCATCACCATCCCGTTTGTTATTATAGCAAATTATTAACAAGCACTCTAGCCTTTTTCGCATTTACTTCTAAAGATTTTTTCTTTATTTTCTTCTTCGTAAACACTAGACTTTTCTCAAAGAAGTGCTATAATAAAAGCAGAAAATTTAATTAACCGATTAATTTAAGTAGGGGTGGGGAAAATGATAACGGAAAAAACTAATAATACTGCTTTGAAGATTCGCAAAGCAGCAACCAAGCTCTTTGGTAAGCAGGGGTTTTACAACGTATCCATAAAAGAAATTGCCGCAGAGGCAGGTACTAACAGTGCTTTAATTTCTTATTATTATGGGGGCAAAAAACAGCTGTACTCTGCGGTTATTGCTCAGCAATCAGAACTGATTGAACAATTGCAGGATAAAATAAAAGGACTTAAAGAACCTGCTTTGACACTTATCTATGATTATTTAGAAGCAATTATGAAAGCCCAGTTAAACAAAGACGATAACATAGGACTGCTCTACAGAGAGGTTTTGACTCCGACCGGTCTGTGCGACGACACCATTGGCAACCATTTAAGATCCATCCATACCTTTACTCAGGAACTACTTAGCAAAGCGATAGAGGAAAAGTCCTTAAAGACACTACCTGACCAGCCCTCTGCTGCTTTTATTTTGGAAAGCGTTACTGTTCTAATCTTCTTGGTCCGCAGACAATTAATTACATCTTTTGATGCTAAATTATCCTATGACCAACTTTTAAAAAAAATAATTGCTTCTTATTTTGAACCTTATGTGATTAAAAACTAGTTTTACTGAAAAAGTAAAAATTTGGGAGGTTGTATTATGCAAATTACTGTTCCTGATCCAAAGCCCTTTTTTGAGGCTCATAAAAAACCAATTTACATTGTTCTTGGTATATTAATCCTAGCATTTTTAGGTCATTCTTTATATAAAATTTTCTATAAACCACCCATTGTAAAAGATATTCCTGTAGTACGGACTACCACAGTCGGCCAGTCTTCCAATGCCAATGCTTATACCTATCCCGGTGAAGTCCGTGGTAAATATGAAAGCAATTTGGCTTTCCAGGTAGGCGGCAAAATCATCAGCCGCAGTATTAATTTAGGTGATACAGTCCGTGCCGGTCAGGTACTCATGACTATTGACCCTAAAGATGTACGCCAGTCCTACAACCTGTATCAAGCTGCTGTTAATTCAGCACAATCCAATTATAAATTGGCCAGAGATAACGCAGTTCGTTATGAAACCTTGTTCTCCAAAGGTGCAGTCAGCGAATCCATTCGTGACCAGTATCGTACTCAGTACGAAGCAGCTGCTGCTACCTTGCAGCAAGCTGAGGCTCAGCTTATTGCCAGTTCTCACCAATTGGAATACACCGAACTGAGAGCAGATCATGACGGAGTTATTTCCGCTTTGTCAGGAGAAATCGGCATGGTTGTAAGTGCCGGTACCCCTGTAGCAACCTTAGTACAGGCCGGTGACAGAGAAATTCAAATCTTCGTTCCTGAAGGCAGATTAAATACCATTCGTCCCGGTCAACCTTGCAAAGTAACATTCTGGGCTCTGAATAATGTTACTGCCGATGGTACTATTACAGAAATTGCTCCTATGGCTGACCAAGCTACCAAGACTTACAAAGTCCGCGTAGCTCTTAACGCCATGCCCCCTGAAGCCAAGCTTGGTATGACTGCCAAAGTGCAGCTCAGCGATGGCAACTCTACAGATATCCTTATTCCCAGAAGTGCTATTTACGGTACAACCGGTGCTCCTCAAGTCTGGGTTGTAAAAGATGGAAAAGTATCGTTAACTACAGTCGCCATTAATGGCTATAAAGACGATAAAGTAATTATCACTAGCGGCTTAAAAACCGGCGATGTAGTTGTTACTGCCGGCATTACCAAGCTTTCCAACAACATGGAAGTGAAAATCGAAGGCGGTGGATCCAAATGAAGATCAACCTGGCCGATTGGTGTATCAGACATAAACAAGTAGTTTACTTCTTTATGGCCTTGATTACCATTACCGGTATTTATTCTTTCAATGCCTTAGGCCGCAGCGAAGATCCTAAATTCGTTATTCGGCAAATGGTTATTTCCTGTGCCTGGCCCGGTGCTACTGCCGACGAAATGGAACAGCATGTAACCAGCAAAATTGAAAAGACTGTTCAATCTCTGCCTGACTTGGATTACATTACCAGTTATTCCCGTCCCGGCACCTGCGTTGTTAACGTCATCATTAAAGAGCAAGTTAAGAATAAAGATGTACGCAATCACTGGCTGGAAGCCCGTAACTATATTCACGATCACCTGTCTGATTTGCCCAGCGATGTTTACGGCCCTTATTTTAATGATAGATTTGATGATGTTTACGGTAATATTTACGCCCTTACTTCCGATAGTTTTACCTACGAAGAAATGAGAGTGGAAGCGGAAGAACTAAAACGACAGTTCTATACCGTGAAAGATGTCCGCAAGGTTGATTTGGTAGGCACTCAACCCGAAAAAATTTACGTCTATATGTCCAATGATAAACTGGCAAAATTAGGTTTGTCTATCTCCGCTGTCCAAAGTGCTATCTCCGGAGAAACCAGCGTTACCCCTGCGGGCAATGCAGATATTGACGGTGATAATGTTTACCTGCGGCTTACCGGTTTACCCAACAGCACTGATAACATCCGCAACATTTTAATCAACTCCAACGGTAAAACTTTCCGTTTGGGTGACATTGCCGAAATCGAAAGAACTTATCCTGATCCTCCTGATGCAAAAATGTATGTAGATGGTAAACCTGCTATAGGCATTGCAATTTCCATGGAAGATAACGGCAACAACATTAAGCTTGGTGAAAACTTAAGCAAAATGGTTGCTCAAATGAAAAAACAAATGCCCCTTGGTTTTGAATTCCACCAAGTATCTAACCAGCCTGAAGTAGTTAAAAACTCCATCAGCGAATTTACTACGAGTCTATATGAAGCTATTATCATCGTGCTGGTAGTCAGTTTGTTTACCTTGAGCCGTCGTTCCGGTTATGTAATTTCTGCCTGTATTCCTCTGGTTTTGTTAGGTGCTCTCACCGGCATGTACATTTGCGGTGTAGAACTGCACAAAGTATCCCTGGGTGCCCTGATTGTATCCTTAGGAATGCTGGTAGATGATGCCCTGGTTGTTGTAGAGCTCATCGAAGTAAAAATGTCCGAAGGCTGGGACCCGGAAAAAGCTGCCTCCTATGCTTTTGAAACCTGCGGCACCACGTTGCTTTTCGGTACTATGATTACTTGTACCAGTTTCGTTCCTATTGCCCTGGCCAATAGTAATATTTCAGAATTTGCCGGGGATCTTTTCCCTGTAATCACTTTAACCTTGATGTTCTCTTGGTTTGTAGCTTCTACTGTGGCACCAACCTTAGGTTATTCCTGGATCAGGCCCAAAACCTTGACACCTGTTTCCTACGACACTAAATTCTATAATGGTTTTCGCAGCATTTTAAACTGGTGTCTGGGACACAGAAAAGCCGTCATGGTTATAGCCATGCTAACTTTTATCGGTTCCATTGGCTTATTAAAGCTTGTTAAGCAGGAATTCTTCCCTGCTTCTGTCCGCCCGGAAATCGTTGTGGAAATGAATCTGCCGGAAGGCAGCGGCATTAAAGACAGTGACAGAGAAGCTAAGCACTTAATGAAACTCATAGGTGATGATCCTGATCTGGATCATGTAGCAGCCTATGTAGGCAAAAGCTCACCTCGTTTCGTTCTGGTGCTGCACCAAGAACAGCCTCGTGATAACTATGCCCAGGTTATTGTAGTAGCTAAAAACTTGGAAGGCCGTAAACGTCTGGAGGCAAAAATCACCAAAGCTATGAAAGAAGAAATGCCCAACGTGGTCGGTACTGCTCAGTCCCTGCCTTTAGGTCCACCTAGTCCCTATCCTGTTATGTACCGTGTTTCTGCACCTACTGCTAATCAAGCTAGAGAATATGCAGAAAAAGTCAGGGAAAAACTTGCTGCTAATCCTAATGTTACAACTACCCTTTATGACTGGATGGAAAAAGCCAATGCCATTAAGGTAAAGATTGATAACGATAAATTGAAACAAATGGGTCTTACCCGCAAAGTTGTGGCTAACTCCCTTTATGCCAACTTAAACGGTTACACTGTTTCTGAATACTACGAACGGGATCAGGCTATTGATGTAGTTTTCCGTCTGGATAAAAAAGACAGAAAATCCCTGGATGAAGTACAGAATCTTTCCATTGCTACTTCTTCCGGTGCCGTGCCTCTCTCCCAGGTAGCAGATATTTCTTATGAAAGCGAAAACAATATGATCTGGCATCGTGATTTACAGCCTACGATTACCGTAAACGGTGCTATAGGCGAAGGTGCTACCGGCAACGATGTGAGTGCTGATGTCTGGGAATCCATGAAAGACATACGCAATAATCTTCCCGCCGGTGTAAAAATTGAAGTGGGCGGTCCTCATGAAAGCAGTATTAAAGCCTTAAATTATCTTTTGAATCCTATGCCTGTTATGGCAGTGGTAATGCTGATTCTCATGATGCTGCAAATGCAGGATCTCAGAAAGCTCTTCTGCGTGCTCTGTACTGCTCCTATGTGTATTACCGGTATTGCCTTAGGTCTATTGCTCTTTAACGCTCCTATGGGCATCATGGCAGAAATCGGTTCCTTTGCTTTGATTGGTACCGTTATTCGTAACTCCATGGTTATTCTGGATCAGATTCATCTTCATATAGAAGCCGGCATGGACGACCGTACTGCCGTATTGGAATCGGCCATTGTAAGATTTAGGCCTATTATGCTGGCTGCTCTTACTACAATTTTTGGTCTGGTTCCCATGTTTGCCAGCCCTTTCTGGAATGCCTTGGCTATTGCCATGGCCTGTGGACTGACAGGTGCAACTGCTTTAACTTTGCTTTTCCTCCCAACCTTATATGCAATTGTCTATAAGATTCCGGAAAAAGCAGTTAAACAATAATAACCCCTAGCAAGAAAAAATCCGCCTTCCCCAGGCGGATTTTTTCGTTATAGCGTTTATCTTATTATGCTGCTTAAAAAGCTCTGCAGTCGTTCGTTCTTCGCATGACCAAATACTTCTTCGCTGGTACCTTTTTCCTGAACATAGCCATCGGCCATAAAAACAACCTGATCGGCCACTTCTTTGGCAAAACCCATTTCGTGAGTAACAACCACCATGGTCATATTGCCGTCGGCCAAATCCTTCATGGTTTTAAGCACTTCACCGGTTAATTCCGGGTCCAAAGAAGAAGTTGGT
>Ga0183095_11250_pt1 | contig 23717 bp, 16 predicted proteins | sample BioMet4_FD_130346 | JGI IMG/M metagenome (GOLD analysis project Ga0183095, IMG submission 130346) | Microbial communities from bioreactor (seeded with sewage sludge) at LBNL, California, USA - Biofuel metagenome 4 (v2) (version 3) | ecosystem: Engineered > Bioreactor > Anaerobic > Unclassified ...
AAGTTGCAAGGATTTCTAAGCGGCAATCTTATTCAAACATTCCGCTCTGCAGCATCTCAACTTCCTGCTGTGTGAGGAAGCGCCAATCGCCGCGACGTACATTCTTCTTTGTCAATCCAGCAAACTGTACGCGATCGAGCTTGATTACACGATAACCTAATGCCTCGAAGATACGACGAACGATGCGGTTCTTACCACTATGAATTTCGATGCCCACCTGAGACTTGTCCATTTCATCAGCATATTCTACTGAGTCAGCGTGTACTTCTCCGTCCTCCAACTCTATGCCATCAACAATCTTTTGAAGTTCTTCAGGAGACACATTCTTATCCAAGAACACGTGGTACACCTTCTTCTTTAAAAACTTGGGATGTGTTAGCTTGCTGGCCAAGTCACCGTCATTGGTAAGCAAGAGAACACCAGTGGTGTTTCTGTCAAGCCTTCCAACAGGATAAATGCGCTCTGGACAAGCGTCCTTCACAAGATCCATAACTGTCTTGCGCTGCTGCGGATCATCGCTAGTAGTTACATAATCCTTTGGCTTATTGAGCAAAACATATACTTTTTTCTCCAAAGAAACAATCTGATTACGGAACTTCACCTCATCAGTACGAAGAACCTTGGTTCCCAATTCCTTTACAACCTCGCCATTGACCGTTACCGCTCCTGACTGAATGAACTCATCAGCCTCACGACGAGAGCATACTCCTGCATTTGCGAGATATTTGTTCAGACGAATTGGTTCATTAGGATCAACATGGGTCTCCTTATATTCAATACGTTTCTTTAGACTATACTTAGCATTGGGATCATAAGCTGGACGTTCGCCATATCCACCTTGACGGGGCTGATAACCACCCTGAGGACGATTATATCCTCCTTGAGGACGGGGGCGATAACCGCCTTCACGGGATTGATAGCCACCCTGAGGACGGGGCTGATAGCCGCCCTGACGAGGCTGATAACCGCCTTCACGGGATTGATAGCCACCCTGAGGACGGTTGTACCCACCTTGTGGACGGTTGTATCCACCCTGACGAGGCTGATAACCGCCTTCACGGGATTGATAACCTTCCTGCTGACGGGGCTGATAGCCACCCTCGCGAGGCTGGTAACCCTCTTGTTGACGATGTTGATATCCACCTTCGCGTGACTGGTAGCCACCTTGACGAGGCTGGTAACCCTCACGTGGCTGATAGCCACCTTCCTGATTGTCTGAATGTGGACGATAGCCACCCTGACGGGGCTGATATCCTCCTTGACGTGGCTGGTAACCACTGCGCTGCTGATAGCCACCACGGCTCTGATAGCCACCCTGACGGGGTTGGTAGCCACTATTATATGGCTGGTGACCCTGTTCGTTTGAGCCACTTTGAAGGCTGGATCCGAATCCTTCCGGACGGAAACCACCATCTTGTTTGTTGCTGTTGTCTTCATCAACGCTGAATGCGCGTTGCGTGTGGATGCGTGGACGTTGTGTCCTTGCTCCCTCCTCACGATACTCTCTCTGATAACCTGATGGGCGACTGTAGCCCTCTCTTCTTCCTTCCTGTAGGGGATTCTGTTCCTGATTAGGTTCCTGAATCTTGTTTTCTAATTCTTCTGACATTGTAAATCCTTTGTTAGCCTCTCGGCCATGATTAATAATTGCTTATTCCTAAAAAATATTTATTGATTCATTAATGAGACTAAATTATTCTGTCTCAACACTATTAAATTCCTGTATAGTTTTGCGGGGTAATGGCTTTGAGTTCCTTCTTCACATCGTCACTAACATTGAGCGTAGCAACAAATTCGTGTATAGTTTGCTCTGACATTTTCTGATTTGTACGAGTAAGTGCCTTCAATGCCTCGTAAGGATGAGGGTATCCCTCTCTTCGCAATATGGTTTGAATGGCCTCAGCTACAACCTCCCAGTTGTTGTCGAGATCCTCATCCATCTTCTCTTTATGGAGAATAAGTTTGCGGAGACCCTTCAGCGTGCTCTGAAACGCGATAACACTATAGCCGAACACCATTCCGATATTTCGGATAACCGTAGAATCGGTGAGATCACGCTGCAAACGACTAACAGGAAGCTTGGCAGCCAAAAACTGAAGCATAGCATTGGCCATACCGAGGTTTCCCTCGCTGTTCTCATAGTCGATAGGATTCACCTTATGTGGCATGGCACTAGAACCTACCTCGCCTTGCTTGATCTTCTGCTTGAAGTAATCCATCGAAATGTACATCCAGAAGTCGCGGTCAAGGTCAATAATGATGGTATTGATGCGACGCATGGCATCAAAAATGGCGCCTAGATAGTCATAATTGCTAATCTGTGTGGTCCACTGCTCACGCTCAAGACCTAACTTCTCACTTACAAAGCGATTGCCAAACTCACGCCAATCCAACTCAGGATAGGCTACATGGTGAGCATTATAATTGCCCGTAGCGCCACCAAACTTAGCCGTAAGCTTAGTATGCTTTAGTGTATCAAGCTGTTCCTTAAGACGATAAACATAGACCATAATCTCCTTGCCAAGGCGAGTGGGCGACGCTGGTTGTCCATGTGTCTTTGCCAACATGGCCACATCTTTCCATTCCTCAGCGTAGGTCTGCAGCTGAGCAATCAATTCTTCCACCATGGGATAGTACACGACATTGAGCGCATCCTTCATCGAAAGAGGCACACTAGTGTTATTGATATCCTGTGACGTTAAGCCGAAATGAATAAATTCCTTGTATTCCTCCAATCCACCTATCTTGTCAAATTCCTCCTTAATGTAGTATTCTACAGCCTTAACATCGTGATTGGTCACCTTCTCAATGTCCTTCACACGTTGTGCCGATGTTTCATCAAAAAGTCGATAGATATCACGCAAAGTATCAAAGAGTCCATGATCAAAGCCCTTCAACTGTGGCAAGGGCAACTCACATAGCGTGATGAAGTATGCAATCTCCACACGTACACGATATTTGATTAATGCGAATTCTGAAAAATAGTTAGCCAGTGGCTCTGTCTTACCTCTATAACGACCATCAATTGGCGAGATAGCCGTCAACTCATTGAGCTTCATAAATAATACGTATTACTTCTAATGATGCAAAATTACGAAAACTATTTAATACAATAAGCAAAGAGATGGAAAAAGATTGTTAATTAAGAAAGCAAAGAAAAACATTGGAGAGTTCACCATAGACATTATCAAAACTCTACCCAAAAGAAGAACGAGGAATAACCAAAAAGGTAAAGCTTTCACGAAATTCTTATCTTATTGTCTCGTAATTTCTCTTTCGAAAACAAGCCATTCCTCACATACGAAAAGTTGAACTCAATCTGACGTCAGGCAAAAATCGAACATCGACACATAAAAAGAAAAATCCCCGCAATCCCGAAGGACTACGGGGAACACCCCTAAGTGGGCGCTGAGGGATTCGAACCCCCGACCCTCTGCTTGTAAGGCAGACGCTCTAAACCAACTGAGCTAAGCGCCCGATGATCTCGTTTGCGGTTGCAAAGGTACAACATCTCCCCTGTTCCAGCAAACTTTTATAAGATTTTTTTTCTCAAAGTGACAAATTTCCTGATTTTCGCTGATATTGGTTGGCCATTTCCTACATATGAACCCCTAGAAAGTCGGTAGTGAATCAAATTGATTCACCGTGTGATTCAATTTGATTTACGCAGTGAATCAAATTGAATAACAACAAGACACCATAGACAACAAGTGAGAGTCCTTGCAAGTCCGTGGTGTCTTCCTTTTATATAAAATGCAGCCTATTGGCTTACATCAGTATTTAGAGTTATTTGTACTATTGACCGACAGATACGATGACACGACGGTTATAAGAGATAGGCGAAAGTTCGTTGATGCCTCCCTTGCCAACAACAATGATATTGTCTTGGAACATTCCCATCTTCAACAATTCATCAGCCACAGTGTTGGCGCGTGCCTCGGAAAGTTGCTGATTCGATTCCATGTTACCTGTGGCACTATCCGCATAACCGGTCACAATCAGTTTCTTTCCATTTTCTTTAGCGTACTTTGCTAGGGCCTTAACATTAAAAAGATCCTTGTGTGAGGCGATTTCGGAGTTATTAATATCAAAGAACACCGACACCGACGAATTAACAATCTCTGGTGCGACAGCAGTTGTCTCAGTAACCTTAGGCTGTTCTTCTAGCAGATTACGCAGTCGTTCGTTTTCGGCATTTGCATCTTCGAGCTGAGCATTAAGCGCATCAATCTGGCTCTCAGAGAGCATTCTAATGGCATCTACGTCGGGCATAGGTTTCCAAGTGGACTTACCAAGCCGAAGCATAAGACCTATCTCACCATAGACATTGTTGTCATGGCTCTTCCAAAAACGACTTTTGTGGGCATTATCAGCTCTTACCCCGTCAAAGTCATCCTCCATTTGATTCCATCCAGCCTCCAAATAGACATTGACACGACTGCCAAGTCGCCATGTAGAAAGCATACCAAGACTCATCTGTATAGCATAGCGATTGTCACTCATGTTCCGTGATATGCCCCCGCCTATAAAGGGAACTATATTCCACACCCTTGTGGGATTGTAACCAAGAAACATATTGCTGAGGTTGAACATGATATGCTCGTTGAGTATCCACTCATCAAATTTCTCGGGGTCATTATCTATCAATGGCACAGCCCTACCCTGCCAAGCTTGCAACTTTGTGCGAATACCAAGACCTGGAGTAAACCATTTGCCGATAGCTAACGCGCCGCCAAACGTACGTCGCCCACTACTGAGCAGCCCTAGGCTGTTGTGTTGACCCGATGAATACTCCTCCGTAGAATACCATGCGTTCCAATCGCCACCTAATTGAACAAACCAGTTATTCCAGAAAGAGTTAGTAGCAACGCTGTATTTCTGTGCTGGAGCTGCGTCTTGCGCCCTTAATCCAACGGATAACGATAATAAGGCCACAACCATGAATAACTTTTTCATCATCTGATCTCCAATTTAATGATACAAAAAAGGAATTACAAGCAACGCAAAAAACTGCCTTGCTTGCAACAAAGATAATAATAAAGAAACAACATGTTAAGATTTTACCAGAAAATCATTCAGTGAAAATGTTAGAATCAGCCCAACATCTTGTCAATATCGTCCTGTTTCAATATACATAGCACAGAACGTCCATCTGGCGTGTAATTGACATTTCCACATAAGAAGAGGCTGTTTACGATATTTTCCATCTCATCATTGGAAAGTACCTGTCCATACGGAATTGCCGCAGCCTTAGCCATGTCGAGGGCAAGAGAATCGTTGATTTCTTGCATGGCAGAACTGCTCTTATCTAGCAAACCACTTAGCATCTCGTGCACAAGTCTCTGCACATCGATGCCCTCAAGACCTTCTGGTATGGCATTTAACGCAAATGTGTTACCTCCTAGGTCGCTTAACTCAAATCCCATCTGTTGGAGTTTTGGCATAATTTGATCCAACAGAATATGTTCCTGAGGTGTAAATTGAATCGTTTCGGGGAAAAGCATCTTCTGCGCATGCATCTTCCGGGCAGTCAATTGTTGCTGATATTGTTCAAAAAGAATACGCACATGAGCACGATGTTGGTCTATGATCATCAGACCAGACTTCACCGCTGTCATGATATAACGCCCCTTATATTGATAATGCGCCGGTGACTTCTCGTCAATGAGACTTGCTTTTTCTGTCTTAGTTGGATCAGAAAAGAGCATGGTATGGTTAGGGGTATTTTCTGATTTCAGTCCTTCATAAAGCTGCTCCCATTGATTAGGGATTCTTGAACGTGACGTATCTCCTGTTCTCTCTGGCATACGACCAATCTTACTACGATGCTCAGTAGGAATGTTCTGGCCAAAATCAAAAGAGTTACTACCTTGGTCGAAAGGATTATAGGTAGGATTGAAGTCTACTTTAGGAATAGGAGCAGAGTCCACTGTAGGGTTATACACTGGGATATCAGGCTTTCCTTCAGTATCGAACTCTATCGCCGAAGCATCACTAAACATTCCAACGGCATCCTTAACGGCAGCATTGAGAATTTGAAAGATTGCCTGTTCGTTCTCAAACTTTATCTCTGTTTTGGTAGGATGGATATTAACGTCGATGTCTTTAGGGTCTACATCAAAGTATAGAAAATAAGGTACTTGATCCCCCTGAGGTACCAAACGTTCGAAAGCCATCATCACCGCCTTATGAAACAACGGGTGACGCATGTAACGACCGTTGACAAACAGGAATTGCCTCACACCTTTCTTCTTGGCAGACTCAGGTTTACCAACGAAACCATGAAGACCACAGACTGATGTTTCGATCTCCACTGGCAACAAGTCTTGATTGATACGTTTGCCAAAAACATCGACGATACGCCTTCGGAGATTGCCGGCCTTGAGATTGTACATCTCCGACCCGTTGCTATAAAATGTAAAGGCAACATCAGGATAAACCAACACTATTCGTTCGAAAGCCGAGATGATGTTGTTGAGTTCTGTAGTGTTTGACTTCAGGAACTTACGCCTAGCCGGTACGTTAAAAAAAAGATTCTCGATCAAGAAATTAGAGCCCACGGGACAAGCACAGGGTTCTTGGCCCATAAACTTGGTACCTGCAATCGTGAGATGTGTGCCAAGTTCCTCGCTTTCCATGCGTGTTTTCAGTTCAACCTGCGCCACTGCGGCTATTGATGCCAAAGCTTCGCCACGGAAGCCCATGGTGTGTAGGTTAAATAGATCGTCTGCTTGACGTATCTTCGAGGTTGCATGGCGCTCGAAAGACAGACGTGCATCTGTCTCCGACATGCCCTTACCATCATCTATTACCTGTACAGACGTACGGCCGGCATCAACTACAAGCACATCGATTTGATGAGCCCCGGCATCCACAGCATTCTCTACCAGCTCCTTGATAACGGAAGCAGGTCGCTGTATTACTTCGCCAGCCGCAATTTGGTTGGCTACAGAATCAGGTAAGAGTTGTATGATGTCGCTCATGAAATAATGATTAATAGTATGAAAAGTGAGAAGACTGGAAAGCCAGGTAACTGTCACTTGAGAATCAAGTTTTGCCTATTACCATGCCCTTTTCAGCTATAACCGTCTCTTGATGCAATTGTCAGTATAGTTAAGGCAATAATAAATGTCTTGCAATCAGAATATTTGAAAAAAGATATCTATGCTCAATTACCCTTCTTTCGCTCAACTGGCTTACTGGAGAGTGTGGGCTGAGCCGTGGTTTCCGGTCTACCAATTTGCTGCAATGGAGCTGTATGTCGCTTGATTTCCTTGAGTTCTGTGCCTCCTGTTTTACCGCGCCAATTGAATACATCGTCCTTGTTGACCGGCCGAATATAGTCGAACCACGCAAAGTTATCCAATTTATATCGGTCTGGCGGTATCTGTGTCATTGGATAAAGCGTGCCTGTGGCTTTGGGCATCCAAATGCGCTGTAACTTCCGTTCTGGTGATATATACATACGCATGGTGTCAGTCTCTGTATAGTTCAACCCGATATAGGTACTGTCTTTACTATCGATAGGAAAATAGATTGAACGCACGTTGCTCACTGCATCATTGCGACGGATAGCCCCTTTCACAAAGTAGGCATACATATCACGCGAGGAAATCTGATTGTAATGTGTGCTATCGGGAAGCATCTCAATGGACAAGGCCTGTCCCAAAACGTGAGCTTCACGAATGGTAGAGTCATTGGTGTAAACCATTATAACCTCTCCCAACAGCTGTCGCCCTTCGTTCCACACAATCGGATCTTGATACATTGTCATGCAAGAGTCCTTGGAATTGAAGACCATTGAGTCACATACGGCCTGAAAATCCGTACGATAGGTACGCACCTTATGATATCCATGCACCTTACGATACATCGAATCTGTATTGATGAAAAACGTTTCTAAGCGCAGAGTGTCGGCATGCATGTATAGCGTGTCAGCATGGGAATAGTCCATGATCAATGCTTTCTTGGTGGCATATCCTTTCCCCTGCTTTTCATTATATGCTACTTCGCCACAAGTAAGCTTATTTTTGTTTTCATCATCAACGTATATCACGTTACCATGTCCACGGTTATTTCCATTTTTACTATCATAAAACAGCGTGTCAGCGATGATAGTTTTTGCCTTGTCCACAACCATAGATCTTCCATAAAGCTCAGCTTTATCATTGCGAGTGTTGAAGAAAGCATCGGTGGTCGTAATCGTACTACCCTTACTTTTGATAATTGAGGGGCCAACTTTGCCTTTTCCCTTATTCGTGGTATAATTGCCTACAACGTGAGCGCGTGACGTTGCGGTTTCGTAATAAAGCGTATCCGTCGAGATGCGATGGTCGGGCGTCTGTACCTGAACGTCAAGATTGAATCGTGCCTGGCGCGTATCGGTATGGTATTCGCCCCAATCTGAGCTTAGTCTTGTCTTACCATCAACCAATCGTCCTCCATTAAAGAAATAGGCGTATTGATAGAGTCTGTCGTAATTAAGGCTGTCTGTAAAGAGTGTCTGCTTATGATGCTTAAGGACAACGTTTTGTCTTGCCTGCAACATCTGTGCTTGCCCATCATACCATGCGCGATCACAGACGAGGTTAAGCGTATCAGCTTGGCGGAAACGCACGTGTCCAAATGCACGCACAGAGTTGGAAGTTTGATAGAAATAGGCACTATCACAAGTAAGTCGTGCGCCCTTGTGCCGGAACGACACATTACCCTTCACAATCTGTGCATCAGGGTTTGGGCCATAAATATCATACCTGAGTTCATCGGCATGAATCAAATAGACACGCTCATCGACAGGCTTTTTCTTTCGCTTTCCTCGCGGTGCACTAATCACACTCACGACAAAGAGGCATAGAAAACCCATCAGGAGTAATCTATGCCCTATTGTTAAAGTATGTCTTATGCGGCCTATTGTCATTTCTGCCAACCCTGATACTCAAACTTACAGTCCTTATAGCGGTCATTCATGCGCACATAGGTGTGCTTGATCTTATCGGACACCCAGTCGTGCAACTTCTTTTCACGCTCCTTATTGAGCACAAGATCCTTCATTACTTGGAAGTCCTCGGTAATCGTAGCCTTATGCCCATCGGTACGGCTCTTAAGCTTAACGACAGCCACGACAGTCTTGCCTTTACCGTTTATCATAGAGAATGGCTGTGAAATCTCATCTACTTTCATGGTGTCCACCACACGTGCAATCTCTGTAGGCAGATCCTTCATCTGGAAACGAGAGGTCATACCGTCAGCGCCTGCATTCGACATCAAACCTTTATTATTCTTCGTGTCCTTGTCATCAGACAGGAACGTTGCAGCCTCTTCAAAGGGGAACTTTCCTGCTCGCATGTCATTGGTGATTGAATCGAGCTGATGCTCTGCAGTAGTGATCTCCTCGGGTGCTACATTCGGTTTCAGAAGGATATGGCGAACCTTGATTTTGTCACCACGCTTATCTATGAGTTGGATTATATGGAAACCGAATTCTGTCTCCACAATCTTGGAAATCTTCTTTGGATCGGTCAGGTTGAAGGCAACGTTGGCAAATGTCGGGTCAAGCAAACCACGTCCAACATAATCCATCTCGCCTCCTTGACGGGCTGATCCTGGATCTTCGGAGTAGAGACGGGCCAGCGTTGCAAAAGTAGTCTCGCCTTTATTCACACGGTCCGTGAAATTTCTTAGCTGATCCTTCACGCGGTTTATCTCCTCCTGCTTTATCTTAGGCGATCGCTGTATGATCTGAACTTCCACCTCGGTTGGTACAAATGGTACACTGTCCTCAGGCATAGTGCGGAAATAGGCGCGTACATCAGCAGGTGAAACTTTGATGTCTTCCACTAGCTTTTGTCGCATCTTTTGGATAAGCTGCTGATTCTTGAAATCATCATGTAAGTCGGCACGCATCTCATTGATGCTCTGTTTGCGATATTCCTCTAGCTTTTCTTGACTTCCTGCTGCTTGTATCCATCGACTGATCTGTTGCTCCACGCCCGAGGCTATTTCGGTCTCGGTAACCTCGATTGAGTCGATTGCTGCCTGATGAAGAAAGAGTTTCTGCACAGCAATCTGTTCGGGAATAGTGCAGTCGGGGTCACCGCTCCACTTGATACCCTCTACCATACCCTGCATGCGCATCATTTCAATGTCCGACTTAAGTATTGGTTCGTCGCCTACGACCCATACCACTTCATCAACAATACTAGCCTCAGGCACTACTTTCTCTTCGACAGCAGCAACTGCAGTGTCATTTACGACATTTGCAGCTACTTGCAAACTCGACGATTGCAGACCAATGATGCCCGCCATTGCCGACAGTCCTATGGGCAGTGTCACCGCCACGACTATAGATAACTTACTGATTCTCATTCGTTCTATTTAGTGTTTGTTCACTGTCTTGAGCACATCTTCGTTGACAACCACAGGATAACGCTTACGGAGCTGATCAACCCACCCTTGTTCCAAGTACTCCTGATAGTCTGTTACAACCAATGGCCTTACATCGCTCATTTCTTTTGGATTCTTCAACTTTTTGCCAAATACAGCCATATAAGGAAAATCCTTCAAAGCAGCAGGTACAGTATCTACCTTGAAAATTTCCTTGTCGACCAATGCATTGTCACCTTTCTTGAAGATTCCCTTCTCGACTCGGATACGTAATACTGAGTCTGCATTAAACTTATTGCGCAAAGTCTCAGCCCAATCATCAAATGACAGTCGCTTTACGGCGTCTTTTACTGCCTTGATATCTGCTTGATTGCGCGTATGGTAGGCCATGCCCTTGAAGCGAGGCTCATCCCATTTGTATTTCTTTTTATTGTTTTTGAAGTATTGTTCGAGCCCAGTCTCATCCTTTTGAGCCTTATCCCAAACGGTTCGATTACTGATTTCAAAAAGCAATAAACCATCGTGGTATTCCTGGATGAGATACTTTAGATCAGAATCCTTAGCCATCATGTCCTCCTTTTTGGCCTCAAGCACCTTAGCAGGAGTAGTGTTCTCTTGTTTAGCAAGAGTGTCAAGCTTCTCATTTATGAGCGTCTCACGAAGGCCACGTTGATCGATGAACTTAAGAATCGCATCACGCTGAGAGGCGTAGTCATAGAAGTTTTGATGTGCTTGCTTCAATATGATATGCCAGCCTGCCGGAGATGTAAACGGCTTGCTCATCTGACCGTCATTCAATCCCCATGCCAAGTCCTCAAATTCCTTGAATGTCTGACCCTTCACAATAAGCGGAAGTTCGCCTCCATTGGGTGCGGAGCCAGGATCCTGAGATACCTTCTTGGCTAGAGTTGCAAAGTCTGCACCTTGCTGCAACGCCTGATAAATAGAATCAATGCGAACTTTTGCTGCTCGCTGTTCGTCCGGAGTAGCTTTTTGCTTCATCAATACAAGGATGTGAGAAACCTTGACCATACCTCCATTAGCATCGATTCGCTGCTGCGTCTCTGTATAGATGCGCTTGGCTGCAGCCTCCACGTCTGCATCAGAAATCATTGCCGGCCGTATCTGTTGGTCGCGATAACCGGCAAATTCTTGCTGAAATGAAGTCAGCGTGTCAAGTTTAGCGTCCTTTGCAGCCTCAACCTTGAGCTTGTAATTGACAAAGAGAGGCACATAGTCCTCTACGGACTTCTTATCTATTACGCCCTCCGAGTTGTTCTTATTATAAGAATACTCAAATTCCGAGCGTGGCACTGACTTCCCATTAATCGTCATGATGACGGGATCAGCACTTTGGGCAAAGGACAAGGAGCCACACATAAGCATAGCACCCAACAGCAGTGTTGCTTTCATTGTTTTAGGTTAAGTTGCACAAAAAATGTGGTGGGAGGGCGCTTAGACGCCCCGCCGCCACATCACATATTTTAGATTATTGATGTCGAGAGTAGTTAGGAGCCTCACTGGTGATGGTGATATCATGTGGATGACTTTCCAATACGCCTGCATTAGTGATGCGTACGAATCGGGCATTATGTAATTCCGCGATAGTCGAGGCGCCACAATACCCCATACCAGAACGTAGACCACCAGTCAACTGATAGATTACCTCCTGCACTGTGCCTTTGTAAGGTACACGGCCAGCAATTCCCTCAGGTACAAGTTTCTTCAAATCGTTCGTGTCACTCTGAAAGTAACGGTCCTTCGAACCATTCTTTTGGCCCATTGCTTCCAAGGACCCCATGCCACGATAGCTCTTGAACTTACGACCGTCGTAGATTATTGTCTCACCTGGAGACTCCTCCGTACCAGCCACAAGCGAACCCACCATAACGCAGTTTCCACCTGCTGCAAGAACCTTCATAATATCACCGGAATAGCGTAAACCGCCATCTGCAATCAGTGGCACATCAGTATCCTTAAGCATAGAGTAAACATCGTAAACGGCACTCAACTGAGGAACACCAACACCAGCTATGACGCGGGTTGTACAGATTGAGCCAGGGCCAATACCGACCTTTACGCCATCAGCGCCATTATCTACCAAGAAACGAGCTGCTTCACCCGTTGCGATATTTCCAACGACTACGTCCACGTTAGGGAATGCCGACTTCACCTCATGCAACTTTTCGATCACGCCTTTGCTATGTCCATGGGCTGTATCGATGACGATAGCATCTACGCCAGCCTCTACCAATGCCTGAGCGCGATCAAGGGTATCTATAGTCACGCCGACACCGGCAGCAACGCGCAGACGTCCCTTCTCGTCTTTGCAAGCCATAGGCTTATCCTTGGCTTTGGTAATATCCTTGTAAGTGATGAGACCTATCAAATGATTTTCCGAATCGACTACAGGAAGCTTCTCAATCTTGTGCTCCTGGAGTATTTGTGCAGCAGCTATGAGATCTGTTTGCTGGTTAGTCGTTACCAAGTTCTCACGTGTCATCACTTCATCAACGGTCTTATCCAAACGACGCTCAAAACGCAAGTCACGGTTTGTAACGATACCCACGAGGTGGTTTTCTTCATCAACCACGGGTATACCACCGATGTGGAACTCGTGCATCTGTTCCAACGCATCTCTCACTGTCTTGCCTTGGCGAATTGTGATGGGGTCGTAGATCATTCCGTTCTCAGCACGCTTAACAATAGCGACCTGCCTTGCCTGCTCCTCGATGGTCATGTTCTTATGGATGACACCAATTCCTCCCTCACGTGCAATGGCTATGGCCATGGCTGCTTCAGTCACGGTATCCATGGCAGCAGTTACGAAAGGCACATTCAACTCGATATGACGAGAGAACTTTGTCTTTAGTTTTACTTCTTTCGGAAGGACCTCTGAATAAGCCGGAATCAACAGGACGTCGTCAAAAGTCAAGCCGTCCATTACAATTTTATCTGCAACAAATGATGACATAAGAATGTGTTTTGAAATTTATTGCGTGCAAATATAGCAATAATTTCGCAGACTACGGCTCACCATTCCGATTTTTCGCGGGGTTTAATGCTATTTAACGCGCTTACAACCAACATAGAAAACAGATTCGAGCAATCCTGGGAAAAGAGACTTTTGTAATCGACCACAATGTACTACTCACATTTGGATGAAATCATTACACAAAACAAAAAGCCCAGAACACTTGTTCTGGACTTTTTGATATAGATACTATACAAAAACTTTTCTTTCGTTAGATTTGTTCCGAATAATTCATTCTGGATCAGCCAATTGTCAATTGGCTTCTTCAGAAAGAAACTTTATAAGCACCAATCGCGCCTTTTGCTCCGCTGTGAGTCCATTTTCGTCGTCATAAATATCGACCTCTTCTATGGCATCATCTATGTCGTCAGTCTCACTTCCGCGATAATAGTCATAAATATCTGTCATTTCATCTGAATCGATAACCTCATCGTTGTTCAGATAATAGTTAATATCTACCTTCATACCACTATTTACTATAGACTCGATATCATCCAACAACTCGTCATAGGAGCAACCTTGGGATTTGGCAATCTCATCAAGCGGGATACGCTTATCAATGAGCTCGATGATCTTTAGCTTCTTCTTTGACTTATTAGGCAGACTGATTACTCGCATCATGTCAGCCCGTTCTATGCAATTTTCTTCACAATAATCACTGATAAGATCTAGGAACGGTGCACCAAACCTCTTGGCCTTACCTTGCCCTACCCCTTGGATTTGTAAAAGTTCATCCATTGTTTCAGGATAACTCGTGGCCATCAGCGTGAGTGAAATATCCTGGAAAATAACATAAGGCGGCAGGTTATGCTTGCGCGCCACATCCTTGCGGAGACCCTTCAACAACTTGTAGAGCTTATCGTCCAGCGCACTAGCATTGCCCGAATTATCTTCAGACTCGTCAAACTGTTTGTCAAGTACAACAGTAAAAGGCTTAGGACTCTTAATGTAAGCTCTGCCTTGTGATGTCAACTTAAGGTGTCCATAGTTTTCTACATCCTTACGGATAAAAGAGGAAATCATGGCTTGTCGAATCACTGGATTCCAAATGGATGGGTATTGTTGGGTAATAACCATGCCAATGCCAAACTCTGGCAGCGTGTCATGGCCGTGGCGGACGATATTATCTGTCGCTCTTCCCTTGACCAAGTCAATGATATAGGATTGATCAAAGTTCTCTTTGACGGCCTTAATGGAGGTCAAAATGGCAATGAGTGCGGCCCGTGCATCGATCGGCTTCTGTGGATGCCTGCAATTATCGCAGTTTTCACAGTTATCTTTATCGTATTCCTCGTCAAAATAATGAAGCAAAAACTTGCGCCGACATACTGATGTCTCAGCATATGCTTTTGTCTCTTCCAAAAGCTGTCGACCTATCTCTTTCTCTGCCTCACCCTTGTTATCAGTAAACTTTTCTAATTTTTTGAGATCCTTTGGGGAATAGAATGCAATGCACATTCCTTCGCCACCATCGCGTCCAGCACGACCAGTCTCCTGATAATAGCCCTCCAGACTCTTCGGGATATCATAATGAATGACAAATCGTACATCCGGTTTATCTATGCCCATTCCAAAGGCAATAGTAGCCACAATGATATCGATGTCTTCACGAAGGAAGTCGTCTTGAGTCTTCGTTCTGACGTCAGTGTCGAGTCCAGCATGGTATGGCGCCGCCTTAAAGCCGTTGATTTGGAGTTTCTTTGACAGTTCCTCGACCTTCTTTCGAGACAAGCAATAAATAATACCACTCTTACCTTCTTGAAGCTTCAGAAATCGTATAATCTGACTGTCAGTGTCATCCTCACTCACTTTCTGCCGTACCTCATAATAGAGATTAGGGCGATTGAATGAGCTCTTAAAATCCTTAGCATCTGTTATGCCAAGGCTCTTTCGGATGTCAGAGCGTACTTTCTCAGTAGCAGTGGCTGTTAAAGCAATGATTGGACGACGCTTTTCATGCCGTGCAGCAGCAATCTTGTCAATTGTAGGACGGATGTTACGATACTCAGGACGGAAGTCATGCCCCCATTCCGAGATACAATGAGCCTCGTCAATAGCAAAAAATGATATTGGGAAAGAACTAAAAAACTCAAGATTATCCTCCTTGTTCAGCGATTCCGGAGCCACATACAATAGTTTTGTGCGACCAGAACGAACATCGTCTTCCACCTGATTTATGGCACTTCTTGTGAGCGAAGAATTGAGAAAATGAGCCACCCCTGATTCCTCCGTCAGCCCATTGACCACATCAACTTGATTTTTCATCAATGCAATCAATGGGGATATAACGATGGCGGCACCGTCCATCATGAGTGATGACAACTGATAGCAGAGGCTTTTTCCACCACCTGTCGGCATCAACACAAAACAATCATTGCCATCCATGAGGTTGCGGATGATGGCAGCCTGATCGCCTTTGAACGAGTCAAAGCCGAAATAGTGTTTTAACTGAATGGTAAGATTGTCCTCCTTTATCATGTCAGATGCTAAAATTGAGAATAGGTACTCATAGTATTAAGCTGATTCCAGCTGCTGCAAATGAGCCTTATCCAACTGAGACTTGGCATAATCGATAGTCACATCAAACTTTTTAATGCGTCTTGAAGGTGAATCATACATGGCATCCATGACTACAGCCTCAACAATAGAACGCAATCCACGAGCTCCCAACTTATATTCCACTGCCTTGTCAACAATGTAATCCAAAGCCTCTTCTGTGAAGTTCAATTTTATTCCATCCATTGAGAACAGTTTGACATACTGTTTGACTATGGAGTTTTTGGGCTCGATCAAGATTCGACGAAGAGCCTCACGGTCCAACGGCTTGAGATAAGTGAGCACTGGGACACGCCCTATCAACTCGGGAATGAGTCCGAATGATTTCAGATCCTGAGGCAAGATATATTGCATCAGATCTCCCTTGTCAATGTGACGAACGTTTTGCACTGAATTATAACCCACGACGTGAGTATTCAATCGATGTGCAATCTTTCGCTCGATACCATCAAATGCACCGCCACAAATAAACAGAATGTTGCGCGTGTCCACATGGATATAATCCTGATCAGGATGTTTGCGTCCACCCTTAGGTGGTACATTCACCATGGTTCCCTCCAAAAGTTTCAACAATCCCTGCTGGACGCCCTCGCCACTCACGTCACGGGTAATGCTGGGATTATCGCTCTTGCGAGCTATTTTGTCTATTTCATCGATGAAAACAATACCACGTTCAGCCGCCGGAACATCATAATTTGCCACTTGCAATAAGCGAGTCAAAATGCTTTCCACATCCTCACCCACATAGCCGGCTTCTGTGAACACAGTAGCGTCAACAATAGTGAAGGGCACTTCAAGCAGTTTGGCTATGGTACGTGCAAGCAAAGTCTTACCTGTTCCAGTAGAGCCCACCATGATGATGTTACTCTTCTCTATTTCCACGCCATCATCATCAGTGGCCTGTTGCAATCGTTTAAAATGGTTGTAGACCGCAACCGATAGATATCGTTTGGCCTCATCCTGTCCTATGACATATTCATCAAGATAATTCTTGATCTCCTTTGGCTTTGGAATTTTATTGGTTGGCTTATAAGGAGTGGCTTCATGCTTCGTTGCAGCTGGATCTCCCAGCACACCGCTTTGTTCCACAATCTTATAGGCTTGTGTGGCGCAGTCCTCACAGATATATCCGTTTAAGCCTGTGATAAGCAACTTAACCTCATGCTCATCACGTCCACAAAAGCTACAAACTTTCTTTGGCATCACCTTCTCCCCTTACTTCTTGCTGACCAATACCGCGTCTATCATACCGTAATCCTTGGCTTCCTCTGCTGTCATCCAATAGTTACGATCACTGTCTTGCCATACTTTATCGTATGTTTGGTGGGAATGATTGGAAATGATCGTATAAAGCTCTTTCTTGAACTTTTGTATCTCACGAGCTTCAATCTCAATATCCGAAGCCTGTCCCTGTACGCCACCAAGCGGCTGATGGATCATCACGCGACCATGAGGCAATGCTGAGCGTTTCCCTTCCTGCCCAGCAACAAGCAGCACAGCTGCCATAGAAGCAGCCATACCCGTACAGATTGTGGCTACGTCACTTGTGATAAACTGCATGGTATCATAGATACCGAGTCCCGCAGTGACGCTTCCACCAGGAGAATTGATATAGATTGAGATATCCTTACCGCTGTCTGCAGAATCCAGATAAAGTAACTGAGCCTGCAAAGTATTGGCTGTATAATCGTCGATTTGTGTTCCCAGGAAGATGATGCGATCCATCATCAAGCGTGAGAACACATCCATTTGAGTAACGTTAAGCTGACGTTCCTCCAATATATAAGGATTGAGGTACTGGTTTTGAGCGCTAACCACCTGGTCTAGCGTCATTCCATTCATCCCCAAATGCTTTGTGGCAAAATTCCTAAAATCGTTATTCATTTTATCCTTTCTATTGAAATTAAAAAGAGATTGGCGACTCTTTTTAGTTGGTTGATAACACAAAGATACTAAAAAAAGTCGACAACCTCTTGGTTGTGCTTATTAAATTTACTAAAAAAGTTATTTCTCTTCCATCAACTTATTGAAGTCATCCAGTGAAATATTCTTCTTATTCAACTTAACAATATCCTTCATTGCTGCCGTCAGTTTTGCATCAATAGCGCGATCTACAAAGTTCTGCACAGTCTCTTGTTTCTTCAACAATTCGTCAGCATAGTTAGCTACATACTCATCAGGTACATTGTTCATGCCATATTGAGCAAACTGAGCACGAGCAGTCTCGCGAGCAGCTGCCTTTACGTCTTCATCGTCAACCTTAACCTGAGTTTGCTCAGCAAGTTGACTACGAATAAGGCTCCATGTTAGCTCCTTGATGCTTGGCTCATAGTTCTTTTCGAAGTAGGCCTCGTCCTTATCCTTGTTGTTTTGTCTCATGAAACGCTTGAGCAACTCCTCTGGATATGCGAGTTGTCCAACCTTGTCCTCTGCATATTTACGCAGATCCATGAGGAACTTATAATCGCTGTCACGTGTCAACTGAGGTTTGATACCTTCCTCGATCTTAGAGCGGAAATCCTTTTCATCTTTGACAACGTCTTTTCCAAACACTTGATCGAAGAGTTCCTGATTTACTTCATGATTCTTGAATTGCTGAATCTCGGTAACCTGATAGCTAAAATCACCCTCATGCTCAGCAACCTCTTCCTTCTTGATTTTCAACAAGGAAGATACCTCTACATCGCTTTCGGGATATGCCTTGCGAGGACTAAAAGTGATAATATCACCAACCTTGGCGCCATCGAACAATTTCTTCTGATCATCGACCTTGATATATTCAGGCATCATCACAGCTGCCTCAACGGTAATACCACCTTCCATAGTATTACCTTCAGCATCAAGCTCACGAAGGTCGCCCTTCATCATATTGCCCTTTTCATATACCTCGCTGTCCACATATTGACCAGCTTGAGATGCGAACATGTCAACTTGCTGATCAACAAGCTTATCATCAACCTCGATCTCGTAGTAATCTACTGTATCCTTGTCGGTCAATTCGATGCTGAACTCAGGTGCGACAGCAATATCGAACATGAAGGTATATGGAGCTTCCTTTTCTAAATCCTGCGGCTCTTGGTTTTCAGAACCCATAGGCTCTCCAAGCATCTGAATCTTGTTGTCTGCAATATATTTCTGTATCTCATTGCCAAGCAGTTTGTTGATGGTGTCAACCTTAATGGCTGTGCCATACTGACGCTTAATCAATCCCATGGGAACCTGACCAGGACGGAAGCCTGGAACATTGGCCTTCTTGCGATAATCCTTCAATGTCTTCTCGACATCCTGCTTGTAGTCATCTTCCTCGACAGTGATGGTCAACAAGCCATTAATCTTGTCGGGACACTCAAATGATACTTTCATCTCTTGCTATTGTTATTTATGATTTATTCCGAAAATAGGGGCAATCTTATAAATTCGAGACGCAAAATTACTCAATATTCACCAATTTCCCTAATATATAATAGTAAAATTTGTTTTTTTAACCAAGACGACAGGTCAAGATATAGTCCATTCTTTGTCTCAATTCCCAATACCCCGATAGCTTTTTCAATGCCTCAGCATAAAGCCTTTCATGCACTTTAGACTAGCACTTGTGTCAAAGAAATAAAAAACAACAACACATTACATCATGCATGAAGCAAAATGGGTAACGATCTGTCTTGTAATTTCAGCTTGCTACTAAGGCTAAATGTTACAATCAGACTTCCGACAAATTTTCCTTAGCAGAAGGCAGACTGGCAGCTTCCTCACCAGCATCGTTTTGAAGAGACTTCAATGCGCTAGCTGCAAAGACCTGGTCCTCTTCGTTGCTCTGAAACTTACGATAAACAAAGTTTTCGCTCAGATAGTTCTTGCGGACGATTTGGTTGGCAGCCAAATCTTCCGGTGCCCCCTGGAAGAGAATACGCCCCTCAAAGAGCAGATAGGCACGATCGGTGATAGACAAGGTCTCCTGCACATTATGGTCAGTGATGAGAATACCTATGTTACGATATTTTAAACGCCACACGATATGCTGAATGTCTTCCACGGCAATCGGGTCCACTCCTGCGAATGGCTCATCAAGCATGATGAACTTTGGGTCGATGGCCAGACAGCGTGCAATCTCAGTACGCCTTCGTTCACCACCAGAAAGTCGGTCGCCCTTGTTCTTTCTGACTTTTCCGAGTCGAAACTCTCTAATCAGACTCTCCAACTTTTCGATTTGTTCTTTATGGGACAGTTTTGTCATCTCCAAAACTGACATAATGTTATCCTCCACGCTGAGCTTACGAAACACACTCGCTTCCTGTGGGAGATAACCTATTCCCGCACGAGCACGCTTGAATACAGGAAAGTTGGTAATATCCTTGTCATCAATATAAACATGCCCTTCGTTGGGAACGACAAGACCGGTTGTCATATAGAACGATGTGGTCTTGCCTGCACCGTTAGGTCCCAACAATCCCACAATCTCTCCCTGCTTTACGTCGATACTAACTTTTTCGGCCACAGTTCTATCGCCGTAGCGTTTGGTTAGTCCCTCGGTACGAAGGACCGAATGTTTCAGTTCTACCATAATGCAATAATTTGCTTGCAAATGTACAAAATTACCATGGAATAATAAAGATAGTGCCCATTTTTAGAGTTCAAAAGCTCACATTAATAGAATATTGGCAATCTCATCCAAAGATATTTCGTACCAACATTTACTTGTAAAATACTGCTGGAACCATATTCCAATCTCTTCTCAAATAATGATTAAGTCCTTTTTCTGAGTGTTATGCATCATGAAAGACTGTGAATCAAATTGAATCACAACGTGAATCAAATTGAATTACCGAGTGAATCAAATTGATTCACTGAGTAAAACAAATTGAATCAGAATCCGATTGAGTGCGTATGGGCATCAGGAACAAAACCGACGACATCCAAGAGTTATAAAAAACAAAAACTAAGCAGACGTTGGCAGTTTATCTATGGAATTTCGCTACATTTGCAAGAAATAACTGCGATAACGTATGTTCATAGCCAATATTTTAAAGAATTATCTCACCACCTTTGGCACTTATGTCCTCTTGATGGGTCGATCGTTCGCACGGCCAGATCGATTTAGGATGTTTGGTAAGCGCTATATCAAGGAGATGGCTCAACTTGGGGTCGACTCCATCGGCATCGTGCTACTTATCAGCTTTTTCATAGGAGCTGTGATTTGCATCCAGATGAAAGTGAACATCGAAAGCCCTTGGATGCCGCATTGGACCGCGGGCTACACAACTCGAGAAATTATGCTTTTGGAGTTCTCTAGTTCCATCATGTGTCTTATTCTCGCCGGAAAGGTTGGCTCCAATATTGCATCGGAGTTAGGCACCATGCGTGTAACTCAACAGATAGACGCTTTGGATATCATGGGAGTCAACTCGGCCAATTATCTCATTCTTCCAAAGATTTTGGGGTTGGTAACGATTATGCCATTCCTGGTAATATTTTCCTCTACAATGGGAATTATTGGAGCATATGCCACATCGTATATCGGACATTTGATGTCGCCCGACGATCTTACGGCGGGCATGCACCACTCATTCAACGAGTGGTTCGTATATATGAGTATCATCAAGAGTCTCTTCTTCGCCTTCATTATTGCCAGCGTATCGTCTTTTTACGGTTATACCGTTGAGGGGGGCTCTGTCGAAGTTGGTGAAGCTTCAACAAAGTCCGTCGTAAGCAGCAGTGTGTTAATTCTCTTCTCTGATGTCTTCTTAACCCAGCTTTTATCATGATTGAAGTCAAGAATCTAACTAAGAACTTCGATGATAAGGCCGTCCTCTGCTGTATCAACGCAACATTTGAGACTGGTAGGACAAACCTCATCATAGGTCAGAGTGGGTCAGGAAAGACAGTTCTGATGAAGAATCTTGTGGGACTATTGGAACCTACATCTGGAGAAGTACTCTATGACGGCCGCGATTTTGTCAAGATGACAAAACGCGAGAAGGTGGCCATGAGGCGCGAAATGGGGATGATCTTCCAAAGTGGGGCACTTTTTGACTCGCTCTCCGTATTGGAAAATGTAGAATATCCTTTGGACATGTTCTCTTCGATGAACTATCGAGACCGCGTTAAGCGTGCCCGTGAATGTCTGGCAAGGGTTAACCTTCTAGATGCAGAAAAGAAGTTTCCTGGGGAGATATCAGGAGGCATGCAGAAGCGTGTGGCCATAGCCCGTGCCATCGTACTCAACCCAAAGTATCTCTTTTGCGACGAGCCCAACTCTGGTCTTGACCCCAAGACATCGCTTGTCATAGATAAATTGCTCTCCGATATTACCAAGGAATACAATATCACGACCATTATCAACACCCATGATATGAATTCCGTTATGGAAATTGGAGAGAATATTCTTTTCATCTACAAAGGCCGCAAGGAGTGGCAGGGAAACAAAGACGAGGTGATGGATGCCACCAACCAGAAGCTCAACGACCTCGTATTCGCCTCTGACCTGTTCAAGAAGGTGAAGGAAGCCGAGCAGGAAGATGCCGCGGCAAACGGCAGGGCCTGAAGCCCACCGGTCAGGTATCACCCCATAGAGAAGGCCCTCACGCTGACGCGTGAGGGCCTTCTCTATGGGCTTTTGCGCGCCCTCGCCCGCAGCAGGCACACCCATGCACACGCGAAGACGGCAAAAAAAATCCCCCGGCCGATATCAACATCGACCGGGGAAAAACTTATCATGATTGAGCATTAATCCCAAAGGTTGGGCGACTGCGGCCATTCATCGGCCACCAATCCGCCAAGCTGCTTGGCCTCATCACCGGTGTTGCCAAATCCACTGTTCGTGGCCTTGCTTCCACCGAGCATGACGTTCGGGTCGCCGGCACATACATAGCCCTTGTCTATCAAATTAATCACATCGGTTACAGGTTTTGTATATATAGTTTTCATTGTCTTCGCTTATTTGATGATAATCTTTTTTCCGTTGCGTATGTAAATGCCTTTGGCAGCAGGTCTATCCGTCTTTATGCCCTCGAGCGTGTAGTACGCATCGTTATTGTTGCCGGCCTCACGGTCGGCGATGGTCTCTATGCCGTTGGTCACACTGTCTTCAAAGATGAAGCGGAAGGCTGTCGCAGCCTTGGCGGCACCGGTCGAGCCGCCGGTGACATTCTCGTCAATCTGCAGGTAGCTGAAGTTGCGACCGCTCATGAACCCCGTGGCGGGATGATAGAATCCCAAGGTGTTCACGCCCGAGAGATTGGGCAGGGCATAGAAGATATAGTTGTACTTGGAGTCGGCGCTGTACGCGATCTCCGCGTCGGCCATCCGGGCCTTGAGATAGTTGGTCGTGGCGGCATCAAGGGTAATCTCCGGGTCGTCGGCGTAGGTCTCAAAGTCTATCAAACTGCCGTTGTCGGTGGCGAGGATCACGCCCGTACGGGCCGGGATATAGTCTAATGCCAGTTCGCGAAGGGTCGCTGTCTTGGCCGACGCGTTATAGCCTGACACGATGTAGGCTTTCACACCCTCGGGCTTCTTGCATGCATGCCACTCGCTGAACGAGCGGTAATAGTCGTTGCCCTCGAGCTTGTCGGTGGCGGCCAACGTGGGTTTCGTGAACGAGATCTTGCGGTTGATGGTGTAGAAATACTTCACGTCGTCGCCCACTTTCTTGAGATACAGGCGGATGAGATATCCTGCCCCGCTCGACTTCTGCGGCAGCTGGAAGGTGCAATGCATCGCAGGGTCTACCTTAGTGACATCATGC
>Ga0183095_10248_pt4 | contig 23705 bp, 14 predicted proteins | sample BioMet4_FD_130346 | JGI IMG/M metagenome (GOLD analysis project Ga0183095, IMG submission 130346) | Microbial communities from bioreactor (seeded with sewage sludge) at LBNL, California, USA - Biofuel metagenome 4 (v2) (version 3) | ecosystem: Engineered > Bioreactor > Anaerobic > Unclassified ...
TAACAGCATTAATTTTCTTTTCATAAATTCACTAATAAAGTTAAACTTCATAATTACACTTACTTTACTCTAACATTTTGCAAAGTTATTAATAATTTGCAAATAAAAAACGATTTCTCTTAAATATACTAATATTTATTCCATTTTGATACATAATTGCATTTATAATGTCATTTATAACATTTTTAGTCACAAATACTATCAATTTACACACCAATAAAAGCATTCCAAGTTTTCATTATGTCAACTATTTGATGTTTTTACTTTCAATATGATTGTTTATGCACAAAATATAAGTCATAATAATAAAGAAACTAATACACATAAACATCAGCAAATAGACAAAATTATTATTGAGTAGTTACAACAAGAAAATAGCTATATATAGACTATATATAGCATTTACAAGACATATCATCTATCATTATTTTATAGATAATAAGTAATAAATATTATTTTTGAAAGAGTAATTAAAGAAGATTATCAGGAATATAGAATAATTAAAAAGGAAGGAATCTCAATTGTTAAAAAGTAAATAGTCATAAAAAAAAGAGAGATCACCTTTAAGGCAATCTCTCTATATTTATATAATGTTCTGGATTTTATCTTGTTCCACCAGCCCACCATACAGGCTCAGTGTATACATACTGACCATCACCATATGCTTCTTTTACATTAGGATTAGCCAATGTATCATCAGATCCATAAGGACAACGAAGTGGGAATTTGCCAGTATTAGCTAATGTTACGTAGTTTTCACCCAAAGCTTTCATACGACGAATATCGTTATATGATTCAACAGCTTCACCATTAGCACCCCAAAGAGCGATATACTTTTGGTTCATTACTTCTTTCAAAGCATTAGCAGCAAATAATGGTTTTACATAAGTATCAAAATATGCTTCAGCTTGAGCTGTTGTAATCGCATCGGCAGAAATATCATCTAGGCCACCATTACTCAATACTGTAGGTGCTTTCATAGCAGCTGTTACAGATCTTTCTGTATTAGCAATTGCAGCAACAACAGCCTGTTTCAAAACACCTTCTGCATCAGTTGTTTTATTCAAACGACAAAGAGCTTCAGCTTTCAAGAATAAAAGTTCATGGTAACTCATCAAAATTGTTGGAGCTATTTGAGAGAATACATAAACAGAATAAGTATATTGATACTGAGATTCAGTTGGTGTTCCATTTGGCGCCAATTTAAGTTTAGAACTACCTGGATTATAATGAGCCCAAGAAGAAGAACCGAAATAAACACGATTAGCACGTGGGTCATTACGAGCAATTAGCTTATCATACATACTCTTACTTGCAGAGATACCATCACGACTCCATTCAAAGTCAAATAGTGGATTCAAGTTGTTAGCATCATAATGATCATAAGCAGCCTGATCAGCAGCAGAAGTAAAAGATTTATCTACATACTCAATAACCTTTGCCATATCAGCAGCCACATTAGTTGAGCGCTTCATTAATCGCATTGTATAACGAGCTTTCAAACCATAAGCCAACTTTAACCATTTTTGTGCATCACCTTTATAAAGCATATCAAAATCATTTGGAGCTGCTTTATCTCCTTTAGGAAGATCGACAATAGCATCATCAAGAAGTTTCATTATGCTTGTATATACATCTTTTTGAGAATCAATCTCCGGATTCATATACTGTGGTTTTCCATTGTTTAACTCAGGTAATGCAGCCTGGCTATATGGAACATCGCCATAAGTATCAGTAAGTATTGCAGAATTTATAGCTGCCATAACTTCAGCCATACCTTTTGTAGTATAATTACCTTCTTGAGCGCCACCATCAGAACATTTGCTAATAATTATTCTGGCATTTTTCAATGAAGAATAAATATTTCCCCATACATTATTAAATGTAGAAGACGCAGAAGGTTCATTCTGTCGGATTTCTGCATTATATAATTGATTATGAGTTCCGACTTCATTCTCCACATATGTAGAGAAATAAGTATTTAAATCACCACCAACATTATTAAAAGCTGTAGATGTAATCACGTCAGCTAAAATATATTTTGATGGGACACTTGTTGTGTGATTTGTATCTTTATTAATGTTATCCATTACATCTTCTGAGCAAGACACCAACACTGTAGAAAGCATTGCCGCAGATAAGAGGCCTTTGGATATATTAAGTTTAAATATTGATTTCATATTATTCCTTTCTTTAGAATTTAACAGTAAAACCTAAACCATAGCTAGAAGATCCCGGTAAAGAGAAACGTTCAAACGCACCAGCCATATTATTGTTACCTTGAGAAGCTTCTGGATCAAGTCCTTTTAGTTCAGACCATAACAAAAGATTTCGTGCAAATACATTCATATTAACGCTTAAGTTTGGTTTATTCCAAACAGGATAGCTCAATGAGATTTCACGTAACTTAAGGAAAGAGCTATCAAAAATCATAGATTCTGAAATACCATTCAAATTAGAGAAATATGTTTGTGCTTTTGAACCACTAATCTGGATATCATTTTTAGCATAAGTTGTATTTCCCAAAGCGTCAGTTCCTGTAACTTTCACTGCATCACCACCATCAAACAAGAATGATTCAGATTTACGGAAGTCTGCTGATTTTTTACTTACACCATAATAATCAAGCATTCCGGCTGTACCACCATACATCTGTCCACCTTGTTTCCAATCAAATACTGCTGACAAACGGAACTTGTGGAATTCTATTGAAGTATTGAATCCAACACGGAAGTCTGGAGAAACAGTACCAATTACTTTTTCTTCACCAGCCTGAGGCATACCATCTTCATCAACTACAATTTTACCTTCTGCATTACGTAAGTAACCTACACCATATAAAACAGGGAATTTAGAACCAATACCGGCACGTACTTGTGGTTCAACAAAACCTCCAAGGAAAATACTGTTTACACCTTCAGCCAATTCGTCAACATAGTTGTCGATTTTAGAGAAGTTAACACCAACATTCCATTTCAAGTCTCTTGTATCAATAGCTTTAACATCAAGAGTTACTTCATGTGAGTTAGTGTGGATTGAACCACCATTTGTAACAAATGCACTATAACCAGTTGAAGTAGCCAAAGGCACATCAAAAATCTGATCCTTAACATTCTGACGAGAATATGTATAGCTCAAAGAGAATATTCCATTAAAGAATGTCAAATCAGCACCAAGTTCATATGATTTAGTATTCTGTGGCTTCAAAGCTGGATCATAAACAGTAGAATTTGGAGTATACGCTATAATACCACCGATTGGATAAGTGATTGGAGTTCCTGAAGAGAAACCACCACCATAAGTTGGAGTAGTATAATAAGAATCATAATAAGTTCCAGCTTGACCAACTTCAGCATAAGAAGCACGCAATTTACCCCATGTTACAACATTATTCTTCAAAGACTCAAGTTCTGTGAATATAAATCCAAGTGATACTGATGGATAGAAGAATGAACGATTGTTACGAGGCATTGTAGAAACAATATCGTTACGACCAGTAGCACTAAAATACAACATATTCTTATATGTAAGAGATAAATTAGCAAAGGTACCTACTGTGCGTGATTTTCTGTATGTTTCTGTAGCTTGGAATATTGAAGCATTTTTAATGTGATTCCAACCACCATAATTAAAGTTAGCTCCGTAAGATTCATAGAATTTCTTGGTAGCGTGAACAAACTCATTACCTACCAATGCATTCAAGTTAAGATCTTGAGTAATATTCCAATCAAAGTTTGCAGTTAACAAAGAGTTTGTTTCATTAACTGTATATCCATAATGATCAATTGATCCTTGACCATTAGCATGTCCGTAACCCCACAAGTCAGTATAATTAGTTGTATAAGCATCAGTACCTAACTGATATTTAACATCTAATTTCTTATCATCTGTTCCAAATTTTGTAGTGTATTTTGCATATACATTACCAAAGAAGCGCTGTGAACGTTCAGTAAACTTATTATTATCTAGAGCCCAATAAGCATTATCGAAACCACTAGTTCCACGATAATTATTTTGCTTATAAGGATCGCCTTCATAATAAGAAGGAATACCTGCTAAATCATAACTTGGAGGAGCTGGGAAAATTGTTGCTACAATACCGTTATTAGCACCTGATTGTTTAGTAATTTTAGATGTTACAAAATTACCATTAAAACCAGTCATCCAGTTTTCATGAAGCTTAGCCTCTGCAGACATTTTTGCATTATAACGATCCAAACCTGTTGAAGGGACAATACCACTGGTTGTTGTATTACCTAAAGAGAATGAATAGTTTCCTTTATCAAATCCTTGTTTTATGTTAATATTATTACTCCATGTAGATCCTGTTTCAAAAAAGTCTCCTACATTATCATAAACCTTAGGACTCACCCAAGGGTTCAAACCAGCTCTTGCACGTTGAACTACATAATATTGACCTTCATGCTTTCCATCAGCATTTGTATAATCATTTGTAGTATTACCACCATAAACAGGATCATTTGCCAATTCAGAAATCTTACATCCCCAAGATGTTGATGAGCTAGGATTATATTTTCCACCTGTACCCTGAGCAAATTCTTTTTGCAAATCGGGAGTTACAGAAAGAACATCAAAAGAAAGGTTAGTATTGAATGTAATTTCAGGTTTACCTTTTCTTGCGCCTTTACCACTCTTTGTTGTAATAATAACAACACCATTAGAAGCACGCATACCATACAAGGCAGAAGCAGCCTGACCTTTAAGGATATTAACACTTTCAATATCATTAGGATCAATATCCACCGAACGGTTTGCAAAGTCAGCACCAGTTACAGAGTTACCAGTATCAATATCAGAAGTAGAAGCGATAGGCATTCCATCTACAACGTACAATGGAGTATTATCTCCAGTGAATGAACGAGATCCACGGATAGTCATTTTAGCAGAAGCACCTGGCATACCTGAAGAAGGAGCAATTTCAACACCTGAAACTTTACCTTGCAATGCAGAAGTAACACTAGTACTTGCAGCCTGAGTTAACTGATCAGCCTTTACATCCTGAGCAGCATATCCCAACGCTTTTTTCTCACGGGTAATACCCATTGCAGTAACAACAACCTCTTCCATAACCTTTGCATCAGATACAAGAGCAATTCTAAGATTTGGCTTTATAGCTACTTCACTTTTCTTCATACCTATATAAGATACGACTAACACCTTTGCAGAACTTGGAATGTTCGACAAAGTAAACTTACCATCCATATCAGTAGAGGTACCTATAGTTGTACCTTTAACCAATACTGATGCGCCTATTACAGGCAACCCATCTTCTTCAGAAAGAACAACACCTGTTACTTTCTGAGTTTGGGCAGTTACCAGACCTATGCCAACAAAAAGGCATGTCAATAACAGCATTAATTTTCTTTTCATAAATTCTCTCTTAAAGTTTAACTTTACATTATTTTGTTTCTTTAATCTAACAATTTGCAAAGATATCAATAAATCTAAAAATAGCAACCATTTTATTTAAAAAACCTTGCAATTATTACAAATTGTTATTTAAAAGCACCAATTAATGCTAATCAACATCTAAAACACTCTTAATTTTCCTAAAATACATATATCATCATAGCAATATGGATAAACAAAATGTGATTCAATTGACTAGTTTTTATATTTATCGATAAAATATTCCATAAAAATCCATCTTTTTGACAACTTAACTAAATAATAATCAAGAATGATTAATCAAAAATACAAACAATAACATAAAGGTCTTAATGTGTTATAAATTTTAATAAAACAGCATTTATAAATAACATTTTAAAAGAAAAGACTAGATATAGATTAACATTTTTCCCATTATTAAATGAATGCTAATGAATTTAGTACTTGTGGATAGTGACTATAAAAGCAATTCAAACCCTCCATTGGCCAGATTAAATTAATACATCTTTCATCTCTGCGATACTTTGTATCAGTTTAAACAACTTCCATTTTTAATCAACAAGTGCTGATTATAAAGAACATCTGTTTTCTATTAACCATTTACATCATTAAATAAATCATTCCTTTATAAATAAAATCCATTGACGAATAACTGAAATTTATTCATCAATGGTTATAAAATTCACGCCGTACTTTTATAAAACTCATGCCGGAGCATACTTTAAGTCTAACTGAAATTTCTTTTTTAGAAATCATCCATCACCCCTCACCTTTCACATACAACCAATTGATTAACTGACACATAAAGAGCATCATCTTTAGTTTAATCCCTCACTTCACCCTAACTTTACCCTCACTTTTAGCTCATCTCTCACCATTTCGAATCATTTTTTGCTATTTTTTGTTTCCCAGACAACTAACAAATCATGAACATAGAATGCTTCTCTAAAAAAAATCATTCAAAAATAGCTGATAGGCATCGAAAAAGTGAGGGTAGCCCAATTTTGTGATAGCTTTGTGATGGTTCAAAATGCTACCATCACCATATATTACACTGATTTACAATGGAGTGAACAATACTAGTGAGGGAGTGATGGATGATTTATATTAGCTTAACAAAACAGGTAACAGTAACAACTCAACTATTATAAATGAACATATTGCATAGTAAGTGCCAGTATATAATTCAGCTTACAAAGTCTATTCGTGGATAACACATAGTAAAAACTAGACACTTACAGTATACATTTAATCAATATAATAGCAAAATTAATTCAATATATATTTAAAATAAAACATAATTAATAAGTAATACTATATACATTATAAGACAATATAACATAATTCAATACTAAACATATATATACTATTATCTCAAATATTTTAAATAAAAAAATAGTAAATTAAGTACATATTTTGATTATATATTTTAAATTTGCAATAACATTCAATTATTTTAATATGAAACATCTAAAGTTTACAATTTTTCTTTGTGCATTCATAATCTCTATGCCTTCATATTCACAGGGATTAAGTGCCTTTAAGTTAAAAAACGGTCTCTCCGTATACATATGGGAAGATAGTACAAAGTCCGACGTATATGGCCTAGTAGGAGTAAGAGCTGGTTCCATTAACGACCCAGAACAATACACAGGTCTAGCTCATTACCTGGAGCATTTATTATTTAAGGGAACTGATAAGATAGGTGCTTTAAATTGGGTGGAAGAAGAACCTCTCTACAAAAAGATTGTGCAAAAATACGATGAGATGGCTGAGACAAATGATCCTGCAAAAAAGGATGCAATCAATAAAGAGATCAATGATCTTACGGTTCAAGCCGGAAAAATCAGTGTATCCAGTGAGTTCTCAAACCTAATAGAAAGCATAGGTGGAAAAGAATTGAATGCCGGAACTACTTACGATTTAACAATGTTCTATAACTCATTCCCAGCATTTCAATTAAATAAATGGTTAGAAATCTCTTCTCAACGTTTTATTCACCCTGTGTTTCGTACTTTTCAAACAGAGTTAGAAACTGTTTACGAAGAATATAATCGCTCAAAAGACAACCCTATAACTGCTATAAACAAATTCATTCTGGAAAAATCTTTTGAAGGACATCCATATTCACGACCTGTAATAGGCCTAGGAGAGCATTTAAAAAATCCAAGAATAAGCAAACTTATTGATTTTTACAATAACTGGTACACTCCAGAAAATATGGTACTTATTATAGTTGGAAATGTTAATGCAAAACAAATCAGTACCCGCATTGCAGCCACATTTGGCCAATTAGAGAAAAAGACTATGCCAGAACGTAAAGCTTATCCAAACCTTAACATTAGTGGTCGTAAGCAATATATAGCAAAAGTAGGACACAACCCTAGCGTGCACTTAGTATATCCAGGCGTAAAAAGTGGAGATCCTGATGAAATTCCATTAGAAATAGCAATGGCGTTACTTCAAAATTCAGGTTTAACCGGAACACTTGATAAATTAACAATTGACGGAGATATTGGAGGCTGCTCAGCATCGCTAGCATCATTGCGTGAACAAGGACGGTGCATTATTACTGCTATTCCATTATATGATGAAAATCAGAAACTTTTTGAGTCAAACAAAGGAACCGAGAAAAAGATAATTAAAGCTATACAAAAAGTTGCAAACGGAGATATTGAAGACTGGGTTATTAATGCAGTTAAAGCAAATATGTGCCGCGACTTTGATTTAAGAATGGAGAATAACTCAACCAAAGCCAATATTTTGCTGAATGCATTTATTAATGAACAAGATTTAGGAGATGCATTGGGATACAAAGAAAAAATAATGGCTGTTACCATTGACGATATAAAGAAAGTTGCTAAAAAGTACTTATCCGACAATTACCTTGCACTTTATATAGAAAAAGGCAAACCGATTAAAGAAGACAAAATAGAAAAGCCTAAATATAAACCAGTAGAAGCACCAGTAGGCCAATCATCTCTATACGCATCGCAATTCAAACATTTACAAATAGGACAAGTTGAAGAAAAATTCATGAATTTTGATGATGTTAAAATAAAGAAAATAAATGAACGTTCAAAGCTATATTATACAAAAAACACAGAAAATAATGTATTTAGTCTTCAAATTCGTTATGGAGCAGGAACAGAAGTTTTTCCAAAATTAGGTTACGCCGCCTCTTTAATGAATAATGCAGGAATTATGGGCTTATATGATGCACAAGAACTTAAAAAAGAATTTAGCAAATTAAATGCCACATGCGATGTACAAGCGAATGATAGCTATTTAAATATAACATTGAGAGGGTACGATAACACTTTAGTTCAAGCATGTCAGTTACTATCCCGACAAATATTAATGCCAAAACTGGATAATAAGCAATTAAGTCAACTAAAAGGAAGTGCACTTGGAGGCCGATCTATTCAGAAACAAAATAATCAGATTCTTACTGCGGCTTTAAATGAGTACCTAAAATATCAAAATAAATCAGATTATATTCAAGATTTAACAGACAAAGAAATATATGAACTTCAAATTGCAGAACTTACTGGAGATATAAACCGCGCATCAAATTATGAAGCAGAAATCTATTACGTTGGCAATATGGACTTCGATCAGGTATATGATATTTTAAGCAAAAATCTACCTTTAGTGACTAATGAGAAGGAGAGCAAATCACCTATAGTGAAAGACTTTGCAACATATGCTGAAAACACGGTTTACTTCCTGCCAAATACTGATGCTGAGCAAAGTCAGATAATGTTTTTTATGCCTGGAGAAAATTATGATAAAAAAGATGATGTATTACGAGATGCATTTAATCAGTATTTCTCTGGAGGGTTCAATGGACTTGTCTTAAATGAAATCAGAGAAAAACGTTCAATGGCATATACAGCAGGTGCATATATAGGAAGTACAGGATTGAAAGATAAGCCAACTTATTTTTCTGGAAGTATAGGGACCCAGAATGATAAAGCAATAGATGCACTTTCTGTTTTCATGGGTTTGTTGAATGATATGCCTAAAAATCCTGAGCGCTTAGAAAATATAAAAAGCTACTTACGTCAAGAAGCATTAACAACTCATCCTGATTTCAGATACAAAGCAAGAGTATATGAGAGTTACAAAAAGCTTGGTTACACAGAGGATCCGGCAAAAGAGAACTTATCCAAAATAGATGCTCTTACCTTTGATGATATTTATAACTTCTATCTAAAGAATATCAAAGGGCATTCTATAGGTATTGCCATTATGGGAAATCCGAAAAACATTAAAACAGATGATTTGAAAAAGTTTGGTAAAGTTATAAGACTAAGTGAGAACAAACTTTTTAATGATAAAGACGCACTGTTCTAAAGCTATTATCCATAAAACTTTAAAATACATAAAAAATTATCCGAGCCACCCATCAAATTGGTCGCTCGGATTTTTTTGTAAGTTCACAAAATAAAAACAAGTTCTTATTTCTTGATAAATTTAAAACTATCCATTCCATTCTTTGTTTTTATCGATGCAACATACAAACCTTTTGGTAGTTTATTTACTGGTATGTATAACATCTCATTATCACTAACATTTATTTGATTTATCATTCGTCCGTCAATATTAAAAATAGAAACTTGTTTTGCTTCAAATTCAAAAGGTACACTCACAGATAAAGTAGATTCATCTTCACTAAGAAAAACTTTTATCTGAGTATCAGAAGTTTTATAATTAATTGCAGTTGGATTATTTACAGACAATTCATTGATAGTATTATTACTACCTCGAATTCTTTTCCAAATTACTCCGTCATCACTATAAAATGGTTGGAGTTTATCTGTAGCCAAAAGGTTTGTCGTTATTTTGCATGGTAATACAGCACTAACTAGTCTTAAAAAAGAGAGAGAACTATCCATTTTGCCTCCGCCTACGATTTCTTTCAATTCATTAGATTCATTGACCAATCCTATACCAATCATTCCTGAAAACGCCTTTAAACAATAGTTATATGCAACAATAGATACATTAAAATCTTTATTAACTTCAACATTACTTTCATTCATAAACAGACCATTTACATCATTGTAAGAAGTGAGATATAGATTAGTCACATAATCTGAATTTTGTTCTGCTTTCTTTATTCCAACAACCATTTCCTGATCAATAGAAAATCCAGTTCCACTATTACCACCAGTTCCCTGCGTTTCAGGATCTAGTGAACTTAATAAAAAATATCCATTAGAAAGACCTCCCCAACCCCAGTTCACATGATAATATCCGTTAGAGTTATATCCATCAAAAATAAATTGATGTCCATCTCCACCTTCATTAGAACCACCGTACATTACAAGGCGTGAGTTATCTAATTCATTACGTATCATTTGGCTCCATTCATCATCTTTATAATATTCTCTAGGCAATAAACGCATACACTTATCGTAGCCAAAATATTCTATCATTCCTTTTACCGCATTATAAGTGTATGCTCCACTGCTGTTTGAGGAATAATCCATTTCAGAAGCTACACCACAGTGATACATCAAGGTTGATACCATCCAATCCTGATTATCATTCCACAAGTTAGTTACTCCATCCACCTTATATTCATCAAGCATATCATCCCATATATAATCCAACTCAAAATCAGCATATAATGCTTTGTTTAGAGTTTTAGATACATAGCTATGATTTCCTATTCCTTTTAGAGGCCAGCGATGATACTTCATAAGTATGCCCATTGCTGTTGCAACACATCCTGTTGGGCATCTTTTCAAACCACTGCTATTGTAAGGACATTTATTATTATAGGGTTTCATTTGATTCCAAAGTGCTGTTTGTAACAACACGCTACTATTTTCAGCAGTTAATACCTTCCCACTTTGCAAAGCAGTCCACTGTTCTCCTACAGTCTGCGACTGAATTTTTCCATTTTCAATTACCCAAGCTATCTGTTTTCTATATTCATTCAGCCAATAGCGAAAATTATCCGGAATACTATCCGAATCAAAGCTCCCTTTATCCGAGTAACCTAAAACGGGAAAAGCGCGATCATCTCCGGAAATAACAACAAATCCATTTGATGAAGTAATATTATAAACATAATAATACACATTACTTCCAGAGGCTGATTTAGTTTGCACATCTGAGCATATATATACTAATGATAAAGATGGCAAAGATCTTGTAAAAACAGTACAATGTTGGCTTACAAAGTTAGAAGCTACTTTGAAAGCCTCATCTTGTTTTACCTCTTTTGAAAAGACAGTAAAGCAAAAAAAGAACAAATAAAAGATCAGAAGGTTTACAAATCGTTTCATCTCAAAAAAATTAGAGGGTATATTAAAGTAAAAGAGTCCTTCATTGTTAAATAAAACGAAGGACTCTTTATCAAAAAAGATATTCTTTACTTAGATTTTAATTAGCAGGAATAGTAAGTTTTTCAGTAAATGTGCCAAAAGAACCCGCTGATACGTAATGCTTCAAAGCAACAGTGATAACATTATTAGCATAAGTACCAGTACCACTTACATATACTTGTCCATAACTAGAATGAGTCCATGCCTTTTGAGCTGCAACCGTAACTTTTCCGGTCTTATCAACATCAAATCGTATATCAAAGTTCTTTTCATAACAGTCCTTAACAATATAAAATGTTGTTTGATCAGCTTTAACCACATCCACACTCCAGGAGTCCTCCATCGCTTCTGATGCAAAAAGACCTTTTTGAGTCATCGGAGTCCAAGTAAGAGTACGTCCTATTGATACAGTAATTGAATCAATCCCAAAAGTAGATACTTTGCTTGCATCAGCAAGCTTCAAGCCCACTTTATAAGTTGGTCCATATTCCATTAAATCAAGATTTGCTTTAATCTTTGCATAAGCCATATTTTCTCCATCAGCAAAACTTACTGACATTGATTCTATAGATAATACCGAAGATTTTACTGGTTTTAAATCAACTGTTTCAGTTCCTTTTGTATTTTCTCTGTAAATTGGTATAAGCACCTCATTTTCGTTTCCATTTAACGAATAATTTAATGCGTTCTGTCTAAAAGAGGTATAGTTACCAGTTTCTGATTCATAAGTTAAGCCTTCATTATCTTGATTACAAGATGTAAGCAAAAGCGGTAATGAAAGAGACACCACTCCTAATATATATAAATATTTTTTCATCTTTTTATCGCTATTTAATTCTTAAATTGGGTTTTGATCTTTAGTTGCATCCAAATTTACATTACCATCAAATTCTGTTTGAGGGATAGTCAAAATAAACGCTTTCCAATCTGGTTTAGCAGTATCGGTACCAACGAGCTTAACCGTATGATTTGTACCCGTATAGCCTCTATTAAAGCCTGTTTTTAAACGTAATATATCAAAGATACGACCATATTCTCCCCATAATTCAATACGACGTTGAAGTATTATTTCATCAAGTAATGTAGTAATTACAGGAGCTGTACCTGTTCCATTTTCATCAAGAGTTAATGTAGCTGCATCGCTTACAGCTGCCAATCGGGTTGCATATTTCGTATCACGAATTTCACCAAAGGTTTTCATTAAATTTCTAGCTACATCAGGATGCCCATTTCTAGCTTCGGCCTCAGCTTCAATTAGCAACATTTCTTCGGCACGCATATAGATGTAATCACCTGTATATGTTTTAAGATCAGAGAACAAAAACTTTTTCTGACAATAGCTAAAATTAGGTCCTGTTGCTTCATTAGTTGTCAGTTTACCATTCCACCAACTGTCATGACGGAAGTCTGTAACTGGTATTTGTTTATATAACCAGGCACTAATACATTTACGAGATTTCGCTCCATACATACTACCTGTTGTGGGGTCCATGTGTGAAAAGAATGAAGCATAAGCCGTAGATTGATCTGCAATTATCTTAGCGCCCCATAGTACAGAAGAAATTTCGGTACTATTCATACCTTTACTCAAGTCACCTGCAGATGCTAAAGTAAGATTTGGTTTCGTCAACGCAAGTTTAGCTGCTTCGGCAGCATCGGCCCATTTATTTTGAACCAAAGCAACTTTAGCTTTTATGCCGTATGATACATACAAATCAATATTAGAAATAGCCTTCTGCGAAACGCCTTCTTTTTCTGCCTCTTTAAACAATTCAATTGCTTTATTTATATCTAAATTAATCTGAGTATAGACATCTTCAACAGTTCCTCGAGGTTTTCCGTCAGTACTTGCTTCTGTTGGTTCTGTATATAAAGGAACTCCCGGAGATTGTTCATGTCCTACATAAGTCTGCTGAAATAATTGGATCAAATTGAAATAACAAAATGCACGCATTGCATAAGCTTGTGCAAACAAATTTGCTTTTTGTTCTGCAAGACCAGGCAATGTAGATTCTTTAGCAAGAATGTAATTTACATTACTTATTAATGTATAGTAATAATTCCAAGTTGCATATGATCTCCAATTCTTACTGGTATAGCGAGTACGTGCGCTATGATTGTAATCATAATAAAACCAACCGCTACCCATTTCATTTTGAACCATATCATCACCCATCAAGTCTGCAAATAATGCAGTTGACATATTTCCAAAGTTTTGATGCGTGTTGCCATCACTCCATCCAGACATATAAGTAGCCCGATAAACCCCATTCATTGCTACTTCACCACCCTGAACACTACTAAAAATCACATTTCCAGAAACAGCATCCGTAGGAGATGTTTCCAAATCATCACTAGTGCATGATGCAAAACCAGTAAGGAGTCCAAGAAACGCAAATGTATTTATTATTATTCTTTTTTTCATAATAATCAAAATTTAAAATTTAACATCAATACCAATAGATATCGCTTTAGATGGCGTATACACATAATTAGTTGTACCAGATAAAGAGTATTGAGGATCCATACCATCAAGATGAGAAAATACTGCCAAATTATCAGCTGTACCAAATATTCGTACACTTTCAAAACCGACTTTTTTCAACAAAGATTTTGGCAAAGTATATCCAATAGTGATATTCTTTATTGAAAAATACGAAGCATCAAGCATATCTTTATTTGTAACATTAATATTATTATCCCACGCTAATTTAGGGACGTCAGTAATATCACCAGGGTTTTGCCATCTACGTAACAAATTTTTATGGAAAGTTGTTCCTTTATATAGAACACCTTTTCCCATAAGGACATTGTAATTTGAATCATAGATTTTACCTCCGATTGAATAAGTGGTAAGAAGAGAGAGATCAAAACCTTTATATTTAAATTCATTATTAAAGCTACCATAAAGATCTGGTATACGATTACCCGCTATCTCACGGTTACTTAGCGCCAATGAGTAGTTTGAAGACTTATATTCTTTAGTAACATTGCCATCAGCATCTTTTTCCTTAATTAAATACAGCTGATTACCAGTAAGAGGGTCAACACCAGCGGAAATAGGTAGATAGAAAGAATTTATAGCTTCACCTTCTTTCAATATAATATTTCCACTAATTATTTCTGGTTTATCAGCAAGTTTAATGATCTTATTTTTCACATGGCTACCCATTGCTGTAAAACTCCATTTAAGCGGAGTATTTTTTAAGATATCAACTTTAACAGAAAGTTCAACACCAGTATTTCTCACTTTACCAATATTATTCCAGTAACTATCAAATCCTGTTGAAGTAGCTTTAGGCATCTTCATTAATAAATCTTTGGTATTTTTATTAAAATATTCAAAAGTCAAATATAAACGATCAAAAAGTGTAGCTTCGACTCCAACATTTAAATTGGCATTCTTTTCCCATTTCAGTTTTTTGTTTTCAAGAGAAGAAATTAGAGCACCACTTGCACTAGCATTTGCATAGCTAAGACTATACAAGCTCTGATATGGATAATAACTTGATAGAGCATCATTACCTTGAATACCATAACTAGCTTTCAAAGTTAAATTATTAACCCAGTTTACATCAGAAAGAAAACTCTCTCGGCTGATTCTCCATGAGGCACCAACAGACCAGAAAGTACCCCAACGCTGATCTTTATAAAAGCGAGAAGAACCGTCAGTACGAAAACTGCCACTTAAATAATATTTTTCTTTATAATTATAGTTTAAACGACTCAAATAAGAATCTATTGAATAATTATCTTCATAAGAAGTACCATCTGTCAATGTACTCGCAGCTGCCAATTCATAGAGACCACCAAATGGGAAACCTGTTTTTTCAGCTGATAAATAATTTGTTTTAAGTGCATAATATTCATGACCAATTAATATATCTAAGGAATGATCATTAAATGTACGGTTATAAGTAAGTAATTGATTAAAAGTATAGCTTAACATTCTGGAAGATTCTTTTGTTAATCGACCACTAACTCCCACAGCATTACCATTATATGGATTTGCATACTCTGCCCCTCTAGCTGAATAATAATCAACTCCAAAATTAGTTGTAAAATTAAATCCTTTCAAGAAACCATATTTATCATCATCTGCATGTAATGTTATATAAGTTCTCGCACTCATATTATCAACCAAGGTTTCTGCCTTATCATCATACAATGTTGCAATTGGGTTCCAATTGCTCTGATTAACACGATTTAAACCATAATCAAATTGTTTATTTCCATCTGAATCCAAAACTAAACCACCATCAGCGTTATGTATATATACAGGATAAATTGGAGCCATGAACTGAGCAGAATACCAAACATTACTATTTTGTGTTGTGCCCGCACCAGCTGCATAATTTGATTTATACTGAGCAAATGAAGAGCTTAGCCCAGATTTTAACCAATCTTTTGCTTCCGAGTCTACATTTAATCTTCCTGAATAACGTTCAAAGCTTGTTGTTTTTAACAGTCCTCCTTCATTCAAATAGCCTATTGAAGCAAGATATTTTGTTTTCTTGCTACCGCCTGTAAATGACAATTGATATTCTTGTCTTAAAGGACTATCAGCTTGTAGTTCATCCATCCAGTTTTCATGATATTTCAATTTTGCACTAGAGCTTAATTTACCTGTACTAGGATCTATTAATTGTGCGATAGGTGAATTATAAGGATTATATTCCTCATTAACACCTAGAATACCTTCACCACCTGCCATTTTAGCTAAAGCTTGCGTTCCTGCAACAGAAGGAGCAACACCATTGGTATTAATCAGTTCATTTTTATATGCTTCAAATGCCAACTCTAAATATTCCTTCTCGTTTACTGTATTATATCTTTTCAACGAACGAGAAGTAACGCCCCAATTGGCTTTCAAATTCACATCGATTTTATCTCCTTCATTTTTTCCTCTTTTTGTGGTGATCATCACTACACCATTAGCACCACGAGCACCATAAAGAGCTCCTGCAGAAGCATCTTTCAATACAGTCATAGATTCAATATCATTAGGATTTATTGAGCTGATATAACCATCAAAAGGAATACCATCGACAACATAAAGAGGATTATTCGAAGCATTAATAGATCCAAATCCACGAATAACAACAGAAGCACCAGATCCAGGTTGTCCAGATCCTGCTGTACTTTGTACACCAGCAACAGCTCCATCTAAGGCTTTAGAGACGTTGGCCACCACTCGCTTTTCAATTTGATCATTCTTAATAACCTGAGCTGAACCTGTAAAAGAAGACTTCTTTGCAGTTCCATATGCAACAACAACAACTTCATCTGTTACTTGAGCATTTGATTTTAGTACAATCTTCACATTTTGTTTAATTGCAACTTCTTGAGTAACCATTCCTATATAAGAAATGACTAAGGTTTTAGCAGAGCTGGGGACATTCGATATAGAAAATTTTCCATCTATATCAGATATAGCACCAACAGATGTACCTTTTACTGAAACAGATGCTCCAATAATCGGTTGCCCATCTTCTTCGGAAACAACAATACCCGTCACTCTTTGATTCTGGGCAGTTACCAGACCTATACTTATAAAAATATAAGTCAACAACAACATTAATTTTTTCTTCATAAAATTCTTCTTAATGTTTGATTCAATATTAATATATTTTCACTTTAAAAGATTACAAATATATTAATAATATATAAACAAACAAACCGTAACTATAAAAAAAGTTTAATTATTTACATTTTAACACTATCTCTGTTAATTAAAACCTATTAAAACACTGTACATGAGCTAATATTTGTAAAACAGGACTATATATCTTACTTTTTGAAAGTTATAAAAATAGAATAATTATTATTATATGGATATTATAAAATTTATATGCAGTTAAGTATGGCATTTTACCAATATAACAAGTATAATCAATTCAAAAAAAAGTTGCATAAAACAAAATTAAGGATAAAAAAAATCCTTCTTTAAAAAAAGAAGGATAATAACATGAATAAATAATAAATATATGATTATATGAATAGAGGTATCTCAGACAGTGAATTTATCAAATAAGTGGGTTGAAAAGGATATTCATCCTTTTGAATATTATTATAATACATCTGATGCATACCAATTCCTTTTGCACCAACAATATCAGCATCCCAGCTATCTCCTATCATCAGTGATTCCTCGAGTTGAGATTGGGTGGAAGACAATGCAAAATTAAAAATCTCGGGATACGGTTTATGAACATGAATGTCTTCTGAAAGGATGACTTTCTCAAAATAATGAAAAATACCGGATGATCGCATCTTCTGAAACTGAAGCTCACGAAATCCATTTGAAAGAATAAAGAGACGATACCTGGACGACAAATAGTCAAGAGTTTCTTTTGCATAAGGAACCAGCCCGCTCTTAGTAGGTATTACAGAAAAGAAATCGTCAGAATACTTTTTAGCAAGTTTTTCATCGGGTACACCAACTGCTTCGAGCGGAAAAAGAAAACGCTGACGGTTTAATTCCTCCTTACTTATTCTGCCATCACCATACTCAATCCAGAGTTCACTGTTCCTTTTTTGGTATAGTTCATAAAAATGATCGAAAGAATCAAAATAACGTTCAAATCCATACTTATCATACATCTCTTGAAAAGTATCGTTGGCATTGGCCTTAAAATTCCAAAGTGTATCGTCTAAATCAATAAATATACTTTTATACATAAAATAATGGGTGATTCAAAAAAAGGGGATTGTGCAATAACACAGTCCCCTAAATATTCTGTTTAAACTGAAGATATTACTTTACCTGAATTACCAGATACTTAGATACACTCCAGAATTCTTTTGGATTAGTAATTTGCAAAGTCAACTGTCCTTTTTCATCTTTTACTAATGAATAAGAGTTTGCAGGGTGATTAGTCAGAAGGTCTGCACGTTTTGAATAAAGCTTAATTTCTTTTGTAGTACGGATGTCTATTTCAGTAAAGTAGTCTTTATTAAAATCAGCAGTTTTAAGAACTTCGCCACTCTTAAGAATCTTCTGAGCTTTTAATTCTGATTTAGTACCAAATACAAACCAAGCTGTATTGATAGTTTTATCTTGTTCAGAAAGAGTCTTGGTCTTAGCTGTAGTTTCTTCAGTAAGAGTCTGAACGTTAGCGCTCAATCCGGTAACAGCTTCATCCAGTTCCTGAATACGAATGTTTTTAGCAGCAAGTTCTGTTTGCAGTTCTTCAATTTGCTTTGTTTTTTGTTCTAATTCTGCTGTCAATCCTTCAACTGCTTTCTTCAACTGAGCAGAGCTATATTTACTGTTCTTTAGTTGAGATTGAAGTTTTGCGATCTGAGCTCTGCTAGCTTCCATTGTCTTTGATATAAACTGAATATCAGAAGCAATTTGTTCTTTTGCAGAAGCAGGATTTTCCGAGAGTTTTCCCTTTTGTAAGTCTACGCGGTTTTCAGCTGCATTAATCTGACGAAAGCCTTCCTGAATTTCATTAAAAGTTCCCATCATCTCATCCAACTCATTATTACGCTGAGTCAATTGCATTAAAAGAGAATCATTTTCAGACTTAAGCTTGTCATTTTCTACATTTTTTTTGCCATCACAAGAAGCCAACATGGCTACGCATAAAGATAAAAATAATAGTTTTTTCATACGTCTTTTGTTTTTTAGTGAAGCTATTTTATTTAAATTTCTAATCGTCAAGACCTGCCAGCACAATAACTATTTCGCCACGAGGGTCAACGTTTGTAAAGTGTTCAATTAATTCGGCCAATGTTCCACGAACTGTTTCTTCATGTAATTTAGATATTTCTCTCGAAACAGAAGCTTTTCTCTCTATTCCAAAATATTCTCCAAACTGCGTTAGTGTTTTGAGCAGGCGATGTGGCGATTCATAAAAAATCATTGTACGAGTTTCACTCTGCAAAGACTTTAATCTGGTCATTCGCCCTTTCTTCTGAGGAAGAAATCCTTCAAAGCAAAAACGCTCATTAGGAAGTCCTGAAGAAACAACTGCCGGAACAAAAGCTGTTGCTCCGGGAAGACATTGAACTTCTATATCATTTTTAATACATTCCCTGACTACTAAAAAGCCAGGATCGGATATACCTGGAGTTCCTGCATCGGAAATCAACGCAACAGTTTCTCCACCCTTTATTCTATTAACAACGCTTTCCACCATTTTATGTTCATTAAACTTATGGTGAGACTGCATGGCGTTCTTTATTTCAAAGTGTTTAAGTAATATACCTGAGGTACGTGTATCCTCGGCTAAAATCAGATCTGCTTCTTTCAATACTTTAATCGCTCTGAAAGTCATATCCTCTAAATTACCGACTGGTGTTGGTACAACATACAATTTTGCCATGTTCAAATATATATGATTACATTTTTCACTCCTCAATTAATAACAAGAGAAGTCAATCTTAATTTTATCATTTGCATATCAGCACAAATGTTCGATTGTCTCGCAAATGTAGAAAAAATAATATGCAAAACACAAAAAATGTATTATTTTTGTAGACAATTAGTAAACTAACACTAAAATTTTAATAAGTCAAGGCAAAATGGTAATATTTTCCGAAGATCATATATTAGAAACACGAAAGAGAGGCCGGATTGAGGTTATTTGCGGTTCAATGTTCTCTGGCAAAACAGAAGAATTAATCCGCAGATTAAAAAGAGCAAAATTTGCCAGACAAAGAGTTGAGATTTACAAGCCAGCAATCGACATCCGATATTCTGAAGAAGATGTAGTTTCTCACGACAGTAATTCTATATCCTCCACTCCTATTGAATCTTCTGCCAGCATTTTACTTTTTTCTTCAGACATTGACGTAGTAGGTATTGATGAAGCACAATTCTTTGATAAAGGGCTTGCTGATGTTTGCAGTAAATTAGCGGATAGTGGCGTAAGAGTTATCATCGCAGGATTAGATATGGATTATAAAGGAGTACCATTTGGTCCGATGCCCGATTTGTGCGCCATTGCCGACGAAGTTACAAAAGTGCACGCTATCTGTGTAAAATGCGGCCAGCTTGCATACATATCACACCGTATCGTTAAAAACGACAAACGTGTTTTATTAGGGGAAAAAGATGAATACGAACCTCTTTGCAGGGAATGTTACAATAAAGCTCTGAAGGAAAGTACAGATTAGACCTTACATTTAATAACTTAATATATGCTTGATAAGAAAATCACATTCGACAGTTTTATACGTTTTATCTTTGGAGTAGCCATTGTTATTGGAATATTCTTTTTACTAGATAAACTAAGTGCTGTATTACTTCCTTTCTTTATAGCTTGGCTTATAGCGTACTTCATGTATCCGTTAGTGAGATTCTTTCAATACAAGTTAAAACTAAAATACAGGGTTTTAGCTATTATATGTGCCTTATTGACTGTAGCTTCCGTAATAACAGGCATCATTACTTTGCTTGTACCGCCAATGATAGAAGAATTTGGGAAAGCAAACAACCTGATTATGACTTACATATCCAATGAATCGAACATTAATGTCTTTCCGCAGAGAATCGCTGATTTTATAAATGAGAATCTTGATGTTAAGGAGCTTAATAAAATATTCAGTACGGAGAACATTACCAACCTTACAAAGAATGCACTTCCCAAACTTTGGAATTTATTATCTGAATCATTGGATATTCTGTTCAGCGTTATCGCTTCTTTTATTATTCTTCTATATACGGTCTTTATACTTCTTGATTATGAAGCAATAGCAGAAGGCTGGATAGAATTTATACCAAGCAGATACAGACGATTTGCATCCAGTGTAATTACTGACCTTAAAAATGGTATGAACCGTTACTTCAGAGGACAGGCTTTGGTTGCTATGTGTGTTATGATACTCTCCGGAATAGGATTTCTTATTATTGGGTATCCGTTAGCATTGGGGCTTGCTCTTTTAATTGGCGTGTTATCTATGGTGCCTTACATGAAGGTTATTGCGCTGTTCCCGGCACTTATACTAGGATTACTGAAAGTAGCCGATACAGGAGAAAGTATCTGGGTTGTTTTAGGATCGGCATTATTAGTTTTTGCAATTGTGCAGGCTGTAGAAGATTCTTTTATCGTTCCTAAAGTTATGGGAAGAGTTACAGGACTTAATCCTGCTGTTATTTTACTCTCTCTTTCCATTTGGGGATCATTGCTGGGAATACTAGGTATGATCATTGCATTGCCAACAACATCTCTTATACTATCGTATTATAAAAGATTCGTAATACACCGTGAAAAAATTATCAACCCTGAAAGCTCTGATAATCAGAACAAAAAGGGAAACATCGAAAAATAACTAGAAAATTAATACACGAAAAGTTTGGAGCGTAAAGAAAAAGCCGTATCTTTGCACCCGCTAAAGAGAACTAAACGAAATGATTCGCTAGCTCAGCTGGTAGAGCACAACACTTTTAATGTTGGGGTCTTGGGTTCGAGCCCCAAGCGGATCACAAGAAAGAACGAAAGTTCATCTCGATGTAGGAAACTCCTTGAATCAATGATTCAGGGAGTTTTTATTTTATACCTACCCCCCTATCCTGCTTATACAACTATCTAACTTTTTAAAACAAAAGTTATCAATGAAATTTTAACAGGTTACACAAAATAAAAACCTTCTCAAGAAAATTAAAAATCCACAAATTGATCTAGCAATCTAGCACCACCCAAATAACAAACTGACTATAAACATATTACCACCGCTAGATCAAACCAAATTGATCTAGCAGTGATCTAGCGATCTAGCGCTTTGGCGGTTAAATCATATACAATCCAAACAACCTATCACAGAAAAACAATTGATAAACAGCACTTTAGACAACCAATATTAGGATCAACAATAAACACAGTCAACCAGAATAAGGACGAGACAAACTGCTAGATTGCTAGATCAGCGCTAGATCAAATTATTTTGATCTAGCACTTCTATCGCACTTATAAACAACAACTTAAAAGCTTACTGCTAGATTGCTAGATCAATTTCGCAAAATTGAAATTTATGTAGTGGTTTTGCAGGTTATCAAATGCCACTTCGGTTTTCCGGAAAGATGCAGCGGGAGGTTACTTAAACTCCCGAATGGCTTTTTATATCTCAGGCGGGAGGTTGATGTAATGTTGTACAAAACAATTATATCTTCTGTACAAAAGAATCAATTGTTTTGTACAGAAGAATACATTCTTTTGTACAAGAACACACAAACATCCGGAATAGTTTTTAAAAAGACAAACCGGAGTTTTACCAAACTCCGGCGAGTCATATCTTAAAACAACATGTAAACTCGCACCCGTGATTCTATAAATACACCAACTATTCGGTAAATGCTTCTCCATGAAAAAACGGCAAAGGCGACGTTATTGCAAAACTCCGCAAGGCGTGTGATGAGTATGGGCTGAAACCAGGTCTTTATCTTTCTCCTTGGGATAATTAGTAATAGCGGTTTCAGAAGTGTTATTTTGCTTTCAATGTACAAGCCTACACCTACATTAGGGCTCCCATATTACACCAAGAAACCTCTTTTAATTATATAAGTTTGGCTAATTGAAAGGAATATTGTAGTTTTGAACCCGAAATGCCAAGCAGACAAAATTATTTTTTTAGTAGTTTAGAAAGCAACCCATAGTCAAAGGCATAAACCCTTCAAGCAAGAATTCCAAACGGATTGCTCGGTGGAAGAGACAACAGAGGCTGTCTCTTTTTTTTAATCCGCATTTTAATTTTAATATATAAATTCAATCAAAAACAGATGAACGAAATTCCAAATTGTCCGAACTGCCAGGGTGAAAACACCTACTTTGACGGTTCCCTTTACGTATGTCCCAACTGTTCCCACGAGTTCAACGCAGAAAGCGCTGCGGCGGAAACAACTCCCGATGTACCCCGCGACAGCAATGGGGCCGAACTGATGGATGGCGATTCTGTAACTGTAATCAAGGATCTTAAAGTAAAAGGATCATCAATGGTCATTAAAAGAGG
>Ga0183095_11251_pt1 | contig 23684 bp, 17 predicted proteins | sample BioMet4_FD_130346 | JGI IMG/M metagenome (GOLD analysis project Ga0183095, IMG submission 130346) | Microbial communities from bioreactor (seeded with sewage sludge) at LBNL, California, USA - Biofuel metagenome 4 (v2) (version 3) | ecosystem: Engineered > Bioreactor > Anaerobic > Unclassified ...
GACGTGTGCTCTTCCGATCTTCCGATTACCAAGGTGGTGTCGAGATAAAAGATTGTAAACGGCAAAAAGGTGTGGATGGGATATGTGGATGAGCATGGAAGGTTAATAAAAAATAGTACTGTAGGTGTGCAACCCCCAAAAATACCTTGAGAATTTGTGGTTTGTGCCTATTCGGAAATTACGTAAACTAGGCCATAACAGATTCTTTTCGGCTAATATTCTTGATCAGCAAGACGGTCTGGTACTCAACGAGCCCGCCAATTTCCAACCCTAGGAGGCCTCTAAACCGTCAATGTTGGGGACCATTCAGAGGAAAGAGGACCAGCCAGACCTCTATGTACTACAAGGTTTGCGTCAACTATTATCTACCCAGGCAACGACGATAAAGAGTGAAGGGATAATCGCCCTAAGATAGTATGGCATGAGAAATTCATGTGGTGGAGGTTGATGTTTTTTCCTTCTAATGTTGTGATCAAATATGATTCACTTCGTGAAGCAAATTGAATTACTTCGTGAAACAAATTGATCCATCCCGTGATTCAATTTGAATCACAATTCAAAGTGAGCTTGTAGGGGTATTGGTTTGGCTCTAAGCATTTTTTAGGTGCTTGTTTTTCTAGAATGAGATGGAGCAAATGGTGTCTATCCCATCGAACATATTGAATTGATTTGTGGTAAACTTTAATTAGTTATAGAGTTTAAACTATGTTAATTTTTGTTTCGCTTTAGCTCTGTTTGCGTATCTTTGTACAATTATTCTCAGAAATATATCTGTTGGATTTATCACTAATAACTATAAAAACAATAAAATGGCAAATGTTAAGCCCGCACAGGGCAAGCTTGGAATTATGGTAGTGGGTTGTGGCGATGTGGCTACAACGATGATGGTGGGCGTGTTAATGGCACGTAAGGGTTTGACAAAGCCCATCGGATCCATGACTCAGTACGACAAAATTCGTGTAGGTAAAGGCGATAAAAAGCAATATCTACACTACAAGGACATTGTACCTATGGCATCGTTAGACGATGTAGTCTTCGGTTGCTGGGACTGTTACCCTCAGAACGCTTATCAACAAGCAGTCTATGGTGAAGTGCTAAAGGCAAAAGACATTGAACCGGTTCGTGATGAGTTGGAACAGATTGTTCCCATGAAAGCTTGCTTTGACAAGAACTATGCAAAGCGCATTGATGGCGACAATGTGAAGGACTGCAAGACTCGTTGGGAAATGGTAGAGGCCCTTAAGAAGGATATTCAAGATTTCAAGGCTCGCACAGGTGTAGACCGTGTAGTTGTTGCATGGGCCGCCTCTACGGAGATCTATGTTCCCTTCGAAGAGAAGATTCATGGAACATTAGCTTCATTAGAAAAGGCCATGAAGGACGACGATCGTGAAAATATCGCTCCAAGTATGTGCTATGCTTACGCTGCTTTGACTGAAGGATGTCCATTTATTATGGGTGCTCCCAATACAACAGTAGACATTCCAGCAATGTGGGAGTTGGCAGAAAAGACAAAGATGCCTATTTCTGGCAAAGACTTCAAGACTGGTCAGACGCTTGTGAAGTCTGGTTTTGCACCGATCTTGAAGGTGCGCAATCTCGGATTGAGTGGATGGTTCTCTACCAATATCCTCGGTAATCGTGATGGAGAGGTGCTTGATGAACCCGCTAACTTCCGCACCAAGGAGGTGTCTAAGCTCTCAACGCTTGAGACCATTTTGCGCAAAGAAGACCAACCGGATCTTTATGGCGACATTTACCATAAGGTACGCATCAATTATTATCCACCGCGCAACGACAACAAGGAAGGCTGGGACAATCTTGATATCTTTGGTTGGATGGGCTATCCTATGCAGATTAAGATTGATTTCCTTTGCCGCGACTCCATTCTTGCCGCACCGGTGTTGCTCGACCTTGTGTTGCTTAGCGACTTGGCTTGCCGCGCAGGACGTTATGGCATCCAGCGCTTCTTAAGTTTCTTCCTCAAGAGTCCTATGCATGACTACACTCAGGGAGAAGAGGCTGTAAACAATTTGTTTGAGCAGTATGTGATGCTTAAGAATGCAATCCGCGAAATGGGTGGTTACGAGGCCGATGAGGAAATAGACTAAGCCATCGCCCCAAGGGTTGAAATACAAGCTCCTTCTACTCTTCGACTATGCTGGAAATATTTTATTCTAGCGCAGAATCGTAGAGTAGAAGGAGCTTTTTTATTGCTATCGCGATAATGGTCAATATTTATTGTTTTTCAGTAACACGTATAGGGGCAAATAAAAACGTGCATAAGTTTTTATAAGCCTATGCACGTTTTCTATTTTATTGATGTACTAAATCAACGATTTTTGTAGTATAGAATAAAGTCTTGCAGTCCTTTTCGAATGGAATCAAGGCCGAACTCCTCTATACGAATCTTGTCTAGGGGCAACCATTGGTATTCATCGGCATCGTCATCAACAGAGACTACCGTGGTGTCTGGTACTCTGCAAAGAAAAAACATATCCATTGTTGGCACTTCGAAACCAGAGTATACGTATGCGTTGGGATAACTGAAGAGGTATTCTGCCCGTTCTACAACCAACCTTGTCTCCTCCATCACTTCCCTAATGACACCCTCTTCTGCCGTTTCGCCGATGTCGCAGAAACCGCCAGGGAGGTCAAGCGTGCCACGCATAGGTTCTTTCTTGCGAGTCACAGCCAAAAGCTCGTCATGGTCGTTGAGAATGAATGCAGCAGTTGCTGAGCTGGGATTGAGAAAATATTCAAATCCGCAATCCGAGCAACGCTTGCTTTTTTCGTTGTCCTCCTCAAAGTGTTCGCTACCGCAAACAGGGCAGAAGTGGAAGACTGACAATGGGTGTGGCATGGTCAGGTGTTTGGCGTTAAATGTTGGGATGAAGGGTGCGGGGAATGGTTGCGAGGTGATGGGTGATACGTGTTGGGTGGGAATTACATTGCTTTTTGGTAACAATTAACACCTACCAGCCAGTACCTAACACCTCGATTTTACAGCATCGACTTTATTTCGGCATCCAAATCCTGTATCTGGACATCGCGTTTTTGTAACACGTTGTTCTTGTCTATGAGGAAGAAAGTCGGAACTGCCTGCACGTTGTATTGTGCTGCGAAGGTAGAGGCCATGCCGTTGGCATCACGAACACGTACCCATGGAAGGGCAGAGACGCTCTCCTTCCAGAAATGTTCGTCTGGATCGAGGCTCACCTGATAGATCTCAAAACCTTGTGCATGATACTTGTTGTATAGTTCGCGAAGTTGCATGATTCGGACGGTACTGCTCTTTGTGGCAAATACATGGAAATCAAGCATAACCACTTTGCCCTTCAAGTCGGTGAGACGCTGAATGTTTCCGTTGTTATCAGGCAAAGCGATGTCAATGACTCCAGACGTAGTCACTTTGGCAGCGTCAATCGTTTGAGCTTGCTTGCTTTGGATGATGCGAACGTTTTTCATACCTTCGATGGCAATGTTGTGGAGATTCTTACCTCGTTCAGAGCCAGGGAAGTATGTGTCCCAACTTGTAGCGACAGCTGCAAATACCTTCACGTCTTCATTATTGCTACGCGGATCGAAGATTAGAGCTACCTGATTGCCGACGCTGATGGTCTGGAACAGTGCGAAGTAAGAAAAGGCCTTCATGGGCTCTTTGAAAATATAATTCCTCTTCACATTGTCTTTGTAAACATTGAGAACAGTCATGATACTATCAGATTCCATATTTCCGTTGATGCCGGGGTTGCCGACAATTCCGTTGACTTGAGCCTGAAGATTCATCTGAAGAGTTGCTAGTTCCTTGATCTTGGAGCACTCCTCTGAACCTTGCACGTCGTATTGACTCGACATAGTGGGGTAGGAGGCTTTCACGCTGATGGTCTCCGTTGAGTCGATAGCAATGTTAATGATCTGACGTGCGATGCGTAGGCGATAGAACTCGGGATGCTTAGGCGCTTTCTCTGAAAAGTCGAAAGAGCCGTCTTTGCCAAGCTTTACAGAGTCTACTGTTACCTGACCATCTAGGCTCATGTTCTCGAAGTAGAGCAGTGAGTCACCTGCTTCTGTGATGTTTCCACTAATATGGAACTTCTTCTGTGTACACGATGTGATGGCAACAGTGGTCAAAATGACGGTTGCAACCGTCAGTAGCTTGGATAATTTCATTTCAATCCTTTTTACAATGTTATAGTTTGCAAAGTTAGTGACAATCGCCAAAAAAACAAAAAATAATCTTATATTCTTACTCTTTCTATTATTTAATAGGTATCTTTGTACACAATATATTTTAGATGTAAGTCAAAACAATAAGTATTTTAATTTTTTAGATGAACGTAATTACAAAAACCGTTCAGTTGCCAGATGGCAGAACCATCTCAATTGAAACTGGAAAGGTTGCGAAACAAGCCGACGGTGCCGCAGTTCTTCATATGGGAAACACCGTGCTTTTGGCCACAGTTTGCGCAGCTAAAGAGGCAGTTCCGGGTACAGATTTCATGCCTTTGCAGGTAGATTACCGTGAGCAGTATAGTGCTGCAGGTCGTTTTCCAGGTGGATTTACCAAGCGTGAAGGCAGAGCCAGCGATGATGAGGTCCTTGTCTCACGTCTTGTAGACCGCGCCCTTCGTCCGCTGTTTCCAGCAGATTATCACAGTGAAGTTTATGTGCAAGTTATGCTTCTCTCCGCCGATGGCGTAGACCAGCCCGATGCTTTGGCAGGTTTTGCTGCTTCAGCAGCTATGGCTTGCTCTAATATTCCTTTCGATTATACCATTTCTGAGGTACGCGTAGCTCGCATTAACGGCGAGTATGTTGTTAACCCCACATTCCAGCAGATGGCTGATGCCGACATGGACCTGATGATAGGTGCCACGAAGGACAACATCATGATGGTGGAAGGTGAGATGAAAGAGGTTTCTGAGCAAGACCTAATCGGCGCGCTCAAAGCAGCTCATGAGGCTATCAAGCCTATGTGTGCAATCCAGGACGAGCTGGCTAAGGAACTTGGAACTGACAAGAAGCGTGAGTACAACGATGAGGTAAACGATGATGAGTTGCGCCAGCAGATTAAGGATGAGCTCTTTCAGCCAGCCTTGGATGTAAACCATCAGTTCTTGGAGAAGCATGCACGTCAGGATGCATTCAACAAGATTTTTACTGACTTCTTGGAGAAATACGATGCTGCCCACACGGAACTTTCCGATGATGAGTTGCATGAGAAGCACGCAGAGGCAACTCGTTATTATGATGACGTGATGCGTGATGCCATGCGCCGCATGGTCCTCGATGAGGGTAAGCGTATGGATGGTCGTGTTCCTACTGAGATTCGTCCTATCTGGAGCGAGATTTCAACATTGCCAATGCCCCACGGAAGTTCAATCTTCCAGCGTGGTGAGACGATGAGTCTCTCAACTTGTACTCTTGGTACTAAGCTTGATGAGAAGCTAGTCGATGGTGTGTTGAACCGCGGTTATCAGCGATTCTTGCTCCATTACAACTTCCCTCCATTCTCAACTGGTGAGGCAAAGTCACAACGTGGTGTTGGTCGTAGAGAGATTGGTCATGGCCATTTGGCATGGCGCGCTCTGAAAGACCAAATTCCAGCAGAATTTCCTTATACTGTTCGTTTGGTAAGCCAGGTGTTGGAATCCAATGGTTCCTCTTCAATGGCAACAGTGTGCGCTGGTACATTGGCAATGATGGACGCAGGTGTGCCTATTAAGAAGCCGGTTTCTGGTATTTCCATGGGCCTGATCATGGATGATGATTCTGATAAGTATGTCATCTTGAGCGATATTCTTGGAGACGAGGATCACCTTGGAGACATGGACTTCAAGACCACCGGAACTAAGGATGGCCTTACTGCAACACAGATGGATATCAAGTGCAACGGATTGTCATTCGAAATTCTTGAGAAGGCATTGTTGCAGGCCAAAGCTGCTCGTGAGCATGTGATGGACAAGATGTTGGAGACTATTTCTGAACCACGCGAAGAGATGAAGCCACAGGTTCCACGCATTGTCGCTATGGAAATTCCTAAGGAATTCATTGGCGCAGTGATTGGCCCGGGCGGAAAGATCATTCAGCAGATGCAAGAAGATAGTGGTGCTACGATTACAATTGATGAGGCTGACGGTGTTGGCAAGATTCAAATCTCTGCACCAAACAAGGATAGTATCGATAAGGCTGTAAACAAGATCAAGGCTATAGTTGCCATGCCAGAAGTTGGTGAGGTTTACGACGGCGTTGTGAAGAGCATCATGCCATATGGCTGCTTCGTTGAAATTCTACCTGGAAAAGAAGGTTTGCTTCATATCTCTGAGGTTCTTTGGAAGCGCTTGGAGACTGTTGAAGAGGCTGGAATCCATGAGGGCGACCATATCCAAGTGAAGCTTTTGGAGGTTGATCCTAAGACAGGCAAGTACAAGTTGTCTCATCGAGTGCTTCTCGAGAAACCAGAAGGTTATGTTGAGCGCGAACGTAGACCACGTCGTGAGGGTGATCAACATCCTCGTCGCGATGGTGAACGCCGTGATCGTGGCGAGCGTCATGACCGTGGAGACCGTCGTCCTCGTCATTTTGAGCACAGTGACAACGATTATCAGAACAATAAGTCTGATGAGAATGTAGAGAACAACGACTAATCAACAACGGTCGATTGAAATATTTAGGGGTTGGAGATCTTACCAAGATTTCCAACCCCTTTTTACGTGCCTAAACAAATTAGGCAATATTGTTTTATATTCTAGAGGATGGAATAAAGGCTATCAATAAATGAAAGAGCAATAAAACAATCTTACCTTGAAGATTATTTTGGAGTGCTTATATTAGGTTCTTATTTCTTCGTTACAATATACGCACTTAGCAATACCAAAACTAGTGCGACAGGTTTATCCCAAGTGAGTACGTCTTGCCCAATGGAAATAGCCACTAAGGATGCCACTATAGGCTGAAGATTGATATAGACACTCACGGTGGTGGCTGGCAGATAACGCATGGCATAGGGTGTGGCGAAAGAACCAATAACGGTAACAATAAGCACGATGAACACCATTTCAAGCATTCCGCTCCATTGCCATGCTGAGCTATAGAGTGTGGCTCCTTGTAGATCAGACCAGGAAAATGGTAGTATAGCGATGGTTGCCACAAGAAAAATCCATTTCAATTGCGTCACGGCAGAGTATTTCGTGGATACTGAACGGGTTATGATGAGATACCCTGCCCAAGTCAACATGCTCAATAAGGCGAGTACTATACCTAGTAAATCATTACTACCACTCCCGCCTTGCCAACCCATAAGCACCATGAGCATGGTGCCGACAATACCAATAATCACTCCAAAGACTCCACGACCACTCAGCTTTTCGCCGATAAAAAGTGCTGCAAGGGCCATTGTGGCTACTGGAGTTAGTGAGGCTATGAAACTGAAGTATACTGGTGTGGTGTAGTTCAATGCCCAAGCAGAAAGAGTCAAGGAGATTACAAAGCCTAATAATCCCCCAGCCATAATAACTAGTAAGTCTTTAGGATAAACATGCTCTCGTGGTAAAAATAGCGAGACTAACCAGAAAATTATCGTAGCACCTATAAAGCGAGAAGCCATGTATGCCATGGGTGAAACCCAATCATCGAGCAGTAATTTCGTAACAGGTACACCTAATCCGAATATCACATTTGCAATCAGAACTGCGCTGTGAGCCTTAATTTTAGTTTTTTCCATAACAGTGGCAAATTTAACAAGAAAATCCTACTTACATTAATATGCGCCAGTTATATTTTACTCGTTGTGATATTTTGTAATGCCTATGTGACCCTTTTTATTTGACAAACATCTTTAATTTTTGACATCCCTTGCTGTCTTTAACAATTTTATGGCATTTTTAATTCGCTTTTGGTCAATAATATCTTAATTTTGCCATATTCGAATTACACTAAACCAAACTTTAGTTTTTTTATCACTTAAATACTATCTTATATGTACAAACGTTTACTTTTAACTTTAGCAATTGGTCTATCTGCCATGGCATCGTTCGCATATCAGTTGAACGATTACATCTATACGTCCGATGCTAAGTACAAGGTTGTGGGACAGAATATTATTGCAAATGGCAATTTTGCCAGCAATTATAGTTCTTGGTCCACACTAACTGCGGCAGCCGTTTCTCCGGACTTCTGGTCTGTTGAGACTGGTGCAGGTCCTAATGGCGAGAATGTATTAATGAGTGTCAACAATGCTGACGGCAATGATGGTGCTTACATTTTCCAAAGTGTTCCTTTTGAGGCTTCAAAGACTTATGTAGTCTCCATGAAGGTGTTGGCACCTGCTGCCATCACTACAAGCGTTTCATCGGGAGCCCAGAACTACATCGATGTGTTTGCTAACGCAGATTTCTCTTCGAGCAAGAGTGCAGCACGTTTCCAGCAGGTCGCTAGCGTTACAGGAATTCCTGCAAATGAGTGGACCGACGTATCATTTGCATTCACTGATACAGTGACTGGTGGTTCCGTAGGTGGCTTGCAAGTAGCTATTGGACGCTTGGATGTTGGTACGAAGATTACTGATATCTCGATTAATGAGGTGACGCAAGTTTACGACACCCGTATCGCAGAGGCTAAGGTTGCTTATGACAAGAAATTATTAGCCCTTACAGAATTTCCTGATGGAAAGGACGAACTCAGCGTAATTGTTGACTTGCTTGACACATATCTTAAGACAGGTGTTGATCCTGGACTTGGTGTAAACATTGATGACGTTCAGGCAATGACCGATCTCCTCACTCAAATATCAGGGGCAGAGGCAAATTATCTCAATGCCAACTCATATGACTTAGTTGCTGGTGGTAAGATCTCATCAAGTGCATTGTGGGCTTCAAAGATTCAAAAGGGTAATGGTAACTATGGCGATTGGTTCCTTGGAGGGTCTGGTCGTTGGTTCCATGATCCTAGTACTTCAGACAATATCAATGACTATATTCCGAGTTCTTACGCACTTGGAGCTGGATATGCTGGTATTCATAAGGCTCTACCAGCTGGTAAGTATTTCTTCCAGATAGATGCTATGGGTAATACCTATAAGAGTGGTAAGGATGCTTCTGGTAATTATACCATTATGGATTATGACACGCCCGTCACCAATCAGCTTTTCATTGGTACTGATACTTTAGCTGCAGACACACTTGATGCTCGTAACTATCATACTTATTTTATGATTGCTGATGTACCTGCTGGAACGACTGTTTCAGAGCTGAACCTTGTTGCTGGTTTCCAACATAGCGCTACTACTAAGGGAGGAAAGTTTATTTATAAGAATCCCGTACTTCGTTATATTAGCTCAACTGCTGAGGCTGATATTAATAAGTTCATCTCCGACAATAATAAAGCCGTTCAGTTGAATGCTGCAAAGGTGATGATTGACTCAGCTAACATTGTTAAGCCAAAAGTAGAATTCCCTTGGGGAAAGGCATCTTTGCAAGTTGGAATAGACGCTTGTACAACCGACTACGATGCTCTTGATGCAACAGCTTCTACAGAATTGTTAGCTGCTGCTTCCGGCGATGGTACCACAGTAACTGTTGCAGACTCTCTGATAGAAGTAATGCGCAACATGCGTGGTTACATCGACGCATATTATACTGAGAACCTACCATATACTAATTTGGTGAAGGCAGTAAATAAAGTTCAGGTCATCTATGATGACCCAAATAATAGTGGAGCTTCTGCCTCAACCCGTACTGCGCTCAAAACCGCTCTCGATAATGCAAATGCATGTATCAATACATTCGTTACTCAGACGGATTCTCTTGCGGGTGACTCTATTAAGTCGGTTGATTTTGTTGCTGCTCTACTCCTTGCTTCTGGCAATTTCTCAGCAACGACAGCATCCTTAACAAATCCTTCTTCTGTTGTTATCGCCAATGCTAGCTTTGAAAAGGGAAATGCAACAGGTTGGGATACTTCTGGTTCACAGACAGACAACGGTCGCTGGAAGTATGGTGCTAATACCAACTTTGATGGAGGATACACCATTAATATGTGGCGTGGTTCTACAGCGTTTAGTAAAGATAAAGTCGTTCAGACTGTTACCTTGACGCATGCTGGTGCATACCAATTCTCTTGCCAATGGCTGGGCTATAATGAGACAGGAAGCAAAGACGGAGATGAGACAACCAACTCTCATGTGTACTACTTTGCTAAGGTAGCTGATGCTGCCGATTCTATTGCCTCTGTATCTCTTCACACAAATAGAACCTACGTGGATTCAATGGGTTATGGTGCCGGCACTCCACAATACTTCACCATGGTTTATAATAAATTAGATGATACGCCAACTAACATATTGTTTGGATTTGATGGTTTGGCCAATGCATCTACATCTGGTGGTTTGAACACTTACGCCTATGGTTCCAACAAGATTATGTATCTTGGCGACTTCACTAGGTATGCCGCTGATCTCGAAACTGCACTAAAGGATGAGATGGCAACAGCAAAGGCTGCCCTTGCTGCCAATCCTTCGCAAGCTAACGATACCATTATTTATAAGAATGCCGAAGCCGCATTGCGCAATGCGACAATAGCTGCACAGAGTGCTATAGACGGCGCAACACTGGCTTATCCAATTACTTCGTCTATCAAGGCTCCATACCTGCAGACCTATGTAGACTATGTTGCTGCCGATACACTCGGGGGGATAGCTGAGAAGCGCTATGTGACAAACAAAGACGCCGCTTCCGAGAAGACCGCTATTCAGGCAAAGGCGCTCCTTACTTTGAAACGTGCCGAGTCTAAGTTCCAAGGTTTTGTTACTAGCATTCAGGGTGTAGTTGTCACCGATAACAAGAGAGTTGCGCCTCAGGGTGTTTATAATATCGCCGGTCAGAAGGTTGCCAATAACTTGGAAGGCCTTGCTAAGGGACTCTATATTTTCAATGGTAAGAAGGTGATTATCAGATAAAACACCGACCTATTCATTCCATTTTAAATGGTTGAAAGGTTATAAACATCATTTAAGCCTCACATCTTTGGATGTGAGGCTTTTTTTAATCTTAATATAGTCACTGCAAAGTGTTTTGCAGGGTAAAACTATATCAAAATGGCATTAATTCTGTAAGTTTGCACTTTAAAATTATAAAGTAGTTGAAATGAAACAGATTATTAAGCACTTTACAGATGACGATCTTTATAAGTTCTCAATGTGTTGCGCAGTCATTGATAACTTTCCGAGGGCACAAGTAAAGTATACTTTTGTTGATCGCAATAATACTATATATCCAATAGGCTTTGCTCAACTTGTTCAAGAGCAAGTCAAAATGCTTGAAAACCTTGTCATAACGGATGGGGAAGTTGACTTCATGCGCCGCAAGTGCTACTATATGCCTGATTGGTTCTTTACCTATCTTAAGGGATTCCGTTACTCGGCGGATTGGGTAAAGGTGGAGCAGGATGCAGAGGGGCACCTTCAGGTTGATATCGAGGGCAATTGGTCTGACACCATTTTGCTTGAGGTTAAGTTATTGGCCATCATCTCAGAACTCTATTATATAGTTTCTGGAGAGGATCAGACTTTTGACTATGATGCCTATTATGACAGCGCTTATGAAAAGGCACAACGCCTTATGGGGGCCGGATGCATCTTCTCTGACTTTGGAACACGACGTCGGGCATCCTATAAAGCTGAGGACACGGTTATCCGCGCTTTCAAAGACTGTGCTTTAAAACATTCGCTAGATTATAAAGGTGCATTTATCGGTTCTAGCAATGTTTATCTTGCGATGAAACATGATGTACTTCCCGTGGGAACCATGGCCCATGAATTCGTAAGTGCTATCGGAGGAATGTATGGTCCACAGATGGCCAATCACTTGGCGATGAATGCATGGCGAAACACATTTCGTGGTGCTTTGGGTACATATCTTTATGATTCCTTTGGGTGGGATATCTTTTCATTGAATTTCTCAGAGGACTTTGCCAACCTCTTTAAGGGCTTACGCGTGGACAGTGGAGATAACAAGCAAGAACTACAACATATCGTTGAAAAGTATAAGTCGCTTAATATTGATTCACGAACCAAGCAGGTCGTCTTTTCCAATGCACTCACTACTGACGAAGCGATAGAGTTACAGCAATATGCTAAGAACTATTGCCTACCATCATTTGGAATTGGTACGCATTTCACCAACGACTTTGCTGGGGTTCTGCCGATGAATACGGTCATCAAACTCGTGGCTGCTAAGATCACCGAGGCATGGCCATTTTATAACGACACTTGCAAACTCTCGGATTCAAAAGGCAAGCACACCGGTAAGCCTGAGGTTATCAGACGTTTCATGGAGGAGATTCACGTGGATATGGATTCATGATATGGAATAGCCACAAATGCTCATGCCTATTGCCTTCACACTCCTTCGAGCTTATGAAACAATTTGAAACACGCGGTAAATCAAATTGATTCACCGCGTGTTTCAATTTGATTTACTTCATGAATCAATTTGAATCACAATCAGACACAATAAGATTCTCATGCAAAGAATTTATTATGAGGAGTATCGTTGTGGAGTTTTGAAAAGTGGACAATGCTTCAAACTAGATTTGTGGGCATAAAAAAGGGACTCCGCCGAGTCCCAACCTTGTTAACCTTAAATCTAATACTATGAAAAACACGTAACAAATATATAAGCAAAATATCTGTTTTGCAAATATTTTGCACACTAAAATGCAAATATTAATGCTTTATTGATTTAAATCAAGGTGTTTTAAAAAATTATCGTAATGTTGTTGGCAAATCGGAAAATATCTTTTATCTTTGCACCAGAACTATAGAGTACAAGTTGTAGCAAACAGAATTCCGACATTCATGGGGATGTCGGAATTCTGTTTCCTATAGTCTATGTATAAGTAAGAATTCAATTTAAACAAAACAACTATGGCTTATATGTCACAAGAGGGCTATGATAAACTCGTAGCTCAACTACACCATCTCGAAGCGGTAGAGCGTCCTAAGGCATCTGCTGCCATTGCCGAAGCAGTCGATAAGGGCGACTTGAGTGAAAATTCCGAGTACGACGTCGCCAAGGAAACACAGGCTGCGCTAGAAAAAAAGATTAACGAACTGAAAATGACTATAGGTTTAGCCAAGATCGTCGATGTGTCGCGTCTCTCAACAGATGCTGTGCAAATCATGTCAAAAGTCGAGATGACAAACCTCACCACAAATAAAAAGATGACTTATACCATCGTCAGCGAGAGCGAGGCTGACCTAAAAGAGGGTAAGATTTCTATTCATACTCCTATCGCCCAAGGACTACTTAATAAGAAGGTAGGCGATGTAGTGGACATCAAAGTGCCACGTGGCGTTCTCCGTCTGCGTATTGAGAAAATTACATTGGAGTAAGGAGGTATTATGGCTACGATTTTCAGTAAGATTGCTGCTGGCGAGATACCTAGCTATAAGTGTGCTGAGGACGAACAATTTTATGCCTTTCTTGATATCAATCCAGTGACAAAGGGGCATACGCTCGTCATTCCACGCAAAGAGATTGACTACATTTTTGATATGGATGACAAGCTGTTGGCCGACTTTGAGGTGTTTGCCAAGAAGGTAGCATGTGCCATTCGTACTGCAATTCCATGTAAGAAGGTGGCTCAAGTGGTGCTCGGCTTGGAAGTGAACCACGCACATATTCATCTTCTTCCCATCAATACTGAGGGTGATGTTGACTTTCATAAACACGTGAAACTCACAGATGGGGAGATGAAGGAGACTGCTGAACAGATTCTACATGCATTTAATCATGTCGTAACCGCTAGATAAGCGAAGACCGATATAGAAAGTTATGGGGCGACATCATGTATTATACATGATGTCGCCCCTTTGTGTTAAAAGCCATGTGGATTCTTTATATAGATAATATTAGTTTATTTCAACTAAAAGAGAGTGTAAAGAATGTGTCTTCTTCTTTACACGTATTTATCCCCTTTCTTCAACTGTACCTCACTAACATACTTGCGTACTAAGGCCGACGAGTCCTCTTTGCGGCAGATAAGCAACACATTGTCCTTCTCCGCTACTATGAATCCCTCTAGCCCGTCAATAACGCCTAATACGCCTTTAGGAAGTTTGATGATGTTGCCACGGCTGTTTTCCATCATCACCTCAGAGTTGATGACCACATTGTCATCATTGGTCTTTGGCATAGCTTCATACATGCCATGCCAAGTACCGAGGTCTGCCCACTCGAAACTACATTTCATCACACAAACATTGTCTGCCCCTTCAAGCAGACCTTTTTCCAAAGATAAGTTGGGGTAAGAGGGAAAATGTTCCTGCATAAAGGCCTCTTCCTGTTTGGGAGTAGCATAATAGTTGAGGTCATCGAGCTTTCTCAGTACGTACGGAAGAATGTCTGTAAGCCTTTCCCACAGGTATTTTACATTGGCTAGAAACATCCCTGTGTTCCACAGAAACTCCCCACTGTCCATGAACGTCTGTGCAAATTTTCGATCGGGTTTCTCTGTAAATGTCTTCACCTGGTAAACATCGCGCCCCGAATAGTCTGCAAACTGAATGTATCCGTAGCCTGGTTCTGGGCGAGTAGGCTTCACTCCCATAGCCAACAGTTTGTCGTGAGTTGCCACGAAATCCAGTCCGTCCAAGACGTTTTGTCTAAATGCATCTTCCTTTACCACTAATTGATCAGAAGGTATGGCAATGACGGTCGCTTCTGGGTCTATGTGAAAGATCCGGTGGGTAGCCCAAGCAATGCTTGGAGATGTGTTGCGATGAATCGGCTCGCACATGATACGCTCGCGAGGAACTTCAGGAAGCTGCTCCATCACGAGGTTCAGATATTGTATATTGGTGTTTACTAAGATGTGGTCTGGCGCCACGACCTTTGTCATGCGGTCGTAAGTCTGCTGTAACTGAGTGCGCCCGGTTCCAAAAAAATCCAAGAACTGCTTGGGATAACTTTGTCGGCTGCATGGCCAAAGGCGACGTCCCTTACCACCTGCGAGAATTAGACAATAAAATTTATCTGTTTTAATCATATTATAAGGTCATCGGTTATTGTATCAGCTAAATTATAACAAAACAACGATATGCCATTGTTTTTAGTGTTTTTTTCTGATATTTTTCAATAATCATACCTTTTTTGTGCATTCATTTCTCCACCATCTTTCTTTTTATTAACTTTGCAAATGGATAGTAAAGCATCAAGTTAGCACTGTTTCCTTACTGGATATGGATTGGTTTTTATCGCTGTTCAGCGTTCATTCGTCTGTTCAGACAGTTATTATCGTTTCGCTTGTCATTGCCATAGGACTTGCCTTTGGTAGATTCAAGATGAAAGGCATCTCTCTTGGAATTGCCTTTGTATTCTTTATTGGCATTCTTGCTGGTAATTTTGGACTGTCTGTGGATGCTACTACACTTGATTACATTCAGACGTTCGGACTATCCATGTTCGTCTATTGCTTGGGACTACAGGTCGGTCCCAACTTCTTTGGCTCGCTTAGAGAAGAAGGATTGCATCTCAACTTACTAAGTTTGAGTGTCATTGCCATAGGCACACTACTTGTTCTGGTATTGGTTCCTGTCACCGGAGTTACACTTCCTGATATGGTCGGATTGCTTTGTGGTGCCACGACTAATACCCCCGCTCTTGGTGCCGCTACCCAAGCCCTGAACCACCTTGGCCTATCAAGCGGTTCTGCTGCCCTTGCTACTGCCGTGACCTATCCCATTGGTGTTGTCGGTGTGATAGCTGTCATGGTAGTGATACGCAAATATTTTGTCAAGCCGGAGGATTTAGTACTCCGATCAAGCAATGAGGAGGACCACACATACATCACTCAAGTCACAGTTATCAACCCTGCCATTGATGGGAAATCTATTGGAGAAATTGCGCACTGGACCCATCTGAAGTTCATCGTATCACGCATTTGGCGTCAAGGAGAGGTTATTGTGCCTTTGGCTGAAACGGTGATTCATGTGAATGATTCGTTGCTTATGATAAGTGCAAAGGAAGATGAGGAAGCTTTGGGTTTGCTCTTTGGCAAGCAAGAACAGAAGGACTGGAACAAGGGAAAGATAGACTGGAACTCTATTGATGCTAATGTGGAAAGTCGTGTGTGTGTCGTTACACGTCGCGGGCTCAATGGAAAACACCTTGGGCAACTCCACATGCGCCAGCTCTATGGTGTGAATGTAAGTCGCATTATGCGTGGGGACATCACGCTTTTAGCTAGCTATGACTTGCGCTTGCAATATGGAGACAGGGTTACGATAGTAGGAAACCATGATGATGTGAATAATGCTGAGAGGTTCTTAGGAAACTCTGTCAAAACGCTCGAAGAGCCTAACTTGGGTGCCATATTCTTTGGAATTGTACTTGGTCTAGCTCTTGGGACTGTTCCGATCATGTTCCCTGGCATTAGCTCTCCTATTAGATTAGGAATAGCTGGAGGTCCGATCATCATGGGCATTGTCATAGGAGCTATAGGGCCGCGTTTTCATTTCATTACTTATACCACGCGCTCTGCCAGCCTCATGCTTCGCAAACTAGGGCTGTCGCTTTATTTGGCTTGCGTCGGACTCGACGCAGGCACCGATTTTTTTGCCACAGTTATTCGCCCGGAAGGATTATTATGGATTGGAATTGGTGCCATGCTCACCATTCTCCCCATATTCATTATCGGACTTGTAGCGCTTAAAAGTAAGAAGTATGACTATGGCACCATTTGTGGTATCCTTTGCGGTAGCATGGCCAATCCGATGGCGCTGTCATATGCAAGCGATACGACTAATGGCGATGCGGCAAGTATATCATATGCCACGGTCTATCCCTTTGGTATGTTTGCTCGTGTAGTTATCGCGCAAATGCTTATTATGTTGCTCGTTTGAATCCTATAGAAGCCTTGTTATAAGACAAAGCTTTCTATCACTTCCTATTTTCTGACCATTGATTTTGACACGGAGTATTATCTCTAAAAACTAAATATTAAAGCCGGAAATAGTATATTACTACTTCCGGCATGTAATTCTATTTTGTGAAGTTCGATGCTAAAGCCAGTTCCAAACAAATGGTTCGGCATAACAAGTGTTAGTTATTTCAGGACCCCAAGCCCTTTGCCGATTTTGATAAAGGCGTTGATACATTGATCGAGTTGTTCGCGAGTATGAGCTGCAGAAAGCTGAACGCGGATACGAGCCTCACCTTTAGGTACAACGGGATAATAGAAGCCTGTGACATAGATACCTTCTTCGAGTAGTCGGTTGGCATATTTTTGAGACAGTGGGGCATCATAGAGCATCACTGCACAGATAGCACTTTGTGTGGGTTTTATGTCAAATCCGGCGGCCATCATCTTGTCGCGGAAGTAGTTAACATTATCCACAAGTTTATCATGGATCTCATTACCTTCCTTCAATATTTTGAAAACCTCCAAGCTTGCGCCGATAATTCCAGGGGCAAGAGAGTTGGAGAAAAGGTAAGGACGGCTTACTTGTCTCAGCATTTCGATAATCTCCTTGCGACCTGTCGTGAATCCGCCGAGCGCCCCACCGAATGATTTGCCAAGAGTGCCAGTATAGATGTCTACTTTACCATAGGTATTTGTTAGTTCGCTCACGCCATGACCTGTGGCTCCGACGACACCAGCCGAGTGACTTTCGTCGACCATAACTATGGCATCATATTTCTCTGCGAGATCGCAAATCTTATCGATCGGGGCCACATTTCCATCCATAGAGAACACTCCGTCAGTGCATACAATACGGAAACGCTGTTCCTGGGCCTCTTGTAGGCACTTTTCAAGCTCTTCCATGTTGGCATTGGCGTAACGATAGCGTTTAGCTTTGCAAAGACGGACACCGTCGATGATTGAAGCGTGATTTAGTGAGTCTGAGATAATTGCGTCTTCTTCGTTGAGCAGTGCACCGAACAATCCACCGTTAGCATCAAAGCAAGCGGCGTAAAGAATGGTGTCTTCCGTCTTAAAAAAGTCACTGATGGCAGCTTCCAATTCCTTATGGATATCTTGCGTTCCACAAATAAAGCGTACAGAAGACATGCCGAATCCGCGACGGTCCATGATCTTCTTGGAGGCCTCTATGAGTCTCGGTTCGTTGGAAAAACCAAGATAATTGTTTGCGCAAAAGTTGAGTACTTCCTTTCCTTTTACTAATATGGAAGCTCCTTGGGGACTTTCGATAAGACGCTCCTCTTTGTAAAGTCCGGCTTCTCTTAGCTCAGTGAGGCCCTGGCTAAGATGTTCTTTCATTTTACCGTACATGATTTCAGGTTTTAAAAGTTACTTTCCTACAAAGTAAATTATAATTTTTGAAACAGTAATTGGTTTTGAATATTATTTTGTAAAATATTTATTTCATCGCAATTTTGTTCCAAAAATCATTATCATTTTTCAGAAAAAAGTAGTTATTTTGTAACCGTTAGTCATTGAATCTAAATCTACTATAGGGATGAAGAACATTTTGGTAATTGGATCAACTGGCCAAATAGGTTCAGAGTTGACTATGGAGTTACGTAAGAGGTATGGTAACGATCACGTTGTAGCTGGCTACATCCAAGGTGCCGAGCCACAAGGTGTACTCAAAGAAAGTGGACCTTCGGTGATGGCTGACGTGACACAGCCGCAGATGATTGCTGACGTGACGAACCGATATGGAATAGACACTATATATAATATGGCTGCACTCCTCTCTGTTGTCGCCGAGTCGAAACCCCAATTGGCTTGGAAGATTGGTATAGATGGATTATGGAATATCCTTGAAGTGGCTCGAGAAAAACACTGTGCTGTGTTTACTCCGAGTTCTATTGGTGGTTTCGGTCCAGAGACTCCACACCAAATGACACCACAGGATACCATCATGCGACCTAAGACCATGTATGGAGTGACCAAAGTAACGACAGAGTTGCTTAGCGATTACTATTGTCTCAAGTATGGCGTAGATACAAGATCGGTGAGATTTCCTGGTGTTATCTCTTATGTCACACTGCCTGGCGGAGGTACAACTGATTATGCCGTGGATATCTATTATTATGCTGTGCGCGGAGAAAAGTTCATTTGTCCTATCAAGGAAGGTACCAAGATGGACATGATTTATATGCCGGACGCACTTGAGGCATCTATAGAACTGATGGAGGCAAACCCGGACCGATTGGTGCATCGCAATGGCTTTAATATCGCCTCGATGAGTTTTGGTCCTGAAACAATATATGAATCGATCAAGCTTGAGGTGCCAAACTTCGAAATGGAATATTGTGTTGATCCGCTGAAGCAATGCATTGCAGAGACCTGGCCAGACCAGATGGACGACCATTGTGCTCGTGAGGAATGGGATTGGAAGCCCACATACGACCTACAGTGTATGACAAAGGATATGTTGGCAAAGCTCAAAGAAAAGCTTAAGAAATAATTATAGAATAATAAAATGATTTCATTCGAATGTGATTATAACAATGGTGCACACCCTCAGGTGTTGCACCATTTAATTGAAACTAACGACTTGCAGTCGTTGACTTATGGGTTTGACAAGTGGTCTGATTGTGCCAAGGAGAAAATACGCAAAGCCTGCGAAGACGATGAGGCACAAGTGTATTTTCTTGTTGGAGGTACACAGACCAATGCTACGGTCATTGACGGACTGCTGGAGAGCTATCAGGCTGTGATTTCTGCAGAGACAGGGCACATCAATGTGCACGAAGCCGGAGCTGTGGAACATAGTGGACACAGGGTGATAGCATTGCCTTCACACAATGGAAAGTTAGATGCTAAAGAGCTTGCAGACTATATGGAGTGGTTCGTCAACGATGAAAGCACTGAACATTTGGTTCAGCCAGGTATGGTTTACATCTCCTTCCCTACGGAATATGGTACTATCTATTCCGCCAAAGAGTTGGAAAATATCTATGAAACCTGCCATCGGTATGAACTGAAGCTATTTGTAGACGGTGCACGCATGGGCTATGGGCTGATGGCCGAGGGTTGTGACATCACGATGCCTTGGCTTGCTTGCCATTGTGATGCCTTCTATATCGGAGGTACAAAGGTTGGTGCTTTGTGTGGTGAGGCAGTTGTTTTTACGCATAATAATGCTCCAAAGCATTTCTTTAGCATAATCAAGCAGCATGGTGCATTACTTGCAAAGGGCAGATTAACTGGTGTTCAGTTTGATGCTCTCTTTACAGACAACCTTTACTTTGATATTTCACGTCATGCTATAACTATGGCAATGAGAATGAAGAAGATGTTTGAGGAGAAGGGATACAAGTTCTATCTTGACTCGCCAACTAATCAACAGTTTGTTGTCTTAGACAATGAGGAGATGGCAAGGCTGGAGAAATACTTTATCTTTACCCATTGGGACAAATTTGATAATGACCATACCATTTGTAGGTTCGTTACCAGTTGGGCAACGATGGATGAAGATTTGGAAAATCTAAGAAGCGTAGTTTTAGGATAAAGCCTAAAAAGAGGTAGCCACTTAGTTGTTAAAACTAAAAGTCTTTTCGCCTGAATAAGTGTTAGCGGAAAGATGAATAATTGCCCCTTGCATATAAGATGTGAGGGGCATGCTTATATAGTTACGTACTGTGTAGTACTCTGGTACACCGTTTTGGGCATGGAGAATGCGGATGTACAGGTGCTTTTGGCCATTATTATCCGTGTTTAATGAATCGAGGATAAGGCCAATTTTCTGCCTCAAATCATTATTTTCGGTATTCCCTACCTTAAAGGCTAGACCAATATTGAGGAATCTACCGCCAACCCAAGCGCTCTCAATATCGAGTGGATCGTCAATAATGTTGCTATAATTTTTGGCTTCTGTTGCACCCATTACTACAACCTGAGCCACCGAAAAGACGTTATTTGACGATACGTCATAGTTCACTAATGCACGATAAATGGTATCGGATTTCTCTGCCCAACTAACTTTGACAGGGGATTGAAACTCAATATTCTGCCCATCGTCAGTCGTCATGCGGTCGGCTTGAACTGGATTCCCAGTGGTATGAATAAGGCAAAAGTCGGTGCGCAGATAGCTATAGCGCCCGTCTCCCGTCTCATAGTCGTCATAGTTGCATGCCGATGCCAGCAAAGCAAGTACAATGACGATAATCACAGTCCAAGTTTTTTTCATTCCATATTACCGTTGGAAGCCAACTGATTGATAGCTGGGTTCGCATACATGATCAACATCTGCTTGTGCAGAAAGTCATTATCGCGTAGAGGCAACTCCATTTTTGCAAGCTGATCGGCTAAATATTTGTCGAAGAAAGCTTTGTCGTTTGCCGAGTAATGCGCTGTAAAGTCATTGGTTCCTCGCAGTTCATCCAAGGCTATATAATTAGAGGGATAAAGCTGATAGTGCCGATGTATCTCACGATCGATGTGCTGCGCTATCGTCGTATATAAATTATTTTTGGGTGTATCAGGCGGAATGGTATCTAAAAAGCTGTCAATGCATGGAGCGCAATGATAGTGGATGTGCCCTTTGTTGCCGTATATGCCGGTCTTCATAGAGATGTGATCGTCTTGCGGTCCCTTTACCCAGTTAGCATCATCACGCTTTTGTTGCAACTCGGCAGCTTTGAGATAGTCGCATGGGTCGAACTCATACGAGATGCTCAATGGTACGATGTGCAATTGCTTGAACCTTTCCACAAGTGAACCTTCGCCGCCCATAGTCATCATTTTAAGCACTGCCTCAGAAGTGCGGTCGTTCGAATCCTTGGCTCGTCCCGATCGTTGTGCAATCCAGATGCTTTGTTTTTTATGCGATATTACATAGTGCATATAATCCGACAATTGCTTACTTGCTACTAGCATTTCACGCATAGGAAGACCCCGTTGCACTATAAAGCTTTTGTTAATGCGCACTAAGTCCTTTACCCAATCTAGCTTCAGGAGGTTGTCACCTATTGCAATCTCGCAAGTATCAGCAAACTTAGCTTCTACAAGTAATACATCGAGGATGGCGGAGTCAAGCACGATGTCGCGGTGGTTACTTACGAACGTATAATTGCCAGACCTGTCCACAGAGGAACAATCCATCTCATAACCGCGGGCAGCCTTGGCCAATAATTCCTTTATAAAGCCAAAGGAAAAGGCCAGTTGGAACTTTAGACTGGTGTCGCATGCCCTCATTTTCTGTGCCACTGCATCAAACGGCACATTCGGGAAGAGATATTTTACGACACCATGAAACAGCGGATTAGCTATTAATTTGTCGTAAGCCGCTGGCAACTCTTCCGGCTCGAAAGGCCGGATGTCATTAAACTGAGTTAATTCGTTATCCATAACGCAAACGCTTTAACACACAAGTCTTAATGTATAAAACTAAACCCTTAATTGATAATCGATCAATTGTGGATTGTCCATATGTCATACCAAGACATTCAAGGTATGGCAGGCATCATTATGAATTAGACTTTATGATTTAAATATTACCCAATTGGTTCTCCACAATGCTCGTAAGCACCTCTGTAATGTTCAGTCCGGCAGCACGAACTTGCTGCGGAATAAAGCTGGTTGCTGTCATGCCGGGGGTGGTATTCACTTCGAGCATATTGATAATGTCGTGTCCTGCCTCGTCCTTGGTAATGATATAGTCAATGCGAATGATACCATTACAATGCAAGATCTCGTAGATTTGCCTTGTTTCCTCGGCCACGAGTTGTGCCGTTTCCTCAGGGATGCGGGCAGGAGTAATCTCTTGCACTTGTCCGTTGTACTTGGCGTCATAGTCGAAAAATTCATTGGTGGTAACTACTTCTGTGGCAGGAAGAACCGTTACTGTGTCACCAACCTTATAACATCCCACAGAAATCTCTGTTCCTTGCATGTAGGCTTCTATCATGACTTCATCGCTTTCCATGAACGCCTTGCGAAGGGCGGGAGCGAGTTGATCGGCATTTTTCACCTTTGATACACCGAAGCTGGATCCATCGGCGGCAGGTTTCACAAATACCGGCATGCCCAAACGAGTCTCGATAGCTGTCTCGTCATAGGTCTCCTCGCGGCGCAACATGAGGCTGTCTGCTACTCGTAAGTCAAACGCGCGAAGGTAGTTGTTGAGCACATACTTGTTGAATGTCATAGCCTCCACGAGTACACCGCTAGTTGAGTAGGGTAGGTGTATGAGGTCGAAGTAGCCTTGCATGATGCCATTCTCGCCCGGAGTACCATGTATAGTGATATAGGCGTAATCGAATACTACGGCTTTTCCGTCCTTGTCTATGAACGAGAAGTCGTTGCGATCGATAGAGGCCACCTGTCCATCAGGGAAGTCTACATGCCAATCTTGCCCCTTTACATCGACAATATAGATATTATAGCGCTCCTTATCGAAGAAGGAATAAAGCCCTTGGGCTGATCTCATGGATACGTCGTGCTCAGAGGAATCACCTCCGCAGACGATCGCAATGTTACGTTTTAGTTCTTTCATGTGTTATGATGTATTCTATTAATGACTATTTTGAATAAGGCATTGGGTCACTCGGCAAATGTGTCGACGGTACTTCCCTGGATGAATCCCCGCCATTTTTGAATGACTAGAGAAAAGTCTTCTGGCCACTCTGAGTTGAAATCCATCTGCCTTCCAGTTTCGGGATGCACGAAGCCGAGTGTCTTTGCGTGTAATGTCTGTCGTGGACAAAGCT
>Ga0183095_10974_pt2 | contig 23617 bp, 21 predicted proteins | sample BioMet4_FD_130346 | JGI IMG/M metagenome (GOLD analysis project Ga0183095, IMG submission 130346) | Microbial communities from bioreactor (seeded with sewage sludge) at LBNL, California, USA - Biofuel metagenome 4 (v2) (version 3) | ecosystem: Engineered > Bioreactor > Anaerobic > Unclassified ...
TAAGGTGGAATTTTATATATATATATATATATATATATATATATATATATATGCAAAAACAAGCAAAGGATGCATACGGAAAAAATCAGCCATGAATAAAATGGTTCATAAAAATATCTTATACCATGCACATAAGGATGTTCGTTACGTTTCGCACTCACATAATTATGATGATCATTGTGCACGTGAATGTGTGCATTTGTCAGCATCAATTGCTAATACAATCATCAACACCAACAATGCATTTTGATCTTCCTCAACATGAATGCAGTAACAGTCAGTCATATGCCACAGATCTTTTTGGATTTGTGCAATTAGATAATTATCTCTATCGGTCACAGTATAATTCCAAGTCATGACATCACCATGAACCTGCCACCCATTAAAGTCAATTGTGTACGATGGTCGAAAAAAAGTGAAATTCCGGTAGATCATACCTGTCAGAGTCTGCGCATCATATATTTCGAATTTTGGTAAGAACGTTAAAATCTTTTCCTGTACAGTTCCAACATGGTTGCCAGAAGCGTCGTGAATATGAAGGCAATGTCCCCAGGAAAGCTGACTGTTCACCGTATATATTGTATTTCCATTCAGATCATAAATATCATAAGCATCCAGCCAGGAAAAAAGTCTTTGGCAAAAATACATGTCCATAACAGCAACCTCCATGATTGTTTTTCCACTAGTATCATAACATGAATTGTTTTTTCATCGAAGGACTGTATTAAGCGCAGAAGGCAGCACATGGTCGAAAATTTAAAAATTCATTGAACTAGATTGTTCCTGTCTTTAAATCTTCTTTGTTATGAGGATAAAAGAAAGATTAATCTGATTTGACATCAAGTCGGATGAATGGTTACCAGAAAATCACGGAATACAAGAGTCAATAGAATCACGCATTCATGATATCATGCGCAGTCCTCTTTTCATTTACAGTACTTCGTAAGGAAGCTCAGTAAAATATTTACATAAACTAAGGATTTCGATTCAACCTTTCAATAATATTGGACTTAGCAGTCTGACCTTTTCGCATTTGTTATTAAAATGTCGAAAATAACGTTTTATAATGCAATCAAAATTAACAAAAATATATGAAAAATGTTAACTTAAGTTGGTAGAAAATAGCGGCCATAAACCTATAATAAAAGAAACTGAAAGTAGGAAAAGTATGCTAAGTGAGAATTTATTGATTTTAAGAAAAAGATATCATTATTCACAAGAAACCGTAGCAGAAAAGATTGGTGTTTCTCGACAGGCACTCGCGAAATGGGAGACAGGAGAATCCGTCCCTGAAATTGACAAATGCATACGAATCGCAGATCTTTATCATGTTTCATTGGATAATCTGGTTCATTATTCAGGTAAAGAGAACGGCCTGCAGATTCCAGAGAAAGGGAAGCATATCTGGGTATTGACGGTTAGTGAAAAGGGACAGATTGTAATTCCAAAGAAAGCTAGAGAAATTTTTAAAATCAAGACAGGAGGCAGCCTAATGCTTCTTGGTGACGAGAGCAAAGGACTGGCATTGGTCCCGGTGGAAGTCATGGAAAAACAGATGCAGGACTTATTGAAAGTTATGAAAGATGGGACTCCTGCAGGAGAGGAATAAAAAAATGACCGCGATATTAGAAGTAAAAGCATTGTGCAAAAAGTATCCTGCTTTTCAGCTGGATCATGTTTCCTTTTCGGTTGAGCAAGGAATGATTATGGGATTGATCGGCAGAAATGGGGCCGGCAAGACGACAACCATGAAGTCAATGCTGGATCTTGTCCATCCAGATGCCGGAGATGTATTGTTCTTTGGCGAGTCCATCAGAGAAAAGGGCAATGAGATACGCCAAAAAATCGGTTATGCATCGGGGGCAAATCAGTTCTATATCCGTAAGAAAATAAGAGACATCACTGCCATGACACGTGCATTCTATGATAATTGGGATGATGCGGAATATCAGAAATTTATAAAGATGTTTGGGTTGGATGAGGATAAGAAGCTGATGGAGCTGTCGGAAGGAATGAAAGTAAAGTACAGCCTGACAACAGCGCTCTCCCATCATGCGCAGCTTTTGATTCTGGATGAGCCGACGAGCGGTCTTGATCCAGTATCCAGAGAAGAATTGCTTGAAATATTTCAATATCTTGCAAAACAGGAAACAGCGATTCTTTTCTCAACGCACATCACATCGGACTTGGAAAAATGTGCCGATGCAATCACATATCTACAGAGAGGATCTGTGATAGCTTCCAAAGCATATCAGGACTTTTTGAAGGATTATCCGCAGCAGCATTCATTGGAAGATATCATGGTGCATTTGGAGAGAAAACCGATGGAGTTCGATCAGGAGTGAAAATATGGAGAAACTATTGAAAAAAGAATTTTGCTTTACAGCATTGCCATTGACGTATTTCTTTCTGCTGTTTGCTTTGATGACAATGATTCCAGGCTACCCAATCTTGGTTGGTACATTCTTTGTATGCATGGGATTGTTTCAGACGTTTCTCTCTGCCCGTGAACAAAATGACATCTTATATACTGTGTTGATGCCGGTATCTAAGGCGGACGCAGTCAAGGCAAGATATTTATTTGTCATTTGTATCCAAATGATTTTCTTTGTAATCTGTGCAATTTTGACATTGATTCGCATGGCCTTATTTGCCAAGAGCTCAGTGTATCTCTCGAATCCTATGATGAACGCTAATCCAATATATCTGGGATATGTCCTGCTGATCTTTGTATTGTTTAATTGGATTTTTGTGAATGGGTTCTGGAAGACAGCATATAATGCAGGAAAGCCATTTGTGTTATTTTCAATTGCATCCTTTGTTCTCATTGGGTTGGCAGAAACGATTCATCATATTCCTGGCCTGACATGGATGAATACAGAGAACGATGGCTTGTCTTTGCAGTGTTTATTTTTGATGGGTGCCATTGTTATATATATACTCGCAGACTACGGATGCATAAAAAAATCGTGCGGCAGTATTGAAAAAATTGATTTATAGAAATAGGAAATAATGTATGAAATCAACCACGTATCAGATCGGTCATATTCCGGTGATTCTATATGGTGAACCATGCAAAAAAGGCTATCTATTTATTCATGGCCAAGGTGGCTGCAAAGAAGAGGCGGCATCTTTTGCCGAGACTGCAACCGTATTAGGATATCAGGTTCTGAGTATTGATCTGCCACAGCATGGGGAACGCATAAACTGTAAGGATGGATTTGATCCTTGGACGATTGTCCCTGAACTGCAGACGGTGCTGTGTGAAAGAAAAGCATATTGGCATCAAATAGGCATTCGAGCAAACAGTATTGGTGCTTATTTTGCTTTGCTTGCATTCCAAAACGAGGGAATTTTTCAGGCACTTTTTGTATCACTAATTATCAATATGGAGCAGCTGATCTTAGATATGATGAAATGGTCTAATGTGACAGAAGATGAACTTCACAAGCAGACAGAAATAGCAACCGCATTTGGACAGACCTTATCCTGGCCGTATCTCAGCTGGGTGCGGCAGCATCCAATGGATGCATGGAAATCACCATTGTCCATTCTATATGCTGGAGGTGATACTCTCACTTCTTTAGCAGCAATCATTGGTTTTTCAAAAGCACATAATGCAGAGCTGACGGTATATAAAGAAGGGGAACACTGGTTCCATTCTGCAGAACAGTTAGCTTATCTTCGGACTTGGGAACAAAAGAGTATTTTATTCAGATAAAATGAAATCAACTTTTTTCTGGAATCGCTGGAGTTGTAACCAAAGAATTCATTTTTTATATGTTTGAATTCATATTTGCACAATGCTGAGCATAAGCAGCTTAAATCGTATCATCAGTATTCTCATATGAGTAAAAAGAGAAAGCGTGAGATATTAGATGTAAAGATGAACAGAGCTTTATCAATCGTATTGCCAAGTGCTTGATATTCATTCATGACAAATCGAGATGTTCAAAAAGAGGATAAACGAAATAAGATAGAAGCAATGGCAATAAATACTCGCTGCAGAGCTGAATGTCGTGAAGGATAATGCGTATCCACTTTGTTTATCACAATTTGCCGCAATCCCATGCAGATACGGATTTTTTAAAAATATTTGACTGACCTGTTGGGTGTTGGATTATATTGTACTTGAGGTGATAAATATGTTAATAAAAGAATTGAGCAGACTGACGAATCTAACGAAAAAGGCAATTGAATATTATTCAGAACAGGGATTGGTCTATCCGACAATTCTGGAAAATGGGTATAGAGATTATAATCAAGATGATATTGAAAGGTTAAAGAAAATTGCAGTATTGAGAAAACTGGATATTTCGACAGTCGAGATATTTGAAATACTGAATGATAAAACAGATTCTGTATTACAAAAAATATTAGTTAAAAAGGAATTGGAAGCAAAAAGAGAAAAGGAAAAAACATCTATTCTAGAAGACCTATCTTCCGGTGAATCATACGAAGAGATAAATAAAAAATTGTGTACAATGGATCAATTTAAAAAAATAACAGATAAATTGTTGGACTCGTTTCCGGGGTATTATGGTAGATTCATTTGTATGCACTTTGCGGGTTTCTTGAATGAAGCAATTGAAACGAAAAGTCAGCAGGAAGCATATGAAACGATTGTAGAATTTTTGGATAACTTACCGGATTTTAATATTCCAGAAGACCTGCAAGAGTACTTTGATGAAGGAACAAAAGATATGGGTATTCAACAGATTTCAAAATTGCTTTCAAATACGCAAGATATTTTCGATAATCCAGATGATTATTTGGAAAATAATAAGGAATTACTAGCAAAATATCTAGAATTCAAACAATCGAGTGAGTATCAAAACTCGCCAGCTGCCAAATTGGCGAAGTTGATGAAAGATTTCAATTGTTCCAATGGATATAATGATGTTTTTATTCCTGCCATGAGAAAACTAAGTGTCTCATATGCAGAATATTATAAGAAATTAGAGTCTGTGAATGAAAAGCTAATAAAAAAGCATCCGGAATATAATAATATTGCAGAGTAGTGTAATGACCGATCCAGCAAAGATGTTCAAATGTATATGTTGTATTTAAAGGAACCAAGCCATGACAATGGACTTGGTTTTTTTAATGATCATTTGTTTGCTTTTGCTTCATTGTTTTCCATACGGGATGACCAATGGAGTTTTCTGGATTGGATACTGAGTGGAATCTTGTACAATTGACGCTTCGCAGTTCATTTGTCTTGAAGTCTTTCCTTGAAATTTTTGTTGGAAATATTTTCAATAATTCATTTTTACAATGACATGAATTGAGTGATTCCGTATTTCTGAAGATCGACACGATCATGATTCTCCGATCTATGTTTCGCTTGCCTTTTCAAATAAAAATCCCACTGCCGTAGGCAGCACTGTATCTATTTGTGCTGTCTGCTTTCGTGGGATCATTTCATTTGAGAATATAGCCTCTACTGAGACTAAGGACTTCAGTAATCTTTTAAATCAATCCAGATATTAATTACTTTGCATCCGCAAGCAGTGTATCGGCTGCCTGTTTGCCAAATACAACAGTATCCACAACTGCGTTGCCGCCTAGACGGTTCGCACCGTGGATGCCACCAGTTACTTCTCCTGCTGCGTATAATCCTTTAATTGCGGCACCGTTTTCATCAAGAACATGTGCGGCTGCATCAATTGTAACACCGCCCATTGTATGGTGAATACAAGCTTGACGTGCGGTAGCAACCCATGGTCCCTTGGTTAATTTTGTGCTGAATAAAGTTCTGCCAAAGGAATCTTTACCGGAATCAACCGAGGCATTGAATGTATCGACCGTTTTTTGCAATGCAGTTGCATCCATGCCTAATTTTTTTGCAAGACCTTCAAGAGTGTCATCGTAAACAATGTATCCATTATCAACGAGATACTGGAATGTAAAGCCGTCTGCTGATTTCCAATTTAAATCCGCAATATCCTTATAACTAGCTCCATCTCCAGATTCCAGCATATAGAACATTGAATCCGGCTGTTTCATAACTGACAGACAGATGACATCACGGCGATCGCCTTCATTTACAAAGCGTTCCCCATTTTTGTTTATAAAAATGATTTGGTCTGTACCGTTAACGTCACGCGGTGGATATTTTGTCAGCTGACCGTCTTTTGTATTGCCAAGATATAAGAGCTGGATCTGATCCATATCTGTCAATGACGATCCGACGTTGGTAGCCATAGTGATGCCATCTCCCTGCGAGCATGTGTAACGATTTGTCGTTGCAACTTTAGAAAGATCATCCCATTTGCCGGATGTATTGTATTTTTGTACCATTTCTTGATTTGCAGCAAAACCACCGGTACTTAAGATGACACCATCTTTTGCAGTAACGGTATATTCTTCGCCGGATTTATTATTACTGCAGACAACACCCGTTACTTTACCGGAAGCGTCCTGTACAAGTGTTTTGGCAGTACTTTCTGTATTTACTGTAATGAGGTTTTTTAATTTTGTCAGCTGATCATCATATACCGATATAAAGCCTGTTCCCATCTGCATTTTCGATGTATGTGTCCGCTGCCATAATGACCCAGCTCCCTGACCGATAGTGTCAGAAAATTCCATGCCCATTTGCTCAATCCAATTCAAACCATCATAGGAGTTGTAGCAAAGTGTTTTTACAAGGGAAAGATTTCCAACCTTGTCGCCATTGATCCATGTCTGCAATGCATACCATTCTTTTGTGTCAAACAGGTCTGTACGTCCACTGGCCTTATATGCATCCCACTGCTGCTGTACGGTAGCCTGCAGTGCTTTGTGTTCTTCACTTACAGGTGTTTCTGCTAATGCTTTTTCTATCGTCGTTTTGACAGCATCTGTCATTGTGACTTTTTCCTGAAGAGCTTGATCCGGTGTGTTATAGATTGCCCCGCATACCAGAGTATCTCCACCGACTTCACCATTCTTTTCAACAACAATAACGGATTTTCCACTTTGTGCGGCATCAATTGCTGCAGCTAATCCAGCTCCGCCGCCGCCAACAACGACCACATCCGCAGATGCATCTTTGTGTCCATCATATGCGGTATCTTTCTTCCAAGCATCCGGATTGCCATTTGCCTGCTGAATACAGTCCGCAACCGCATCCTTTACTGCATTTGAAGTGACCGTAGCACCTGTAACACTGTCAACATTTAAACTTTGCTGCTTAACAATATCCTGCGGAATTTCATCGACAGGCGATAATCCTCCAGATGTCATCACAGTTCCGTTTTTGTCCTTTAACTGACCGCCAATCCCAGGTGTTTCAGAATTTTTGGTTACTTCTACAGATTTAATTGCATTGTCAGCGAATTCGACCGACACTTCAACTAAATCATTCATGCCTTGCTTTGAAGCTGTATATGTTCCGGATTTAACATCGGAAGATGCTGCTGTACTGTTGACACTTGCTTGTTTTACCGCATCTTTGACGGCATCCATAATACCATTTGAAGTATGTGTAGCACCCGAAACGGTATCTACATCGGTACTCTGCTTGGATACAATTTCATTAGGAATTGTATCCAGTGCTTTATCACTGATTCCCTTTGTTTCTTTATGATCTTTAACAGTAACTGTTTTAATTTTATCTGCAGTAAACTCCACCTCAACGGTGATGTTGCCATTATTGCCAGTTCCCGTGCCAGTATACTTGCCAGCCTTGTACTTGCCAGCGGATGCAGAACATGCTGTAAGTGATACAGCCATAATGCATGCAGTAAAGATATTTGCAACTTTTTTCATTCTTTCTTTCCCTCCACGTTACTTTAAATGAATCGTTCGCAATAAATTAATAAGACGCGTATTGAATTATGTGATTTACTCGCTGTTCACAGATTTCACCTCCCAAAACGAAAAATGGCCTCGATTCATTATTTGAAATGAAATTTCAGTCAACCTTAATGCATGTGTTATTATACTCGTTTTTTTTCTAACTTGTTAAATAATTAACAAATAAATTATTGTATTTAGATATTTATATGCAACCATTGTTTCTATTACACAAATGTTTAAACAATAATTGGAAAATATTCACAAAGTAAAACACTATTTTTAATGAATAATTGCCGAGGTTAATGAAATTTAGAGCAATCAATACTTATGGGAAATTTCATGCATTCGCAGAATCAGCAAAGATTTTTTCTAGAAACTTGGCTCTCAATACAGATACTTAAGTGCCTGAAGCAGGGGCTTTGCAGCAAAATGCCTTAGAACATTCAGATAATCCGTAAACTACAATTTGCTGTAGAAAAAAACAAAATAATACTTACGTATAAAAAAAATTCGATCGATCATGTATCCAGTGCTTATCAGTGTTAGCACGACGTGCCAAGATAATTATTCTTTTGTTTGGAAAACAGATGACAGCCATGAGAAAAGGTGAAATAGGATCACTGTTTTTTAGATTGACTCCAAAATAGTAAGACAGGATTAAAAGAAAATTTAGTAAACTTCTTTCAATGAATAGAAAGATGATTGGTATTTGGTCGGATGCCTTTCTATGCTGTGGTAGAAAAGCATCGTTATTAAGAAGAAAAGAAAGGCCAAAATAATCTCGTGAAAAGTAAAGAATATCAATTCATTCTACTTTTCACAAATAAGTAGACAAGAACATCTAAAACAATTATTTGCAATATTTTCGGCAGATTTATAATAGGAACAAGACATGAAATTTGCTAAAATTACCGTATCTGAGGAAAATATATGGGAATTGGGCTAGTCTTTTTATAACAGAAACTATCAGTTTTCTGTTGATGGCTGACGGTTTTCATTAAATCAGAGGATTCTCATGAATCACGGAAGCCAGGATATCGAAAAATAGGACTATACCTTATTATACTAGTTGTGATTATGATGACCTTTGGACGAAATGCACTCCAGAAAACAGGAAGTACTTTTTTATTACGATTTCATTTCATTTATTGTAACGCTGCTGGCAATTTCTGTAAGTCGGATGACGTTCAGTTATCATGAGGGAATCCCCTGTTTCGACAGTTCATATCAAAGTAGCAGTCTTTTTGGAATCTATTGGGTTTGGAATGTGCCTGATATGGCGGTATTGCATATATCGATCCTGATTGCAATCAAGGCTGTAGTCTTATTGGCTGCTTCTTGTTCAGTTGACTCAAATGTGGTAATTATTACACAACAGTATTCAACAGATTACAAATAAACGGCAGAACATGTATGCATATCAACCGTCTGCTGTCGGATTGTTTTACCTCGGATTGCGAGAATGGTCATCGATATGATATAAAAGAAGACAGCATATGAATTTAACGGTAAAAGGTGATGACTTCATTCCCATAACTGCATTATTGAATTCTCGTGATATGAAAAATGTGGCTCAGTTAAATGGGTTTTCTGTTTTAGATCTATTCCGAAAAAACTCGTTTGTTTTTCTCGTTTATGGAATTTGGACGTGTTGTGCAGTGATTCGATAGCATTGCATAAAAAAAAGCATATTGTACTGTCGCATTAGAGTTTGAAAAATGGTTACCCATGAATTGTACAGAATCGTTAAAAGAAGAGAGAGTAATGATGAAAATAAAGAAACAAAATATTGGAAAATCTGCAGAAGTAAAAAAAGGAGAATCTACGGATCTGTCAATGACGTATCACCTTATCATGATGATATTGAAATTTGCCCTTGTTTTTCGTACTTTTTGGAATTTGGTATCGACATTTATGAATGAATACTCCGTTTATCGTACAGTTGATCAAGCGTTTTATATTCTTATGATAATTGTAATAGCAGTTTCGATATGGAAACATGAACACAAGATAGGTGTGTATACAGTCTTAGGTTTTGGTATTATCGATTTGATATTTCAAATTGCTGTTCTTTTTACAGCGAATATACAGAATATTACTTTGTCGGATATGTGGCTTCAATATCTCTGGCTTGGAGTTATTGCTTTATGGGAAATCGCGACTATTCTGTATTATAGAAAACGTTGGAGCATATTAAAATGATCAATTCACGGATGCTCGAAATCATTCAAATACTATATCAAGAGAATGATTTTTTGACCGTGGAACAACTGGCAGATCAAATTAATGTAAAGCCTCGTACGTTACGAGATCTCTTTAAAGATAATCGGAGTGATCTAGAGCATCTTTCCGGTGCTGTTTTGATTTATAAGAATAACTATGGATATAAACTTACCGTTACAGATGAAACATTATTTCGTATTACTGTTCGAGATATGAATGAAAAGGTCAGTGATGAACAGTTTCGCATGCCTGTGACATCCGAAGGCAGATGCGACTGGATTATTCGGCACCTTTTGATGGATCGAGCACCGGTAAAAAGTGATGAACTAGCAGAACATTTATATGTGTCCAGGAGTACTTTGACGACGGATCTGAAACTAGTCAGAGAAAAACTGGATCATTATCATTTGAACTTGGAATCTAAAGTAGCAGGAGGCCTGTATTTAAAAGGCAGTGAGAAGGATCTGCGAGCATGTACTGCAGATTATTTCTTTTATAATGCGTATTCGAGCAGTACTTCATTCAAGGATCAGCCAATAGGCGGATTTGATATGCTTTATAAAGATGAAGTTGAACAGATTGTAAATAAGACGCTTCAGAAGTATAGCTACAAGATGACAGATGTTGGTATCAAGAACCTGATTGTCCATATCATGATTGCTTTGTTTCGGATTAAAAATGGATTTGTCCATGATGCTGAAAAAGCAAATGTGCCGCGGGATAAGCATCAATTGGAATTTACGATGAGCGAAGAAATTCGAGATATGGTTGAGGAAAAGTCAGGAATTCATATTTCGGACGATTCTCTTGGTTATATAGTCATTTATATGACGGGTTCAAGAATTTTCAGCAGCCGTGATGAGAATTTGATTACGCCAGAAACCTTAAATCTGGTTAGAGAAATCATGACGGATATTTTGAATGAGTATCATATAAATTTTTTTGAAGATCTTGATTTATTTACAATGCTATGCACGCATATTGAGCCAATGCTGACACGGCTTCGCAATCATGTGAGAATGAGGAATCCTTTACTGACGCAGGTGCGGGAAGAAGAACCACTTGGTTATGAAATGGCAGTCTATACAGCACAGATCATAGAAAAAAAATATGGACAATTTGTTGATGAAAATGAAATCGGATATCTAGCACTTCATTTCCAATTGGCCTTAGAAAAAAGAAAACAAGTAGATCATAAAAAAATATTGACGGTGTGTGCGAGTGGCGCGGGAGCATCTCGATTTTTGATGTACCGGCTTCAGTCTGCTTTTGAAAAAAAAATTGAAAGAATTGAATCTGCGGGGCTCAATGATTTGGATCAGTATGATTTAGATGAATTTGATTTAATTATTACAACTGTCCCTTTGACCGTAAAAACAAAAGCGCAGGTACTGCGGGTTGAATATTATCTTTCACCAGAAGACATGAAAGATATTAGCAGAAGCATGGAATACAATTCGTCGATTGTTGAAAAAGTACTTCATTCTTTTGATAAAGAACTATTTTTTTCAAATCTTGATTTAAAGGAAAAACACGAGATTATTTCTTTCTTGTGTGGAAAGCTTTCAGAAAAAATTTCGATACCAAAAGATTTCACAAAAAAAGTATTTCAGCGTGAAGAACTGGCGGCGACCTGCATGGGGAATGGTATTGCAATGCCGCATCCGAGCACTTTAATGCTGGATGAAACGAAAATTGTCGTTGCACATCTATCCAGCCCGGTACTTTGGGGAAGAGAAAAGGTCAATTGGGTATTTCTTCTTGGTATTCAGAAAGAAAGAGATGAAGCAGCGGAACCATTGATTCAGACTTTGTATTCGCTGATTAAGGATCCTGAATTGATGAATATGGTTCAAGCACATCCTGATTATTTTGTCCTGATTAATGCGATGCGCAGCTTATTGGCTAAAAATAATAGGAAAGAGCCAGAGAGTATTTTCCAATGAATGTACTTTTGGTATGTGCGGTAGGGATGTCGTCTTCGTCTTTGGCGGAGAAGGTAAGATCCCGTCTGAAGGAAAGAGGAATTCAGGATATTCGAATTGGTGCCTGTGGATCGAATCAGATCAAAGATTATGCAATTCAGGCAGATCGAATTTTAATTGCGCCGCAGATATCCTATTTGAAGAAAAGTTTAACTAAGGATGGTTTGAACCAGGTTGTTGTTATGGATACAAAGGCTTATGGATTGCAGGATGCTGATTGGATTATTGAATTGATACAGAATCCAATGCATGAAGAAAAGCCTGCGGCGGAGAAGGCAAAGCTTCTTCATCAAATAGCGGAGACAATTGGTTCAAATAGAATTTTGCTGTCGATCCGCGATGGCATGGTCGATATCCTGCCGGTAACGGTCGTAGGTTCGATATTTTCTCTACTGCAGTCCTTTCCGCTCAATGCGTGGATTAATTTTATCAATCGCACAGGTATCATAAATTATTTTTCTCTGGGTTACACAATGACTATTGGTATGGTTGCGGTGTATGTGTCATTAACGATTTCCTATCATATCGCTAAATACAAGAACCGGAATGGTACCGGAGTTGGCCTGACTTCTTTGATCTGCTTCTTTATCCTAACAGGAGCATCTACAAAAGATGCGTTGGACTTGACTTATTTTGGAGCCAGAGGAATGTTTACTGCTATGTTGACGGCAGTGATGGTTGGCGAACTGTTTACCTTTGTGGATGTTCATACAAGCTTTCGCCCAGACAGCCACATGCCAAAGAATATTGGTGAATCATTTCGCTCTCTCTTACCGGCATTTGCCTGCATTGCCATTGTTTTAGGGGGAAGCGTCTTGATTTCTTTGACGCCATACCATACCATTCCTGCAACAATTGATATTGTTGTGACAAATAAAGTTGCCGCCGTTGCCGGCACGAGTGGCTTATCCTACTTAGCAGTGAGCATCCTTGCAAGTATTTTATGGTTCTTTGGCATGCATGGCGGTCAGATCATTAGCTCAATCACTACGCCAATCTACACTCCTCTTGCAATTGCAAACTTGTCTGCATGGCAGGCGGGTGGAACGCTGCCATATATGGTTATTAAGAATATCAATCTTCTTTATACGTTTGGCGGAGCCGGATCGACACTTTCTCTTGCTTTAATGATGTTGCTTTTTTCCAAGAGTAAAAAAATGAAATCTCTTGGCCGCATTTCTTTCCCAATGGGAATCTTCTTTATCAATGAACCGATTATCTTTGGCCTGCCAATCATGATGAATCCTGTATTCTTTCTCCCGTTTGTGTTTATTCCTGTTATCTCCGGAGGTCTGACGTTTCTTGGAATGTCCACCGGCATCATTCCATATATGAACGGGTTTGATGTTCCTTGGACTACTCCGCCAATCATATTCGGTTTTTTAGAGGGTGGTTTATCATTGGCAATCTGGCAGGTGCTGATGTTTGTTCTACAGTTCTTCCTCTGGTATCCATTCTTTCATTATTATGACAGGAAGGAATTTGCAAAGGAGATTTCAAAGGGTTGACAATTTCTTGCCAAAATTTTGGCAGGATTCCAAGTTCACTCCTTTTGAACTTGCAAGTATATTGTACTTACATAAGGGGTTAACCCTACAATAGGAGGTTAAAATGAATGCTTTTACATCTTGGATGGACAAGTATCTGACTCCAGTTGCAGCTAAGATTGGCAACAATAAATATCTGAAAGCGATTAGTTCAGGTTTTATTGCTGTTATGGCAGCAACAATCGTCGGATCCATGTTCACACTTTTAGGAAACCTGCCAATAACTGCTTGGACAAATTGGCTGGCTGCTACTGGTTTATCAAAGCTGCTCGCCCTGCCGGGTCAGTGTACGACAGATTTGATTGCTGTCTATGCAGTATTCTTCATCGCTTACAGTCTTGCAAAGGAATATGATATCGATGGAGTAGGCGCTGGTCTATCGGTTCTTGTATCTTTCTTCATTGTTACAGGCAGAACGGCTTATTTTGCAACAGCAGCTGCAGATGCTACCGCAGTCAGTGCATTAGCCACAACATATCTTGGTGCAAAGGGATTATTTGCTGCTATGATCATTGCTTTGGTTGGCGGCCGTATTTACATCGCTGTTGTCAAAGCGGGATGGGTCATCAAGCTTCCAGATTCAGTTCCACCAAATGTTGCAAACTCTTTCAGCTCTTTGATTCCTGCATCAATTGTTATCGTCTTCTTCGTGATTGTCACAGGTTTGTGCGCTTTGACTCCTTATGGAAGTCTGCATAACATGGTCTTTACAATCATTCAGGCGAATCTGATGAAATTTATGGGAAACAATGTAGCTTCGTTTACTTTCTTCCAGCTGATGACAAACTTACTTTGGTTCTTTGGACTTCATGGTGGCAATATTGTTGGTTCTATCACGAATCCAATCTATACACCACTGTCTCTTGAAAACTTAGCTGCATATCAGGCAGGAGCCACAACGATGCCTTATATCATTACCGGTGCTTTGGGCAAGACCTTCGTCTTTGGCGGTGTCGGCTCTATGTTCGGTCTCGCTATTTTGATGGCTTTCCGGGCAAAGTCCAAACAGTATAAGACTCTTGGAAGACTGGCTCTGCCAACAACGTTCTTCTTTATTAACGAACCGCTTCTGTTTGGTATTCCGGTTGTCTTGAATCCATTTTTCTTCCTGCCTCTGATGTTTATCACACCAATCCTAGGTCTAATTACATACTATGTTATGAAGTTTGGAATTGTTCCAATTCCACATGGATTGCAAATTCCTTGGACAACACCTCCTGTAATTGACGGCTTTTTGCAGGGAGGCTGGGGTTTAGCATTGTGGGAACTCCTCATGGTTCTAGCTTCAATCGCAATGTGGTATCCATTCTTTAAACTGGGTGATAAGAAAGCTCTCGAGGAAGAAATGGGTGCAGTGACCGAAGCAGATAGACCAGCTGCAACAAAATAGAAATAACTTGTTTTCCCACCTCAGAGGCATGAACTCTGAGGTTTCTTACTAGAAAGGAATTTTATGACACAAAAACCGAATATTCTTTATTTTGTAGCAGATCAAATGCGTGCGGATGCACAACATTATCTTGGCAACCCTGCATCCATTACCCCAAATCTGGATGCGTTGGCATCTCAAGGTGTTGCTTTTCAGAATGCGTATTGTCAAAATCCAGTCTGTGTTCCGAGCCGGTGCAGTTTTCTGAGTGGCTTGTATCCTCATACGACAGGCCATCGCACGATGCATTATCTTCAGAACGACTGGGAACCAAACATTTTGAGAACTATGAAGAATGCTGGCTATGAGGTTATTTGGATTGGTCGAAATGATGTCGTAGATGGCCGTAAGGCAAAGACAGATTATTGTGATGAATATTATGATGGAGCTCATGAACAGAACATGGCAGATATGCCGCTTTCCATTAAAGGCAGTACGATCGAATGGCTGAAACATGTTCCTGCAGATAAAATGCCGCATAAAAAGGAATTTACAACAGATGATTACTCCTTTTATAAAGGAAAATCCTCACCAGAAGAGAGTGGCCCACTTGATATGGGCAGTGTCCGTTCGTGTCTGGAATATTTGGAACGTAAAGAGAAGGACGGGAATAAGAAACCATTCTTTGTCTACTGCACTCTGTCCTATCCGCATCCGCCATACGAATGCTGTGACCCATGGTACTCAGCAATTGATCGGAATGTACTGCTTCCTCGTAAGAAATGGAATCCGAATAAACCAGAAATGTTAGTAAGAACAGCAAACAACATGAATCTTCACGCCTGGTCAGAGGAAAAGTGGAATGAATTGCGTGCAACCTATCTTGCAATGGTGTCGAAATGGGACAGCCAGCTTGGGCAAGTGATTGCGAAGTTGAAAGAGACAGGATTCTATGACAATACATCGATTTTCTGTTTCGCTGATCATGGCGATTATACAGGGGATTATGACATTGTCGAGAAACTTCAGAATTGTTTTGAGAATGATCTGACAAATATTCCATTGGTAATTAAACCAGCCAGCCAGTTTACGTGCAAATCAAGAATTACATCTGCCCTGGCAGAACTTGTGGATTTGAATGCGACAGTTGCAGAAATGACAAATACAGATCTTGGCTATGTTGAATATGGAAAATCTCTTGTTCATGTACTTGCAGGCGATGATGTTCATAAGGATGCAGTATTCTGTGAAGGCGGCAGACCAAACTATGATGATCCAGCAAAAGAACTGGGACATGATGATCCACAGGATCAATACTGGCCACGACTTAACGTGCAGCATCAGGATAATGGTGCTCATGGAAGAGCTTCGATGATTCGAATGGGCAGTTTAAAGTATACTATGAGAGAATATGAGAAAGATGAATTGTATGATCTCAAAAAGGATCCCGAGGAACAAGTAAATGAAATTGATAATCTAGCCTATGCAGAAGATGTTCTGGCTCTCCAGAAAAGGATGCTGGCATGGTATCAGGAAACGGCGGATTATGTGCCTAATAGAAGGGATGTAAGATAAGATGAAACTTGTAATTCAATCGGATGATTATGCTATCACTCCGGCAGTAGCAGATGGTATTATTTACGGCATCACACATGGTGTGGTTCGCAATACAGGGCTTTTTGCCAACATGCCATGGACAGAAGAATGTGTAGAAAAGATTCGCCCATATCTTGACAGTATTGCTTTTGGAATTGATTTGAATGCAAGTACAGGCAGTTCACTGCTTGGCTATGAGAAAGTACCTAATCTATGCCATTCGGATGGCAGCTTTCTAACATCAAAAGAGAATCGAGCCGCAGATGAAAATGCAGCAAATCATGATCATGTTGATTATGATCAGATTTATGCGGAATTTGATGCACAAATTCAAAAATACATAGAACTTGTAGGCAGGATTCCAGACTACATACATGGGCATGCATATGGAACAAAAACAACGACTGCAGTCAGACACGAACTTGCCAAAAAATACAATCGCCCATGTACGGAAGATGTTGCACGGAAACTGATGGGAGAAAGGGCACCAATGGGATGGTATCTGATGGGTCAAGGACCAGAAGGACAGTTGAAAGAAGACCCATTAGGATTTATCACGGAGGATAAAGCTGGACTTTTACAGCATGAATATGGCTATATAATTACGCACTGTGGTTATGCAGATGCACAGCTGTTCAATCTTTCAAGCTTTAACCTATGTCGTGTAAAAGATCTAGAAGCATGCACAAGTCATATTCTTAAACAATGGGCAAAACAACATAACGTGGAATTTATCTCTTTCCGTGATATTGACAACTTAATTGTGGAGTAAATGAAAAGCGCATCGGTATAGATTTGTATTATTTACAAAATCTACATTGTTGAAATCATATTAACCTAATGTTTCACTAAGTCGATACCATTGACCATATGTCTTTATGACATATGGTTTTATTGTGTTCGATCTGATAGACAGACCTCGGAAGTCGATTTTGTTAGAGTTGGCAATGACGCGGGAAACTTTAATTATCCTTGGTATGATTATCTTTTAAGTGATTCTTATTCCCTGCTGCACATAGCAACAGGTCCGAAATGCTAAGGCTGACTTGTATAGAACTATAAAGCAAAGGTCAATCTCATTTCTGTCAAACAAAGGATGGGATATAAGAACGAGAAATATACATGTGAAATGCTGTGCAAACCAAACGGTCCTGAAGTATACAATCGAAATATTAATAAGGGGTTCAAATGAGTATAAATATCATAAAAAAAGCCTGTCAAATCAATCGATTTAACAGGTATATGGTGAGCGTTAATCTTCGATACGTATTTTCACTTAGAAATCTTCAAAAGCAACTATATGAAATAAGCCGCATTTTTAGGCATTTTCTTAAGTTCATGGAGAATATTTGTTGTATCAATTTTCATCCAATTCGAAGGATTGAAATTCCACTCGACCCTTAAGGACACCCTTAAGGAATTCTAAATGCCGGAGTACTTACAAGAAAAGTACTTCGGTTTTTTTTGATGCTAGAAAGGACACTAAATGACTTGGTCAAGCAATGAATTCCACTTTCTCAAGGTGGAACTTGGAATTGATAACTGTGAGGAAGTGGCAGCGATTGAGAGATCAAAACATGGACCAGAATATCTGTGGTTATGGATAAGACTGGCCCTAAAATTTGCGAATTATGGAGGAGTTCTTTGCAGAAAGATTGGAGAGAATATTCTCCCCGTGACACCTGATGATCTTGAAGCAGAGTTCAAAGGTGGATTTACAGATGTATCCATAAAAGATGGAGTAGCTACCTTGATACAAGGATCTTTGATCTATATCAATTCTGATGGATTCATGGCAATCACTGGCTTGACCATATCAGGGGATCCGAAAGAACCGATCCTGCATCGACAGAACAGCACAGAAAAAGGATTTCGACCCGTTTCTATAGGCAATGACACAAAGAATGCTCAATACCAGCGAGCAAGACGAATAGCACTAAAAGAGCAAATGCAGCATCCAGAATTGATGGCTCCTGGAGGAAAAATGATGTCCTATGCTGACATTGCAAAGAAAGCATCATGTACAAAACAGACTGTGATCAACAGAATCAACAGTCTAGGCTGGACAGAGCATATTAAGAAAATTGGTCAGAAAAAAATGGTCCCATATAACATCAGCCAATGTCTGATTGCTGTGATACAGGACCATCCGATCAGAAAGGACATCTTAGATAGTTTGCGATTAGATGGTTATCGATTAGACGGTTTAGACGGTTATCACGCCCCGTCAAATACCGTCAAACAGCCATCAAATGAACCGTCAAATATCGTCAAGCAACCGTCAAACGATGATACAGAAAAGCCGCATGATAAAAGCAAATTAGACGGTTTATCAAATGATAACCCCAGTGAAATACTAGACGATAATCTTCCTCTTATTGAGAGTATTAGAAATAAAGAATTACAGGAGGATATATATAGCAAAGCGTCTAAAACCGTCAAAGAAAGAGAACTGATGATTGATCTGTTCCATGTTGCCTTTGATGATAAGCCAACAGATTCTGACCTGTCTGTGTTATGTGAACTTTACCATACGACACAATACAACAACCTGCTTGCGGCATTAAAGACTACACGCAAATACAAGGCTAACAATATCGCGTATACAAAGACATGCATCGAACGTAATCATGCTACAGATGATTACCTGGATGATTCACAGATAGTCATACCTGGCAGAAAGACCACATGGATCAAAAGTTTGATTGATGAAGAACTCCGGGATGCTTCATCAGAGGAAAGAGAACGTATCATTACAGCATTGCAGAAATATTCGAATTTCTACTCTGATCACGAACTGGTCGACTGTATACGATGGCTTGTTGTTTGTCATGAATCCAGCGAAAGGGCAGTCCATTTCTTTATCAGGCACACGCTTCATTCCGAAAATGAGAATGATGATTCGATGGAATTGTGGGAACGTCATAAAGCATTTTTGGATACTTTTGATCCAGCAAATACAGTCATTGCAAAAATTTTGAAAGAAGAAGAGGAGAACATATGAGACAGATTGATTTTATTTCCAATGAGCACCAGAAACGTTTTGAGGAATTGATTGAAAAGGACAGGACTTCCATCGGGAACAATGAACGGCGGCAGCTGTTCTATGTCATCGCCGGGTGCGATGACCTCTGGAAGGTCAAGGACAAGATCTATGATTTCACAAATCATGAACTTGGCATGTACGATCCAAGATATCTTTCGGCATCATTGCTGAACATTTATCGCCGGTCATTGCATCTGTACAACTTCCACCGGAAGGATATACCAACAGCAGATCTCTCAGGCCTGGATAGAGAACATAAAAAAATCGCAGTAAATGCAATGTGCATCTACTTCGGGATCGACACAATGCCACTGAACAAGAATGCAAATCTGATAAACGAGAAGGAGAAAATGAGATATGGAATATAACTGCTATGTATCTGAGGACCACAAGAATAATTTTTACGAATTGCTTTCCAGGGACGGGACCGAACCAAGCGATGGTGAGACAATACAGCTCCTGTACACGATTGCAGGCAATCCAACGCTCTGGAGCCATCACGACCAGATCTATAACTGTGAAGAGCACCATATCTTCAGGGACTATAAACCAGCTGATCGGTATGCAGCATCCTCACGCTTATTGAAGCGGGCCCTGCATCTCTACAATTCCAGCCATAAAGATATTTCGACATATGATCTCTGCAGGTCCCTTAATGGGAGCAATACATTGATCGTGCTGAATGCAATGCGGCTCTACATGGGATGCGGCCTTGAAGATTATTTTACAAAATGATTGCCGTGGAATGGGGTGTCTCACCCCGTTCCAGGCCTAATACCTATGAAAGACACAGAAAGAAAAATAAAGATCTATGTGACCCGAGGTGATAAGCTCTGCTATCAGATCGAGAGCTTCGCCAAAGAGGAACATACCGACTGGCAGATCATCGACAGTTCAGAGGTGGTCAATGACGAGGGACTATGGGATGAGTTCTATCGTTTAGAACTGAAGCATTTCCCAGTCATACAGATAGGCGGAAAGATCCTGCGTTATCAACCGGTCTCCGTAAATGACCTGGTCAGATATCTGCAAACGAATAAAGGAACTCAGATGTCATATCAGCAGCTTGAGAACATAAATGGGGTGTCACACCCCAGAGGGGGAGAATGATGATCAGATCGATCATGAATGTAAAAGGCGGCATTGGGAAAACGACAACTGCTATCCAGCTCGCAGCAGGGCTTGGGAAGGCCGGAAGGAAGACTCTCATTGTCGATGCGGATGGACAGGGCACATGTACCCTGCTCCTGCTGCCGGATAAGGATTTCAATTCGGATGAAGATTATGCCGGCAAGACTCTTGGAGGCACTTTGCTCGGTACATATCCAATCGAAGAATGCATCTGGGGCACTGATATTCCTAATGTGGATATCATCCCTTCAAATCTGGATCTGTTCAATACGATCTATGAACTGCAGAGCAATTCCATCAATGGCCTGCCGCAGTTCAAACTGAAACAGCTGCTCCGCTCACTGGACTATGATGAGATTGTAATAGACAACAACCCATCTATAAACATGATGAGCGTCAATTCGATCTATGCTGCGGATGAATTGATCATCCCGACATGCCCGGATGTCGGAGGGCTTGCAGGTGTGCAGATGACACTGAACCATGCCGCAATGGTGATCAAGGATATCGACCGTGATGCACGGATCGATTACCATATCCTGTTCACTCTTGTGAACCGGAACAATCTGGAAAGACAGACGATCAGCAAGTTCCGTGAGATCTATGGAGACCACATTTTCAGACAGCCTATCAGATACCAGGCCAATCCAGTCAAACATGCGAATTTCAGCAACACACTGCTGATCGATGATATGCAGGCAAATGTATCTGCAGATTATCGCTGCCTGATCAATGAGGTGCTTGGAAAAAATATTGAACAGGCAGGTGATGAGGAATGAAGGACTTCAAACTCCCAACATCTATCTTCAATGCAAATCCAGATATCCTGAAAGAGGCACAGAACAGCAAGATATCTTTTATCTCAGTGGATGAGATCTTTGCAAATGAGAAGAATCTCTATCATGTCAGGAATGTCGATGGTTATGCACAGAGCATCCAAGAGACAGGGATACATGAACCATTAACAGTGATGAAACGGCCGGAAGGATATGTCCTGCTTGCAGGCCATTCAAGGCTCGCAGCATTGAAGCAGCTGATTGGTGAAGGATATCGTTACACATATTGCGACCAGGACATCACTGGCAAGGCACCAGTGATCATCAGACCAGAATTCAACGATCAGATGGATGAACTGAAGGCATTGATCGCATCGAATTATCAGAGGGTCCTTACAGGCGAAGATAAGGCAGAGCTCATTGAGACATGCCTAAAGATCCTGGAACAGGACAAGAAGAATGGACAGAAAGTGAAAGGCCGCACTGCACACCTGATTGCGGACATGATTCCTGTCCCAGAATTCTATATCAAGGAATATCTTGCAAAGAAATATAGTGAATCTGACAGTGGGCCAGAAGACCACGAAAAATCGCAGGACAAGAAAAGACAATATGATAAGCTCTGCAAACAGATGAAGCGTTTATCAAAGAGCCTTACGGAGTCTGATCTGCATTTTTCAGAAATTAATACACAGACATTGCGGAAGCTGTCGGATGAATTGAAACATGCACTTGATGAAAGGCTGGGTGATAGAAATGGCATTTGAATATCAGAAGGTGATGCAGCAGGTCAATAAGAACATCAAGGATTCACTGTCGTTTGCACAGGAGATGAATTCCTACATCACTACCAGGGGAGATTATAAAGTCCTCCTAGATGAAGGAGTGCTTGATCCAACATGTATCACTGATCTCCAGTCGAACCTAAAATCTATCAATAAGTATCTGAGGATACAGTCCAGCGAGCTCGAATATCTGCAGGAGAAATGCCACAGATTGATCTGCTGCTATATCCTCAAGCTGGACGATGAAGAGATGGTCGATCTGATCACTTCACTGCAGTCGAAAGGATCTGAACTTGATCTGCATAGCCTGACAGATAAAGCACAAAATGAGGCATTCACTCCCGAAGAGTATGAGATCCTGCTGCAGAAGCTGTTCAGAACGGGGGCTTCATGAAGACATGGCTCGATGTGATCAGATATCCTGCATCACCAAGAGAGCGTCTGCAGAAAATGATGGAGATGCTGAATGATATCAATTCAATGTATGACAACCTGTTTAAATTCGACAATGGGTACAGGGCAATGATCAATACTTTATTCACGAACATTGCAGTACCGAGCTGCGGCGGTTCATTTGTAAAAGAACCAGATGTGCCATATATAGCAAGTGACAAGGTTCTTACGAAGATGGAACAGGACCAACAGAACATAAGCTTTATTGTCGGGACGATGAGATACTTGAACAAGGATCTGACAGATGCAGAAAGAGCAGTGATAGCATCAAAATATTTCCACGCCGTTGACAGGAAACAGATAATGCAGAGATATGAGCTCACTAATAACTGGAACTACTATCATATATTGGAGGTCGCAGAGGAAAAACTGATCGAACTATGGGGCCTAGATGCATATGGGGACATGGATGAATCTAATGTAATCCTAAGCCAGGCGGTCAGAGATAAAAGAAGAGAGGATCGTACAGGCATCAAGGGCGGATATATGCAGGAGCATCCTGAATGGAAATGGCAGTTCTACAATAAAGAAGGAAAGAATGGTCTTTGACAATTCTGTTCTGTCGCACCCCAAAAAGGGGGTTGAAACCGGAAAACTTAACACATAGAATGTGTATAGTCATAAAAGGCTAAAGAAGAAGCGGACGTTCAACCCCCAATAATAAGAACGCCGCTTTTTCCTTTTTATAGGCATATATGACTGATATTGCATCATATGGTGTTCATCAACGTCAATGATCCTCATATGATTTATAGAGTGTCAGATGATTCTCTATGAAGGTTCTTGACTGCAGACCTGTCAACAGATCTGCAGCCATCAAGGATCTGCAGAAAGTTGCGTTGGCCTATATGAAGCAATTATGATGGAATCATAAGAAGAACAATAATGATGACAAGATGTCATCGGGGAAGATAATTTCAA
>Ga0183095_11252_pt1 | contig 23586 bp, 20 predicted proteins | sample BioMet4_FD_130346 | JGI IMG/M metagenome (GOLD analysis project Ga0183095, IMG submission 130346) | Microbial communities from bioreactor (seeded with sewage sludge) at LBNL, California, USA - Biofuel metagenome 4 (v2) (version 3) | ecosystem: Engineered > Bioreactor > Anaerobic > Unclassified ...
AATCCCTGTACAATGTTGCAGTTAAAGCTTTTCAGAATATCAAGCTGGCGGTCAGTTTCAACACCTTCAGCTATCGTTGTTACCCCCATCTTTGATACAAGGCTCACAATAGAATCAGTAATTTCAGCTTCAACGCAATTTTCCGAATTCAGATTGTTTATGAATTCTTTATCAATCTTTAATGTTGAAAGGGGCAGACAACGGAGATATTTATAAGATGAAAAACCTGTCCCAAAGTCATCAAGTGCTATATTTACACCGCCATTCCTGATCTGATGCAGTGTATCAAGTGTTTTTTCCGTATCACCGCAAAGAACACTCTCCATAATTTCTATTTCAAATTTTTCAGGTTCCACCTTATACTGATGCAGCAGATTATACAGGTTGCAGACAAAGTCAGGACGCTTAAGCTGTGAAGACGACACATTTATCGACATAATGCCTTCAAAGTTATATACAGCCTTCCACCGCTTTAAAGTTTTTATTGCTGTTTCCATGACCCAGTAACCAAGCTGAGCCATACGGTTTGTTTCTTCTGCTACCGGTATGAATATATCAGGAGAGACCCAGCCAAATGCATCATCGTGCCACCGCAGCAGCGCTTCAAAACCACGCAGTTCTTTGGTCTTTATCATGTATTGAGGCTGGAAATAGAGATCAAACTTCCCATATTCGGCAGCAGATATAAGACGGTTCTGCAGCATATTATGATCCATCAGTTTACGGTACATACAGTCATGGAATGATTCTACACGTTTCTTTCCATCCTGTTTTGCATTGTGCATTGCCAGATCAGCATATTCCAGCAGAACATTCGGACTACTGCCATCTGCAGGACTTGCCGCTACTCCTGCAGATATATGGATTTTGGCATTTTTAAACGATTCAAATATCTCTTCCGACAATTTTTCCATATCTGCTTTAAGAACAACATCAAGCACCGCAATAATAAATTCATCATCACCCAGTCTGAAGACCCGGCACAGATGCCCATGAATATTCCTGAGCAGATCGGCACACCGTATAAGCGTTTTATCACCGGCGTCATGACCGGCTGTATCATTCAGCATTTTCATGTTATCGATATCGATAAGCATAAGTCCCATATGCCTGCCGTTTTTTTCTGCCCGCTTGATCAGTGAACCAATGATTTTTTTAAAGAAATTCCGATTCGGAAGTCCGGTAAGAGAATCGTAGTATGACATGTAATCAAGTTTACGTTCCTGTATCTTTATTTCACTGACGTCAGTCAAGGTAACTACGCACAGATGATCCGGAGTCCCTGTCATTTCCAGAGAAAACCATTTTTTTGCAGGTGAATCATAGCAGACTGTTACATATGGTTTTTTATTCACTGCAGCCTGCACAGCACATGAAAACCAGCCAGGATTAAGCACGAGAGCATCACTGAAATCATAATACTTCATTCCGGGCTTGATATCATATTGCGTGCAGCCTTTAAATGCAGGATTTACATATTCAATAGTAAAATCTGTGACCTTGCCGCCGCAGTATTCAGGAGAAGCGACAAGTACCGGATTAGGTACGGATTCGATTATAGACATATAGAGGGAGGAATTCATTTTTTGCTGCCTGACATTAGAAAGTTACATACTTTTTTAGAATTTCATAATTTGTATCGAAAAATCCAACGTTTAAAGCCGTCTCCATTGAAGACTGGACAATATTTACAATGTCGTCTTTTAAAGCTCCCGAACACCAGTTGAATATAATTCCTGTCATTATCATATGCAGCTGCATACAATAGTATTTTGCATTATATGACGGATTGATCAGTCCTGTTTTCTGTGCATCACAGATATACCGGATTATATCATCAAAAATGGAACGGTACATTGTCTGTTCTTTCTGGTTTTTATAGCTGCTGAAATAATATCCGGTAGAAGATGGTCTGCAAAATGAACCGACAAATTTTTTCCCTTTGAGCATACAGTATTCTGCATAGCAGATATATATATTGCAGAGTTTTTTTAAAGCATTCACAGATCCCAGTTCATTAGTATTTTTATAAGTGTCAGTATAATATGCTTTAAAATCTTCAAATATATACTGGCTTCTAAAATCTTCAAAAGAAGTATACAGATTATAAAAAGAACCCGTTGAAACACCTGCGCTGATACAAAGCCCCCGGACAGTCAGTTTATCGGCTTCTCCATTTTCAATATGTGTATGGAAAGCCGCATTTAACTGTGAACGGTTGCGGGCATCTTTTTCTTCCCATTTATTATTAAATTTTTGTACTGCTGTATTCATATCTAAAATGCTCGTTTTAGAATCGTAAATGTATCACGCCGGAATGTCAATGATTCCGAGTTGATAAAAATATATTTTGCCCCTATACTGATACTATAATGGTGTATATTTTACCGGTTGCAAGCGGTAAAGGCGGTGTAGGAAAAAGTTCCCTCGCTGTAAATCTTGCAGTATCTCTGGCACAGAAAGGTAAAAAAGTCGTTCTTGTTGACCTTGACCTAGGCGGTGCCAACTTACACACATTACTTGGTCTCAAAAATAACCATGCAGGTCTTGGTAATTTTATTTACAGACAGACAGACACGTTCCAGAGCCTGCTGCAGGAAACCGGTATAGCAAATCTGCAGTTTATTGCCGGTGACTGCCTCTTCCCCGGAACAGCCAACATAACGTTCTTTATGAAACGCAGGATATTCAAAGAACTGCAGAAACTCGATGCAGATTATGCACTGCTTGATCTCGGTGCAGGAGCTGCATACAACACGCTCGATTTTTTCCTGCTCACATCAAATTCACTGCTTGTAACAACACCGGAAATCACTTCCATCCTCAATGCCTACTCTTTTCTCAAAGCAGCAGTATACCGGTATTTTACAGGACAGTTTAAAAACAAAAGCGAAGAACGCAGTATGATCCAGAACTACATACAGACTAGTACCGCAGGAGCAGAAAGTTCTTTTACCGATCTTGTACAGAAAATTTGTACAGCGTTTCCTGATTCCGGTGCAAAAGCTGCTGCAGAACTTGCAAAATACCGGCCGCAGATAATCATGAATATGGGTTCTTCAACACAGGATCTGGAAATGGCAAGACGCCTCCGTTCTCTGGTAGAAAGCAGACTTACAATAAAAGTAGATTTCGTAGGTTTTATTTCAAAAGACGCATCTCTGCCTCTTTCTGTCGCGCGAAGAAAACCGCTTATCCTTCTTGAACCAAACGGAATCTTTGCAGAACAGGTTATAGCAGCAGCAGAACGCATTATGCTCCATACATATGATTATAACGAAACCTTTGCCGAAAACATGCTGCCGGCCGAACCCGATAGCAGTGATATTGATATGCTGACAGATGAGTTTTCCACTATTTCAGGAAAAACACAAATAGGATAACATTATGGATTTGACAGAAGTACAATCTGAAATAAAAAATTTCAGCGCACAGACAGAACAGATTTTCCTTTCACTTGCTGACCGTTTTCCGGCGCTGCTTAATAAAAAAGGCGGAACTGCGCTGGAAAATCTCCAAAGCATGTTCACTGGTATGGAAGAAAAGAATAAAAATTCATCTTCCATCGGACAGGATCTTTTTACTAATTTTGACAAAAAATATACGGCTCTTTTTGAACAGCTGAATAAAAAAATTGAAGACCTTACAGCTCTCAACTCTCATGTAACAGTGATAAAAGAAGACAGCGAGGAAATGGAACTTATCACTCTGAATGCCATGGTCATCTCCATAAAGTCCGGAGAAAAAGGACGGGCTTTTTCCTGTATAACAGACAATCTCAAACGTCTTTCAAACCAGATGTTCGTTTTTTCCGATAACCTTATCAACGAGGAACAAAAACTCGTAGCAGATATTACATCGCTCAAACAGATTTTCGATGGCATTGTTGCCTCACAAAAACTGCTTGCATCTCTTGCCGGAAATTCAGCTTCCGGTATAGAAGACTTTATTCATACATCATCAGCTCCACTTGGTGAAATGGCAGTACTTACCGGTTCTGTATATCCTCCTATCCAAAAAACAATGGAAGGTCTGCAGATGCAGGATATTATCCGGCAGGCACTGGACCACGTTCTTCTCTGCCTGAATGCATGCAACGAACAAGATGCATCTCCTCAGCCGGAGAATGAACTGGATTCTGTATGCTTTAACATAGAACTGATGAAAATATCCGAAAGCGTCCTCAAAGACATCATCAGCAAACTGTCAGACAGCATTATAAAATTTGACTCCAACTGGGACAGTCTGACAAAGATACTTGGAACAGTTGAACAAAAACGAAACAGTTACGTAAACAAATACATCGATACAGACAGTCACAGCACCGACAGCATGCTCAATCACATCGATGTCATAATCAGACAGTTCACCGATCTGATGCAGGAGTTCAATCATTATCATATTGTCCAAAAAGATCTGGAGTTTACCTGCAAAAGCATAACACAGCGTACACGGACAATGTATTCTGTATTTGAAAATCTCAAACCTGTTATCAACAATCTGCATCATGTACGTATTCTGCAGCAGATTGAGGTATCAAAAAACGAAGCCATATCATCTGTACGGGATTCAGTCACCGACATGGACAATCATATCGTTTCTGCAAAAACATCTTTGGACAGCATGCAGCAGATTCTTATGAAATTCAACGCACAGACAGAACAGCTGCTTGCACAATTCCAGATACAGATCAATAAAGACAATGAGCAGATGAAAGTTCTTAGAACTGCAAAGACAGATTTCTTCAATGACCTGAGAATGGGTCATGACGAAATATCTTCAATCTTCCATAATTTTACCGTACTGCCCGCTGGATTCGAGCAGGAATGTGTTGATGTTCAGTCGGAACTGAAAAAGCTGAAAACCATAAAAGACGGTTTCCTGCAGATTGCAGACAGTCTGCATAATTCAGAACTCAGTCTCACTGAAAAAAGAAAAACACTCCTTTCTGCACAGAATATCACAGCCTGGGATATTAAAAACGACAGATTCAAAGAGCTTATTCAGCATTTTACCATTACTGCACATAAGGAAGAAGCGGGAAAAATAGGCGGTTTCGGTGTTGAAAAAGGCATTGATGCCGGCGAAATAACATTTTTTTAATGAATACCTATTTTGATATGCACTTTAACCGGGATATTGTCATTATTTATCCGGGCGAGTTCTATACAACAAAAAAAAATGAAATCATCTCTACAGTCCTCGGTTCCTGTGTTGCTATCGCATTATTTGATACAAAAAATCAGTTTGGAGGAATGAATCATTTCATGCTTGCCAAAGACAGCAAACTTACTGCAGGTACAGCAGAACTTATGGGCCGTTTTGGTGAATATGCCGTCGAGCTTCTGATAAATGATATGCTGAAAAACGGCTCCATGAAAAAAGACCTGACAGCAAAAGTTTTTGGCGGCAGCAATGTCCTTAATTTCCCTCCGGCTGCCGGCCCGCAGGTCGGTGATCTCAATATAAAATTTGCCTTTGATTATCTGCAACAGGAAAATATTCCAGTCACCACATCTGATACTGGTGGAATTGAACCGAGGAAAATCTTTTATGAACCGGAAACAGCAAAAATCTGGCTCAAGCGGATACATACGAATGTTCCTGATGTACAGACTATAATCAGCGAGGAAGAAAAATACTTGCAGACTCTCAAAGAAAAGACAAAACAGGCCGGTACGGTCGTGTTGTTTTAAATAGCAGCTTTCTTTTCTAATTCCGTTTTTATAGAAGCCAGTATTTTATGCAGATCCATGATGAGCACGAATTTATCGTCTTTTTTACCTACTGCATAGATAAAGTCTCTGCGCTCTGGAAGCGCTCCATAATCTACGTTTTCTGACGGTACTATCTGGAGAGGACTGACAACATCAACACTATCTGCCAGCAGTCCAAGTACAAGAGGAGATTCTCCTTCCTGTGCAATCTCCATGACAATGATGGCATTTTTTTCAACAGGTTTTATATTTTCAAACCCAAACAAAACCCTAAAATCCGCCACTGTAATAACCGAACCTCTGATATTAATCACGCCTTTTAAATATGGAAGTGATTTCGGCACTGGTGTAATCGTTTCATAATTAAGCACTTCTTTTACAGAAGTTACAGGTACAGCAAAAAGTCCGTTACCAAGCTGAAAAGTAAAATAATTTTCTTTTGATAAACCCGTTTCTTTCATTTGACGTCTCCTGTAAGTGGGGATACACTAATAATTATACCTGAATTTGCCGAAAATTAACAGGAGGAAACTGCTTTAAAAAGCAGTACTACAAATGGCAAAAAGTAAAACCCTGTCTGATACAATTACATGGAAAGAATCTGCCGGCATAGAACAGGCAGTCTCCCTGAAAAAAGAGCTTCTCTCAGCCTTTGATGCCAATCAAAACGTACATCTTGATATTTCTTCTGTTCAGGATATAGACACTTCTGCCATTCAGATAATCCTTGCTGCTGCAAAAGAAGCAGAAAAGCAGGGTAAAACTTTTTCAATTACCGGGACAGTCCCAGCCCCTATACTGCAGATAATAAAAACCCTTAACATTACCCTGCCGGGAGTTACCAATGCTTGACCAGATATCTTCTGTGTTTTTTGATGAAGCAAATGAACTCCTCGATAATCTCGAAGGATATCTTCTTACTCTTGAAACCGAACCGGCAAATCAGGAAGTCATAGGTGCTGTTTTCCGAGCCATGCATACCATAAAAGGCTCTTCCGGAATGTTCGGATTTACCGATATCCAGAATTTTACCCATGAAATGGAAAGTGCATTCGATATGGTCCGCAATGGATCTGTGCCGGTCACCAAAGACCTTATTACGATTACCCTGCAGGCACGGGACCATATCCGGGATATGCTTGGAACAGACATCACGCCGGAGCTTCAGGCACAGTCACAGAAACTGATTGAATCCCTTCATACATATATTGCTGCAAATGGAAAAAGCGTTTCTTCTCCTCCGGCTGCAGATACTGTTCAAACAGGTACAACGGAACCTCCAAAACAGACTGTCGATCCGACAGCTGCCACATGGCGAATCATTTTCAGACCGTCCCGCGAAGTAATGAAAAACGGTACACGGCCCGAACTGCTGGTAAAAGAGCTTACTGAAATGGGAATGTCCACTGTTGTAGCATTCCCGGAAAATCTTCCGGCACTTTCAGATATGGATCCGGAATTGTGCTATTTTTCCTGGGATATCATTCTTACTACCGGCAAGACCGAAAATGACATTAAAGATGTATTCATTTTTCTGGATCCGGATTCAAAAATAACTGTTGAAAAGATAAATTATACAACTGAGCCGCATCATAAGATTGGTGAAATTCTCATAGACCGTAAAACTATTACCCGGGAAGAACTGGACAGGATAATCAATGAGCAGAAGAAAATTGGAGAAATGCTTGTTGAAAAAAAAGTCGTTACCCCATTAGAAGTAAAATCTGCGCTCGCAGAACAGACTCACCTTAAAAAGATCAGCGATATGCAGCAGAAAACAGCAGCGTCCGCACAGGGTTCTCCGGAAGCAGCCGCACAGCAGACTATACGCGTTAATTCTGAAAAACTTGACCAGCTGGTCGATCTTGTAGGTGAAATGGTCACATTTAATGCACGCCTGGCACAAATAGCTGCAGAAACACAGAACCAGCAGCTTACTTCTCTAAGCGAATTGAATGAACGGCTTGTATTTGGACTGCGGGATACTGCCATGGATATGCGCATGCTGCCAATCGGTACCATTTTCTCCCGGTTCCGCAGACTGGTACATGATCTTGCGAATCAGCTGGGAAAAAACATTGAACTTGTTACAGAAGGTGCAGAAACAGAACTTGATAAAACAGTCATCGAAAAACTCAATGATCCTCTGATTCATCTGATCCGCAATTCGTGTGATCATGGAATCGAACTTCCGGATATACGGAAAGCAGCAGGAAAAGATCCCCAGGGCATTGTAACACTTTCGGCAAAGCATGCAGGCGGATTTGTGCTGATTACGATATCGGATGATGGCGGCGGACTTAATAAAGATGCAATCAAAGCAAAAGCTCTTGAAAAAGGTCTTATTCAGCCAACTGATAATCCCAGTGACGATGAAATCTATCAGATGATTTTTCTGCCCGGCTTTTCTACAAATAAAGTCATTACTGAAGTCTCGGGACGCGGTGTTGGCATGGATGTTGTCCGGAAAGATATCGGATCTCTTGGCGGTACCGTTTCCATAGAAACGAATCCGGGGCATGGATCAAGCTTTATCCTGAAAATTCCGCTTACACTTGCCATCATAGACGGTATGCTCGTACAGATTGGAGCCCATCTGTTTGTTATCCCGCTTTCAAACATTGAAGAATGTGTTGAATTTGACAATGACGCTGGTGCAGATACATTGTGCTCCCATCTTACTGTACGGGGGACATATCTTCCATGCATCAATATGCATACATATTTTGAACTCACCGATCCTCTGCCAGAAATGCGCCAGGTTGTTGTTGTAAATGATCAGGACTCAAAAATCGGCATTGTTGTAGACAGCGTTATTGGAAATCATCAGACAGTCATCAAACCTATTGGAGAACTATATAAATACATAGCAGGCATATCAGGTGCCACAATCCTTGGCGACGGTTCTATTGCCCTTATCCTTGATATCCTCAAGCTTTCACAGATTATCAGGAAACTTGATCAGGAGGAAAAATGATAAAGCTGGAGATTCCTAAAATAGAGCCTCTGCCTGTCTCTTCCCTGACTGATATTCCGGAAGCTATGACGGACAGTGACTTTAATAAAGTTTCCTCCTTTATCGAAAAACAGGTAGGTATAAAGATGCCTGCCTCAAAAAAACTGATGATCCAGTCCCGTCTTACTGCCCGGTTAAAAGCACTGGATATGCACAGCTATAAAGAGTATCTCAATTATGCTTTTTCTTCGGCACAGACAGAAAATGATGAAATTACATCCATGATTGATGTGCTTACAACAAACCTTACCAATTTCTTCCGTGAAAAGGAACATTTCAATGTCATGATGCAGACTGTACTGCCAACACTGTCTGCGAAAGGCATAACAAATCCCTGTTTATGGTCTGCAGGCTGTTCTACAGGAGAAGAACCGTATACACTTTCAATGGTCATGCAGGAGTACATGCGGCTGAGGCCAGGCAAGTTTACAGATTATGAAATTCTTGCAACAGATATCTCAACTAGGGTTCTGGAAAAAGCTGCACAGGCTGTATATCCTATTGAAACAATAGAAAAGCTTTCATATGACCTCAAACACCGTTATTTCTTAAAAAGCCGCCCTGAAACAGGTAAACCAAGAGTTCGGGTAAACGAAAAAACACGAGAAAAAGTCCGTTTCAGCAGACTTAATTTCATGGATCATACATATAATGTGTTCGGACCAAAAGATATTATTTTCTGCCGGAATGTGCTTATTTACTTCGATAAACAAACCCAGCAGGAAGTAATAGCCAAACTGCTGAAAAATCTGAATAAAGGTGGATTTCTCTTCCTCGGTCATTCAGAAACAATCTTCGGTATGGATCTGCCAGTGGAAACTATAGCCCCGACTGTTTTCCATAAGCTGAAGGATTAGGAGTACTGCCAGATGCCTATAAAAGTTTTAATAATTGATGATTCAGCATTAGTACGGGATACAATGACTGCAGTCTTGTCTTCTGATCCGGATATTACTGTTTCCGGTACAGCATCAGATCCAATATTTGGTGTACGGAAAATCAGTCAGCAGCGGCCTGATGTCATTATCCTCGATATAGAAATGGCACGTATGGACGGTCTTACTTTCCTTAGAAAAATGAATGAAACTGTAGATCCGATTCCATGCATTATCTGTTCCACTATGGTTGCTGACGGTTCTCCCAATGCCCTAAAGGCGCTTGAATACGGTGCTTGTGAAATTATCCAGAAGCCGGCACTTGGTACAAGAAAATTCATCGAAGAATCAAAAATACGCATCTGTGATGCAGTAAAAGCAGCATATCAAAGCAAAGGGAAAATGAAAAAGCTTATCCCTCCGCAGATAGGTCCTGTAATACAGCCAAAACTTACTGCAGATGTTATTCTTGAAAAACCCACAAAAAGTACCATACCGCTGGATACAACAGAACGTATTATCGTTGTTGGTGCAAGTACCGGCGGTACGGAAGCATTAAAGGATTTCCTTACCGTTCTGCCGCAGGATATTCCCGGCCTTGTTATTGTCCAGCACATGCCGGAACATTTTACTGCTGCATTTGCACAGCGCCTGGACGGGCTTTGCAAGATACATGTAAAAGAGGCCGAAAACGGCGACAAGGTTGAAAAAGGCCAGGCGCTGATTGCACCAGGCAATAAACATACGCTCATCAAACGTACAGGCAATCAGTATTTTGTTGAGGTTCGTGACGGCCCTCTTGTTTCCAGACACCGTCCTTCTGTAGATGTCCTGTTCCGTTCCGCAGCACGGTATGCAGGCAAAAACGCAATTGGTGTAATCATGACAGGAATGGGTGATGACGGTGCAAAAGGCATGAAGGAAATGCATGATGCCGGCGCATATACAATAGCGCAGGATGAAGCTACCTGCATTGTATTTGGTATGCCGGCAGAAGCGATAAAAAATGGTGGTGTGGACAAAGTTGTTCCTTTGCAGAATATTGCAAAATCGATACTCAGTGCTACAATTATTCATTAAGGGAGAATAAAGATATGGCCGGTAAAAAGATTCTAGCCGTAGACGACTCTGTCTCAATACGAAAAAGCATCAGCTTTATACTTGGACAGGATGGCTATGAAATTACAGAAGCTGTTGATGGTGTTGACGGACTTGCTAAAGCAAAAACAGAGAAATTCAATCTGGTCATTACAGATATCAATATGCCGAACATGGATGGAATTGAACTGACAAAACAGCTCAGGCAGACAGAAGGGTATAAATTTATCCCGATAATTGCACTGACCACAGAAAACCAGCAGTCAAAGATGATGGAAGGCAAGACAGCCGGCGCTACCGGCTGGATCGTCAAACCATTTACATCAGATAAACTTATCGCCGTAGTAAAAAAGATCATAGGCTGAAAACGGAGGCTGTATGAAAAGTATACGTATAGAAATCATTCTTTTTGTTTCCCTGGTAACACTGTTTACCAGCGGACTGATGCTTGCTGTTTCAATCCACAATATTCAGGACGCATACGAACAGACCACATTGTCATCTCTCAATGTACTTGTTAAAAACGTTGCAGATAACATCAGCTCAAAACTGGAATGTGAGCTTATCCGTACAGAAACAATAGCAAACAGACCTTCTATTCGTAAGTCAGGCACTTCCGTTTATGATAAGGCAATCTCCCTTGCACAGGAAGTAAAACCGGAACAGCAGCACCGTTATTTTATCATTGTAGATAAAAAGGGCCAGGGATTTTCTTCTGAAGGCAAACCCGTCAACATAGCAGACCGTGTTTATTTTAAGCAGGCCATACAAGGCAAACCTGTTATCAGCGATCCTATTGAAAATAAACTGTTAAAAGAAATGGCCTATATTTATGCTGTTCCCCTTTTTGATGAACACAATGAAATCGAGGGCGTTATAGCCCTTGACTGCAAACCTGACGGAATGATTTCCATTTGCCAGAATATCCTCATTGGTGCAACAGGCAGACCGTTTGTCATTGCCAACAGTACCGGTGATGTAATCGGAGCTGCAGACAGAAATATGGTTGACCAGAAATGGAATTTTGAAAAGATGTCTGAAACAGATCCGTCATACGGGGACATTGCTGCTTATGTTGTAAAAATGCGCAAAGGTGAAAGCGGTTCTGGTGTGTATAAACTCGGAACCCAGAAAAAATTTCTGGCATATACCCAGGTACCGCTGTCAGGTTTTTCCGTTGCCGCACAGGAATCAGAATCGGATTTTTCAAAAGAAACAACACAATCCATCATACTTCTTATACTGGTTACAGTTTTCTGTATCATTGTAGCAGTATGCATTTCCCGGTTCTTTGCAGGAACTATCGCTCACGCAATCATTACCCTGCAGACTGCGCTCGCCGATATAGCAAATGGTGATCTTGTCTTAAGCAATATAAGCGAAAAGGATAAAACAAAACTCAAAAAACGGGCTGATGAATTCGGTTCTATCAGCCGGACACTTGGTACAATGACCCAGTCCCTTACCCATACTGTTCTCAATATCCGCGAAGCGGCCATGCAGGTACAATCCGGAGGAGAACAGATAAGCTCTTCCAGCCAGTCTGTTTCTTCCGGTGCATCAGAACAGGCAGCTTCTACAGAGGAAATGTCTGCAACCATCGAACAGATGACCAGTAATATCCGGCAGACTGCTGACAATGCTGCAAAGACAAGCAGCATAGCAAAAGAAACAAGCACAAACGGAGAAGCAGGCGGAGAAGCTGTCAAGCAGTCTGTAGAAGCCGTTAAGCAGATTGCAGAAAAAATTTCCATTATTGAAGATATTGCAGGACAGACAAATCTTCTCGCACTGAACGCAGCTATCGAAGCAGCACGTGCAGGAGAAGCAGGAAAAGGATTTGCTGTCGTTGCAAGCGAAGTACGCAAACTGGCAGAACGCAGCCAGGTTGCAGCAGGAGAAATCAGTGATTTGTCCACGCAAACGGTGAGCCTGTCTGAACATGCTGGAGAAATGATTGTAAAAGTCGTACCTGGTATCGAACAGACATCGCAGCTTATCGATGAAATCGCAACAGCATCACGCGAGCAGGATAATGGCGCACAGCAGGTAAGTACAGCAATTGTCCAGCTCGATACTGTTGTACAGCAGAATGCATCTGCTGCAGAACAGATGGCAGCAATGGCAGAAGAACTGTCTGCAGAAGCACAGAAACTTGTAGAAACCATCAGTTTCTTCAAACTCGATGAATCTTCCGCACCTGCAATAAAAACAATGGAAAAGGCTCCGGCAGAAAAACCAGAACAGATACGCAAAACCATACCGCATACACCTGCAAAAGCTGAACATACAGTCCCGCTGACTTCTGAAAAACCTGCAGGATCATCTGTCACAGACAGCAAGCCGGAACAAAAGCCAAACAAACAGATAAAGAAAGGAAAAACTGCTGCTGACCTTGTAAGCGATGCAGATTTTGAGGAATTCTGACAGAAATGCAGAAGCAGTATCTGACCTTTACGCTCGATAATACTATATATGCCGCAGAAGTCTCATCAGTACAGGAAGTGCTCGAATATGAAAATCCGCAGCCGCTTCCCTGTCCTGACCCTGTCATCAGAGGAATCGTACGTTCCCGCGGAAAAAGTATTTCAGTCATCAATACCCGAAGAAAATTCGGACTTGCAGACTGTGATCCTGGTCCCGAAACAAGGATTATTGTTTTCGAGATACCCGATGATGAGCAGGGTATTGTCAACTGCGTAGGTGCAATAGCAGATTCTGTACTTGAAGTACTCGAAATTGATACCGAAGCTATAGAACCGCCGCCACCGGCAGGCCACAGTGAAGCTTCCAAATTCATAACAGGCATCAGTGATAAAGACAGCAGATTTATTATCATCCTTGATATCGCAAAACTGTTTTCCATAAAGGAACTCACAAACATAACATCGTTTGCAGAAGCTGCAAAGGAGAAATGAGCATGGCAAACCAGTACCTGAGTTTTGTGCTGAATAAATCCCTGTATGCTTTTGATGTTCATCAAGTCCAGGAAGTCCTCGTCTATGAACAGCCGGTAAAAGTTCCCTGTTCAGCATCTTATATAGAAGGTCTCATCAATTCACGCAACCAGGGTATAACTGTAATCAATATGCGCAAAAAGTTTCAGCTTCCGGATGCAGTACCTGATAAAAAGACCCGTATAATTGTCCTTGAGATACATAAACCAACTGACGAAAATCCCGACCACATTTCCGTATTCGGTACCGTGGCAGATGATGTGCAGGAAGTTCTCGAACTCGGTGAACAGGACATAGAACCGCCGCCAAAATTCGGCAATGCAATATCTGCCGATTTTATACATGGTATCGGGAAAAAAGATGATAAATTTATCATTCTTCTTGATATAGATAAAATATTTGCAGACTGTAAAACTGCGGAATAAAACAATCAAACAGGAAACAATATGGTATACTTTTTCGCTATTCTTTACACAATCGACGTTTTCATCAACTTGTTCGGGTGTATAACAGGAAATCAGATGATTACAGCAGCATCAAAACCATTCCTTATGCCGCTTCTTATGGCCTCAGCTGTACTTATTCTTATTCAGCAAACGAGAAATGACCGGCTGCTCATGATTTGTATTGCCTGTGCTCTGGCATTTGGCACTCTGGGTGATGTTTTTCTGCTTTCAAAAGAAAAAATTTGCTTTGTTGCAGGCCTTCTTTCTTTTCTTGTCGGCCATATTTTCTGGATCAGCATCAACGCCTCAAAACTCAGACAAATGCCTCAGCATATTATGATAATATGTGCTGTACTCTATGCGGCATATATTATCGCAGCTTTTAACATGGCCGGAAAACCAGCCGGGATACTGCGCATCGGTATTATACTCTATCTGCTTGCGCTTTGTATTCTTAATCTTACCGGTGTTGCTGCTGTATGGACATTCAAAAACAGTGCCTCTGTACTGTTCTTTGTTGGCACAATACTTTTTCCTCTTTCAGATACACTGCTCGGCTATTCACTGTTTTGCAGGAAATTCCCGCTTTCCGGGTTCTTTATCATGCTGACTTATATTGCAGCACAAACTCTGCTTACAGCAGGTTCTATACTGCCTGTTCTTGCTCATACCGGAAAATAACGTTCTTTATATATACCGGAAGATACAGCAAATACAGCGGTCTTCCGGTCATATGTCAGGTCCTTTCCTTCTTCGTCTGTAATATGGCCGCCAGCTTCTGAAAGTATTGCGGCACCAGCCGTAAAATCCCACACACTGAGACGGTATTCAAAGAACAGGCCTGCCCGTCCGGATGCTATACAGCATAAATCCCAAGCTGCAGAACCGCTTCTGCGCAGATCTATACAGTGTTCACTGTAATAAGCGGCAGCACTGAACATCTTTTTCCTCAGTTCCGGATAGTACGGCGATGTACCAAATACAACAATACTGTCTTTCAGAGAGCTTTCTGAAGAATGAATCTTTTTTCCGTTACAAAATGCGCCTTTCCCTTTTTCTGCAGAAAACAGTTCATCGCTGTATGGATTATATATCACACCAAGATATGGCTGTCCGTCTTTTAAAAGCCCGATAGAAACAACACTCGGACGGTATCCCATAATAAAATTGGTCGTCCCGTCTATTGGATCAACGACAAATGTAAAACCATGCCGGTATTCTTCCTTATATTCAGAAGCATTTTCTTCTTCCGCAAAAAAATGAGCTTCTGGAATGAGCTTCTGCAGTTTTGAAAAAACAAATTCCTGCACTTTTTTATCATATTCAGTTACATAGTTTGCATATCCTTCTTTTGCTGTAACCTTATCAGCTATATCTTCAGCGCCAGTCATGATTTTTCCTGCCTGCCGGGCAATACCTTGGATCTCTTCAAGCATAGTCATTTTAATGTCTGCTCCTTTTTTTTATTGTAACTTTGTATACATGAAATTGCAACGTTATATCTCCACAACTTGCAAGAAAACTGTTTTTCAGTTACTGTCTCTCATACAGGTCAATAAAGTAAAATGGAAACAGCTTTATATTTGATTCCGGTTCCGCTTGGAAACACACCGTTTGAACAGGTGCTGCCGTCATATAACCATGATATTGTTGTAAACATCCGCTATTTTATCGTTGAAAATCTCCGTTCTGCACGGCGGTTTTTAGGAATGGCATATAAAGACATCGATATTGACAGTCTCACATTTTATGAACTAAGCGAACATACAGACCTTGCTTCTATCGGTAATTATCTTGACCCGCTGCTGCAGGGAAAATCAATGGGAATTATTTCAGAAGCAGGATGTCCCGCAATCGCTGATCCTGGAGCTGCTGTAGTTGCACTTGCACAGAAAAAAAAGCTGAAAGTTATCCCTCTTACAGGTCCATCTTCAATTATACTCTCAATTATGGCCAGCGGATTCAATGGCCAGAATTTTGCCTTTAACGGATATCTGCCGGCAAAACCGCTTGAACGGGCTGCAAAGATAAAACAGCTTGAATCACGCATCTACAAGGAAAACCAGACCCAGCTTTTTATCGAGACACCTTACCGCAATGCAAAAATGATAGAAACAATTCTTTCTGCCTGCAGGCCGGATACCAAACTCTGCATTGCAGCCGGTATCACCTGTCCGGAAGAATATATCCATGCACAGACTGTTTCAGAATGGAAAAAAACGAAAATCCCGGATCTCGGAAAAATACCTGCAATCTTTCTCCTGTATAGATAATATGTATTAATTACCTGCGGCGGCGAATCATCCCAAACAGAATGCAAACCAGAACACCGGTAATTATTATAAAAACAATTGCTATGGCAGCCAGCAGCTCCGGCTGAAGCCGGTATATCGGATTCGAAGAAACATATGAATCCTGTACTGCATTTCTTGCGATCAGTTCATTTATCGATCTGCCCGAAGCGATAATCGATTTATTCATAATTGACAGCAGCTTTGTATTTCCCGGATGCAGTGCACAAGATGCCTGCCAGTTACAGGATGGAACAGGTGTTATTTGGAAACCGGAGTTTTTCCTGTGATTTAAAAACCAGGTGGCTGTCGGCAGCTCACAGATTACAGCATCCGCTTTACCGGAAAGGAGCGCTGCAAAACATTGTTCTGAATTGATATAATAATTAAGCAGCAGTCTCTCCGGACGACGGCCAATCCTTTCATATATAAAACTGCTGTCCCGTCCGGGAATAGCAGCTTTGTATATATGTACTGTGTCTGCCTTTGTCACCTCTACAACGCTCATCATGACATAAGGTGCAGAAAGCACAAATGATTCTGAATTTGCTTCTATCAGGTCATTGCGGTACAGTCCTATCATATCAACTCTATTTTCCGAAAGAGCCTGTTTTTCTTTGTTATATGAATCGAACGGTATAAACGCCAGTCTGATGCCTGAATATCCTGCGATAAAATTCAGGTAATCCGGAATAATTCCAACTGTTTCCCCTTTATCAGAAAGATACGAGAACGGTGCATCATGCATCAATACAGCAATTCTGATTATCCCGGAACTGTTTAAAAATGCTGTCTCTGCTACAGAAAAGAAAGGTCTGCCTTGTCTCGTTTCTCCAAAATACTGATTATAAAGAGAGAGTTCATAGAGCGGATCCTGATACAGGATTTCCGCCATAATCGAATCTATGTTCTTTTTTATCGTTGTCTGCTTCTTTGGGAAAGCAAAGTAAAAATCAAGCGGTGAATACTTGCAAACCAGCCTCATTCCCGGTTCTGCATATTCCCCCCCTGTTGCAACACCATCTATAAGACCTTCCGAAAGTGCCTTAAAAGCCAAAGTAAGAGAGTCATACCGGATAACATACGGAGTATTACTGCACCGGGAGCACCATTCTACATATTCTTTTTCCGCGATAGTATCCTGTTCTACTCCAATACGCATTCCATCAAAAGATGCCGTATCACCATATGCATACCGCGTATCATCATTCCTCACAAAAAGTGAACAGAAAGATGCTCCCATGCGTTTTTCAGAAAACAGAAAACGTTTCTCACGTTCAGGTGTCTTTACTACGCCTGCCAGTATATCAAGCTTTCCTTCCGCAAGTTTATCTTCACAGATATTCCAGTTATCATAATCGACAAAATGAATTTTCCATCCTGCCCGCTGCGCTATATTGTACAGATATTCAACTTCATATCCTTTGTACTGACCGTGTTCATCCTTATACATGTATTCACCGTCATAGCTGTATCCTACATACATATCCGTCTGTGCATATACGGATACTGCTAAAATAATGAAAACTAAAACAAACGGGCAGAACTTTTTTAAAACATTCATCATCTTCTCCGTACAAATCAGTACAGTATAAGTATACCACAAAAGACCTTTTGTGATGTAGAATAGTACATCTGTATGAACTATAGAATTACTTTCTCTGCACGATTCTATTATCGGCTGAATACGAGTCTCTTACGACATTATCATACTGATTATCAGATACAGCTCGTCTATTCAGGAAGTGCAGAAGCACATCTCAACGATACAGCATTCACCATAACAGCTGGAATGATTGTTTTTATTAAAAAGGGATCATATCATGACTTTCATGTAACAGCAAAAGAAGGCATGAAAACCCTTGAGCTGAAGTTTGTTACCGATGATACAGCAATGGACAGCCTGCTTGCTGATATTCCTCCGGTGCTGCACGATACAGATCAGCTCCTGTTCAACATACTTGCCCGTATCGTACTTGAAGGCCAGCGGAAAACCGTTTTGTACCGGGAAATGTCGGAAGCGCTCCTTATGGAAAGCCTTATTACAATGTTCAGAATCAGCGGCAGCAGAAATGCAAATATCTTTGAATCAGATACAGCAAAGATCAAATTTCCACAAGAAAAAACACCTCATATCATTGAACTGGTTGATGATTACATAGCACAGAACATCAACAGAAACTTTTCACTTGCAGAAATGGCAAAAACAATAGGTTATAATCAGGATTATCTCTACCGGACAATAAAAAAAGAAACTGGCATTTCTGCTGTCCAGTATATAAGCCGCATCAAGTTTGAAAAAGCCAAACAATTGATCCAGCACACGGAACTTTCTCTTACGGAGATATCCTGGAACCTTGGGTTTGATGATCTTCAGTATTTCTCCCGTTTTTTCAAGAAATATGCAAAAATCAGTCCGTCAGAATACAGTGCAAATGTACGGTCTGCAATCCGCACCGACTACTAAAACCGCTGTATAATATACGAAAAAGTATAAGCAGTTTTCTCTTTCCTGCAATACGTTTTACCTGTCATTGCTGTATACTTTATAAAGCATACAGATATCTGTAGTACCGGAGGTATAATTTATGGAAAGGAAAAGACGCTACGCACAGGTAGGCACCGGCGGCCGCGCGCGTATGTATTATGAAGCACTTGCTACTACCTATAAAGATGTAAATGACATTGTTGCTTTCTGTGACCTCAGTGAAACAAGAATGAAATATGCAAACAGTATCCTTGAAAAAAACGGGCATACAGCTGTTCCCATGTATGCCCCGCACGATTTTGAAAAAATGATCGATGAGCAGAAACCTGATACTGTCATTGTTACATCAATCGACCGGACACATGATGACTATATTGTCCGTGCTATGGAAAAAGGCTGCGACGTTATCACAGAAAAACCGATTACCATCGATGAACAGAAAGCGCAGCGTATCATCGATGCCCAGAAACGCACTGGCAGACATATCCGTGTCGCATTCAATTACCGGTATGCACCCCATCATACAAAAGTCCGTGAACTTCTGATGAATAATACTATCGGAGATGTCTTTTCCGTTCACTTTGAATGGCTGCTCAACACAACACACGGAGCAGACTACTACCGCAGATGGCACCGCAATAAAGCAAACAGCGGCGGCCTGCTTGTCCACAAGGCAACGCACCACTTTGACCTGGTCAATTTCTGGCTCAATACGTGGCCGGATACGGTGTATGCTTTAGGCAGCCTCAATTTCTACGGAAAAGCAGCCGCAGAAAAGCGCGGTGTTGAAAAGTTCTACTACCGGTGTCATGGCAGCGAAGCTGCAAAGGGCGACCCTTTTGCCATCGATATCGAAGCAAATCCCACACTCAAAGCCATGTATCTTGATGCGGAAGCAGACAGCGGATATATCCGCGACCGCAGCGTATTCGGAGACGACATCAGTATTGAAGATACAATGAACGTCCTGGTAAAATACAAGAGCGGTGCACAGATGTCATATTCTCTCAATTCATATCTGCCGTGGGAAGGATTCAATGTTGCCTTTAACGGCTCAAAAGGCCGCATCGAATATACTGCCCTTGAAAAAGCGTATATCAACGCAGGCGGCAGCAAAGACGATGAAGGCGCCACCGTATTCCATAAAATAAGAGTCTGTCCGATGTTCGACAAAGCGTATGAAGTGCCGATAGAAACAAAAGAAGGCGGGCACGGCGGCGGTGATCCGGCGCTGCTTGATGATATATTCCTTGAAAATCCGCCATACGACAGATTCCACCGTGCGGCAGACTTCAAAGACGGCATAAAATCTGCGCTGACAGGTATTGCAGCAAATAAATCAATAGCATCCGGCATGCCGGTAAAAGTGGACACACTGGTCCAGTGGTAAATCATGAAAAATATACAGCTTTTTACAGAAAATTTCAGAGAGTTCGGACTTGGAGCGTTTCCGTATGATCATGACCATTCAGCCATGGGCGAATATCATTTTTATCCGGAACAGGGATTTAAAGGCAGCTGGTTTGATCCTATAGCAGACTGGGATTTTAAAGGGCCTTCATGGCTTGTCACATCTCCGCACATGGACGGCGTCCATTTTATGGAACAGCAGCGTGTTACAAAACCCCGCGACAGAAAAGCCATTCCGGTGCTGCGGGCCGGAGATATCCGCTGGACAGACGTCACAGTTACTGTTGTGATGTGTGCGCCCATCACAACACAGATAAGCGGATTCCTGTTCCGCTATCAGACCAGCATGATGCACTACGGTCTGTTCCTTGCACCAGGCGGTATAGAACTGCAGCGCGTAAACAAACTGGAACGTAAAGTACTTGCGCGCTGTGAAACAGACTGGAATCCGGATATCTTTCATGAGCTCAAAGTCACAGTGACAGGATCCCATATCGAAGGATATCTTGACGGCAGACTCTGTGTAAAAGCAGACGATACTATGTACACAGCAGGCTGTATAGCCCTCTGTGCCTGCATGCCTGCACAATATGCATCGGTCTCTGTTACAACTGATGAAAAGACATTTGCAGCCTTAAATAAGGAACGCTGTGAATATGAGCAGAAGCTTGCCGGTCTCCGCGCTGCGCATGCCCGCCCTGTTCTGTACAAAGCGATAGATTTAAATGATTTTGGCGCCGGCCGGCAGATACGGTTCGGCCACCTGACAGGAACAAAAGAACTCTTTTTCATCATGTGCCAGCCGCAGCTCAGGATCTACAAAGACCGCTATCCGTTTATCAGCTGCATGACAGCAGTGAGCCTTGATACCGGAAAAATTCTCTGGCAGATTGGAGAACCGAGAGATGATGAGGATGTCATCAAACTTACAACAGACCTGCCGTTCCAGATCTATGACATCGATAATGACGGATATGATGAAGTAATCTGCTCATGGGATTATCAGCTGATGATTCTTGACGGACGCACCGGTGAGGTAAAGAAATCTGTGCAGACACCGCTTAACGACCAGGCACCGGAAACTGTACAGTCCCTTGAATTCGGTGTCTATGCATCAAACCGGCTGAATGTCGATGCTATCCGGATTGTAAATGTGCGCGGCAAAGAACGTCCGTCCGATATCCTCATAAAGGACCGTTATTCGCGTATCTGGATATATACCGATCAGCTTGCATGCCTGTGGAAGTTCTCACACCGCAACACAGGACATTTTCCGTATGCATACGATTTCAACGGTGACGGGAAAGATGAGATTTTCAGCTGTTACAACATGATTGACTCAAACGGAAATCTTGAATGGGAACTGCCGGTTCCGACAGATCATACTGACGAAATCATCATAGGGAACTTTGATCCTGCTAAAAAAGAAAAACAGCTTGCGATTGTATCCGGATGGGAAGGTTTCATGATTGTCAACACGGACGGCAGTATCCAGGTAAAAGACATTAACGGGCACGGACAGCGCATCAGTTCCGCAAATTACTGTCCGGAACGCAACGGCTTTGAAATATGTACAACAACCTACTGGGGCAACAATGGCATCATCTATCTGTACGACTGCAGAGGAAAAGAAATCTGGCACAAAGAAATGCTGTGCAACGGCAATATGGTAGCTCCGGTCAACTGGGATGGAAACGGAACAGAACTTATCCTGCTTAACGGAGATCCAAAACAGGGAGGTCTTGCAGACGGAGACGGCAATATTGTTGTACAGTTCCCGGATGACGGCCACCCCACACTCTGTGCAGAAGTACTGAATATAACCGGCGATGCCCGTGATGAAATCGTTCTCTGGGACCGCCACAAACTGTACGTATATACACAGGAAGGTCCCGCACCGCAGGACAAAAGAGGCGAATATGTTCCGTATAAATACCCCATGTACAACGCCTCCAACTACCGCGGAGAATTTTCATTTCCGCGCTGGGTAAAGAAATAATCAGCAGGAAAACTAAAATACATAATGAACCGTATGCAAGTCCACTGGACTTGGACACAGTTCATTATGTACTCACAGCACTGTTATTACGAGTTGAGAATGCAAGTCCTGTGGACTTGAACTCCAGAATAACTGGAAAGACGCAAAGCACAAAGTGACTTTTCCTCTTTCTGCTCTCTTTTGTTCCGTCCTTGAAAGCACATCTTCTTTTCAGTACAATATTCTTCTATGAAAACATCTCAAACTATTCTGTCAACACTGCGGGACGCACCCACAGATGCTGTAATTGCAAGTCATCAGCTTATGATCCGTGCCGGTCTTATCCGTAAACTGGGCAACGGTCTGTATACATATCTGCCTTTTGGTCTTCGTTCTTTCCGCAAAGTGGAAAATATCATCCGTGAAGAACTGGACAATGCAGGCTTTTCTGAAATAAAACCGACAGTCGTTGTTCCGGGCGATCTGTGGAAAGAAAGCGGCCGCTGGGAAACAATGGGCAATGAAATGCTCCGTGTAAAAACCCGCGGCGGTCAGGATATGGTAGTCAGCCCTACTGCTGAGGAAGCCTTTACGGCACTTTTCCGGGACAATCTTACCAGCTACAAGCAGCTGCCGATTATCGCTTATCAGATCAACACAAAATACAGGGACGAAATCCGTCCCCGGTACGGCGTAATGCGCGGACGCGAATTTGTCATGATGGACGGATACTCTTTTGACGCCGACCAGAAATCGCTTGACGAATCATACAACCGCTGGTCAAAAGCATATCACCGTATCTTCAAACGCCTGGGACTTTCAATCATCCCCGTACGCGCCGATACTGGTGCCATGGGCGGGTCCGGTTCTGAAGAATTCATGGTGGAAAGTGAAATCGGGGACAATACTCTCATCCTCTGTCCAAAATGCGGATATGCCGCCAATGTGGAAAAAGCTGCCTGTGCAGCTGATACACCGCTTGGTGTCGGAGAAAAACCGGAACAGAGAACAGACAAAGCAATTGAAAAAACTCCCTGTGCCGGCGTAGAAACCATCGCTCAGATGGAAGATTTCTTTAAGATGCCTGCCGCCCAGTTTATCAAAGTCCTTATCTATAAAACATACAACAGTGCACTCGATCTTGAAAAAGCACCCGGTGGAAAGACATTTAAACATGTAAAGGAATCATCCGGTTCATACTACCCGGTAAGTTTCTTTGCTGTTGCTATCCGCGGTGACCTCGATGTAAATGAAACAAAACTTGCTGCTGTCCTTAAAGCCAGCGGCGTTGAACTTGCAGAAGAAAATGA
>Ga0183095_11259_pt1 | contig 23398 bp, 22 predicted proteins | sample BioMet4_FD_130346 | JGI IMG/M metagenome (GOLD analysis project Ga0183095, IMG submission 130346) | Microbial communities from bioreactor (seeded with sewage sludge) at LBNL, California, USA - Biofuel metagenome 4 (v2) (version 3) | ecosystem: Engineered > Bioreactor > Anaerobic > Unclassified ...
AACTATTTGTGTCTATTATATTGACCTAGGTCCACACTGTGCAACACATAGCAGTATATCTAATTGTATCAGTAATCCTATCTCTTAAACTTAAATCAATATATAATCTTTGCTTTATATATACAATATAACCTTGAGGGTTATTAACCAAAAGTTTTGCCATATTATTAGTATAACCGTCTTCCAAATATTGACAGTAGTATAATGTTTTTCTCAGAATTATCAACTCGCCTGCTTGATCAATTTGGTCATACAAATAGGCCTCTGGGACGAACTTTTCGCCACTAAAATATGGAAATTTGAATTTTTTAATTACTTTTGTTTTGAAAATCAACATTGTATCACCCATAAGGCCATACTTTGAATAAGCATTCCGCAAAGTTGTGTATGTACATCTTTTATCCCTAATTTCAGTTATAGACTTTCCATTGGCATATCCCTTATAAGCTAATATGCCAACACGGTCTCCTCCTCCTGATTTTTCCCATAAAGCCAAAATGTTTTCGATAGCATCTGCACTTAAATAATCATCTGAATCAACACATGTAAATAATTCTGTTTTAGTTAATGACACTCCTTTATTGTGTGCCATCGATTTTCCTTGATTGTTTTGGTTAAAATATTCTATTTTGATGTACCTTTCAGTAATCCATTGCTGAACCAATTGCTTTGTTTGATCTGTAGATCCATCATCTACAATTATCCAAATAAAGCATTTATTAGTTTGCCTTAGCAACGATTTATAAAGGTTAGGTAATACATATGCTCTATTGTAAGTCGGCGTAAATATTGTTATTTTCTCCATATTATTAGACATCCTCATTATTGAAATATACTAATATTTTCAAACAAATAGCTATCATATGGCATCATTCCTCCGTTGTCAAATAAAATGATAAACCGGAAAAACCCATAGGCACAAACCATAATGGTTACTATTTGTATAACCAATGAGTATTTTTTTTTGTTTATTTGGCATAAATAATTCAAAATTATTGCAAAGGTAAGAGTAAAAAAATCTTTTTCACGCGTTAATATCGTATATCCACGCAATAAAGTGAAAATTGGTAGCAAGCACAAAAATAATTTAATGATAAATTCAGAATCCTTATTAATTTTAACAACTTTTTCATAGCTAATAATCAACAAAAACATAATTAGAAAATACTCTAAAGTATGGAATAAGTTAATCCCCTCAAGATTCACATTACTTGTAAAATATGCAATCTTTGCTTGCACACTTGCAGTCGGTAAATATTGTGCGATAAAAACCAAAATTTTTATAATAGGTAAATCAACATAACTAAAGATAATAGTCGGTAAAAAAAGTGTATTTAAAAAAATAATTTTATTTTTTGTTAAAACCATTCTGTTTATAAAATAAATAGGGAACAAAATTAACGCTGCGTTATGAAAAGATAACGCAATAATACACCCAACAAAATACTTGAGAGGTTTTTTCTCTTGTATATATTTTGATATAAGAAAAAATATAGCAACTGCAATCGATTGCCGTAAACTAATAAACGTATTATAGAAAAAAATTTTATATAAAAATATCATTATAAGTAGTGGGAAGTTATTTATATATTTTTTCAACCCAAGATACATAAATACAAAAAATATAACGGAATGTATTAACGTAAACCCATAAAAATTAAACCCTATAGTTTTAATAACCGAGTTTAGGAACAAATACCCCTTTTCATAGTTGGCAAGCCAACTATTATTGACAACAAAAAAAGACTGCTGCGTCAAATCTGGTACAGAATTAAATATGCTTTCATATACATAATAATCACTACCACCTAGATTATACCTCGTTCCTGATACAATACAAAGCATAATTAAAGCCAGAATAGAAATAATATCTTTCTCTTTTTGACTTTTTAGTATATTACTTAAAAACAAGCTTAATAGGCATAAAAGAAATAATATTATATAAAAAGTCAATGTCTTCACCTCATTTGGCTATTTCGCTGTTATATATTTCAGTTATTAAAGCAATATACGCATAAATATTATTCAAATATTTAGCTCTATTTAATGCCATTTTTGACTTTTTACACCAATAAGTTTTATCAAGTAATAGTTGCTTTATTTCAACGGCAAACTCATCATCAGTTTCACATAATCGTCCACAATCATTGTTAACTATTGACGGTAAGCCTCCTACAGGTGTTGCTATAACAGGTTTACCCAATGACAAAGCTTCCACGGCAACTAGACCGAATCCCTCCCAATCCGAAGTAATACATAGCATTTTCGAGTTTGAAAGGATTCCATATGGGTTTTCTATAAATCCCAGTAACTCAATATTAGAATTTAAATTACTTTGTTCAATGATTATTCTACACTCATTTTCTAAAATGCCAGCACCAATTATTGCCGCTTTTATAGTAGGAAAGTCTTTCCGCACTTTATCTATAATCCCAATAAAGCGCTGTGGATTTTTCGGGATAGATAATCGGCCAATAAACACTATGTCATAACCTTCTTTTTTGTTTGACACTAGCTTGGCTTTTTCTTGAACTATAGAAATATCAACAGGATTAGAAACTACTATTGATATTTTTTTAATAAAATTAGAGAATATATATTCATCAAGAATAGATTTTGATACTGCTAGAATTCTGACATATCTTAAGCAACTAAATAGGTAAGCAAATGAATTAATGCAATATTTTTGTAGCCAAGGAGGATTATTATGCAAATGCGAAATAACTGGTAAGTGTATTCCTGAGCAAGCACAAATTATACTCGCAGTAAAATCATGTGCATGTATTATATCAGGCCTGTATACTTTCACAACTCTCCTAATTTCTGATATAGACATTTTTTCAATAGGCACAAAACGTATATTATTATTTTTACATACTTCACTTATACTTCCATCTAGAGATACATAAATAAAATCATAATCATTATTTAAGCGCAAGGCACTAATTATAGTCATTACAACATTCTCTGCACCTGAATAAGTGCCGGTATTTAAGACATGCATTATTGTTTTTCTCATATTATTAACGCTCCTATAAAACATGTGTTTTGCCTCTAAAGCACTATTTTTACTTCTCCCGCTTAAATACATATTATGATATATATTTTTTAACAATATACCCAAACATTTATCTCTTCTAAATTTATTTTTTTATTACAGAACAACAATAGTTATCCAATATTATTTTTAATTTTGAAAGAATTTCTTTGTTTTCATATTTCGGCAAATCATTTTTTGCGTTTCGAATTATTTTTTCCCTTAGCTCATCATCATCAACCATCTTAACAACAGCATTTGCCATAGCCAAATCATCATTAATATCAACCAAAAAGCCATTAACCCCATTATTAATAATCGCTGCATGTCCCCTATTATTGGTAGCGACAACGGGAATATTCGCTGCCATAGCTTCAATTATATTTATAGGAAGGCCCTCTCTAAGACTAGTAGCAACACAAACATCTGACATTACATATAAATTAGCAACATCTGCTCTCCAGCCTAAAAGTCTAACATACTTAGTTAAAACTAATTCACTAGCTTTCTTTTGAATAACGCCATTGCTATGATCAATTCCTGCTAATACCAAATATATATTTTCATGTGTTTCATATATTTTTTTTAATACTTGCAGTAACATAAGCTGATTTTTGTTGCGTGATAATTCCGCAACATATATTAGTACTTTTGCATCATATGGAATATTTAGATTTTTACGATAATTCATCCTAATTTCGTCTTTATTATCAATTACAAACTTTGATAAATCAATCCCTACACCATTCAACAATGATACATCACAAGTTTTAAAATTTTCTTTTGCTATTAAATAGTCTTCTTTATTTATCGTAATAATTAAATCTGTGTACCTAGCCAAAAACCATTCTACCGGATAATATACTAGCCAATTTAAAATTGGGGCCCCTTTATAAAAATGAAAACCATGGGCAAAATAAATTATTTTACATCTATTTTTACAAAATAGTCTTCCAGCAATTCTAGCAACCAAACCTCCCACGGGAGTATGGCAATAAATTATGTCATATTCTCCTTTAGCAATTATTCTTTTTAGTTCGAAAATTCCCTTAATAGTTGCTATTCTAAAAGGATTCCGCTCATATGACATATTAAATTGCGAACTGCAATAAGGTATTTTTTCTTTACCATGGCAGGCCACATCAACAATCCAACCATTTTCTGTAAGCATTTTTATAGTAGGAATATGAAATTTTAAAACATGTTCCTTTGCTACATTTGCAACTAGTAAAATTTTCTTCATTATAATTCTCCATTAATTGCAATTCTAATCATATTTTTATAGAAAAACACGGTATTGTATACCTTTTAGTATATATAGTTATATTGCTCCTTCTTATATAAACCAATAGTAGCTGGATAATATATGCAATCGTTTTCTTCGGTTTATATCCACCTAACGGCTATTTAAGTATGCTTTAACTTCCCTTGATATTCCAATTGCAAAAGGTTCCGTATTATATCCAAAATCAACCTTTGCCTCTTCATTAGGAAAGCATCGATCTTCATCCATTCTCTGAACTTTTTCTATATAATCTATATTCCCCAATGTTACCATTTTTAATATTCGTGCCAAAAGTACGCCAAACCATACCGGTAAACTTATAAAAATTGTGGTTTTACCTAGTGCTTTGCTAATTAACTTAAATACCTCAACCATTGTTATTGGTTTTTCCCCGGATAAATTATATATTGGCTTAGCTTTATCAGGCGGCATCGTAAGCACCTGATAATATGCTCTTCCTAAGTCGCGAGCGTTTACCGGTTGAATCAAACATTTGCCATGGTCAATTACTGGAAATAATCTTAAACAATCCACCATTTTTATAAATTTACTCATGTTATGGTCACATAAATCCCCATATATCATCGTAGGTTGTAAAATTGTAACTTTTATATCAGCATTTTTTATCATTTCATCAAGTTTTTCATTGATGATTTTATATTCATTAGACGCAGATTTGAATTTAGAGTATATACCAGTTGTGTGTACACAAATTGCTCTTCCCACATTATTTTTAATAGCTGCTTTCATAATGTTTAACGTATATCTAATATTAACAATATGCACAATTGTATCTACGTCTTTCATACACTCAGCAAGAAAGGCTTCGTCACAAATATCACCAACAATTTTTTCAATGGTTAAACCACTATTATCGATAAGGGATGTATCAGAGGTTTTGCGCACAATGCAACGAATTGGGTTATCATATTTGTTCTTAATTAACTCTTGTAAAAAATATCTTCCAGTGTGACCTGTAATACCTGTAATAAGAAGCATTATCCACCTCTCTCAATTAAAAGTTGTTTATTTTGTATTGTTACAACTTGCCTTATTTTCTTTCCCTTTGCTACTACCTTCAACTACGCCTTCACTTTTGAGCACTCTTATAAATGTTCCGTTGAAACATTTTAAATCCATCAAAAAGCCCATTTCTTCAACGTATTCGCCATCAAATTTAGCCTTAATCGCTATTGGTAATTCATCGCGCCCATTAATCTGTGCCCATCCGGTAAGACCAGGCATGACATCATTAGCACCATATTTGTCGCGTTCAACAATTAAATCATATTGATTCCAAAGTGCCGGGCGTGGGCCGATAATTGACATTTCCCCCTTTAAAATATTAAAAATCTGTGGCAATTCATCCAAACTTGTCCTACGTAAAAATTTTCCTACCCTTGTAATCCAATAATCAGGATTGTCAAGCAAATGCGTAGGACAATCCTTAGGCGTATCTATTCGCATGGTGCGAAACTTGTAAATTTGAAAATAGCTTTTGTTAATACCTACACGCTTTTGTTTGAATAAAACTGGTCCAGAAGAATCAAGCTTGATAATAATTACTAGTATTAATAAAAAAGGAGACAATGCTAGTATGCCAATTAGCGATAAAGCAAAGTCTAGAAATCTCTTTATTGCCGGATACATGGTAAGCCCCCTTTTAAAAACTGTGAAGTGGAAACTTAGTTTCCTGTGAAGTTGCAACTGCGTTGCAAGTGAAGTGCTCTTCGAGCAGTGAAGTTAGCCTTCGGCTAAGTTATTGAAGTTTTCGCTTGCGAAAACGAAATTAATAAAATCTTGTGCAACATCTGCGTTATTTGTTCTTTTAGTCTTCGTCTTTTTCTTCGTTGCCATAATGGCACTCATTGCCTATATTAGTTACTTCCGCTTTATTTAAGATAACGCCAATAATATTAGCTCCTACATTAGTTAATCTCGATTTTGCCTCCTGAGCAATCTCATAACCTAAGGTTTCACAAGCTACAACCATAATAACGCCATCGGCTTTAACAGCAACTACTGCCGTATCAGCAACAGGTAAAATAGCCGTTGTATCAATAAGTATATAGTCATATTTCTTACCAAGCACAACCAAAATTTCATCCATAATTTGTGAGCCCAACGACTCGGAAGGATTTTCAAGCACTGACCCGCTGGTTAGAACATCCAGTCCAACAATATTTGTGTGCTGAATGATGTCTAGCACGTCTTGTTGCGTAGCAATACAATTGCTCAAGCCATTATTGGACATTTTGAAAATTTTGTGCTGAGTGGGATTGCGAAAATTACAATCCATTATTAAAACTTTTTCCCCCGCCTGAGCCATAATCACTCCTAAATTCGAAACTATGGTAGATTTGCCTTCGTTAGCAGTGGCACTCGTGATAGCAATCGTTTTTAATTCTTTATTAAAATTAGAAAACTGCACATTAGTTCTTATAATACGATAGGCTTCGGAAATAGGAGATTTAGAGTTGTTCTGTGTAATTAAATCTATCATTTCTGCAACAACCTCCGTATTTTTTCACATAAGCTTGGCTTTTCACGCTTGTCAGCCAAAACTTTATACATAGATGCAATATCAGGAATACTGCCCAATACAGGTAAGTTCAAAAAGTTCTGCACATCTTCTGGTTTGCAAATTTTACGATTTAGTATTTCGCAAGCAATAGCATAGCCGCAACCTGTCATTAGGCCTAAAATCAAGAACAACATCGGCGTCAACACCGATTTGCGTGTTTTGACGGCCAACGGTTTTACCGGTAGACTCGCCGCATCTACTAATTGTACTTCATTAGAAACCATGACCTCGGCAACCTTGGCTTGTTCCAAGGTTGTCATGGCTTCTACTTTCTTTTTCGCTATGACAATTTGTCCGTCCAAATCTTTTATAACCGGGTGATTTTCGGTATATTTATCCAAATAGCTTTTTCTGGTCATTTCCAGTTCCGCCAATTTATCATTATATTGCCTACTATTAGCGCTATCTGCCGTCGCTGCTCCTGCCCCACCTAATTGCTTATTAATAACCGATAAACGATCCTTGGCGGTTGCCATATCTACTGCAACAAAATTTTTAGTTATCCGCTGCTCATTACGAGACAATTCCCTCAACCGTTCCAAAAAGCCTTGCACAATAAGCTTATTAGCTTTTTGTGCTGTTTCAGGGCGTTCGGCGATAACAGATAGTTTTAATATTTCTGTATTTTTAAAAGGAGTCGTAACAATACGTTCTTTCACATAAGTATCATAGTCTAGGTAATTGCCATCTTTATCAACCGGCTCAGTCGCCATAATAACCGGCTCAATAACGCTTCGACTTTTTAAAATTTCTGCGTCAGTACTTATAATTTGTGCAGTCATATTTGTGCTGTCACCAGTACCAACGTGCAGCAGATAAACCCCTAGAGCCTTGGGTGGTTTAATGCGCAACAAAGAATCTGATTCGTACATCGGTGGTGGAGAAGAAGCACGGAACAAATAGATAATAGCAATAAGCACAAAAGCACCTGTAATAATACAGATTCCACGTAAATGTTTAATTAGCATGTTTGCCAGTTTACGTAAGTCAATTGTATCCTCATCCAATATGGAAAACCTCCAAAAATAAATTTCTAAACCTAAAAATCATCTGCACAATATTAAACATCTGCGAGTACCCTAAAAATGATTTGGCGTATAATTAGGCAAAATAACCTTTAAAAATTCTATTATTTGTGTTTCATCTCTCATAGACATTAGTTCTTTCAACTGCTCCCTCAATTCGTCAGGATCCTCGCAGCGAAGGTCCGCACGAAAAATCTTCTTATGCATAGTTGCCTTAGTACCTTCGCCCGCACTCATTAACTCCTCAAAAAGCTTTTCGCCCGGCCTTAAACCTGTGAAAACAATAGGAATATCTACATCAGGTTCTAGTCCTGATAAGCGAATCATATTTTTTGCTAAATCCAAAATTTTTACCGGGTCACCCATATCCAGAACAAATACCTCACCGCCATTTCCCATTGAACCAGCCTGCAAAACCAACTGGGTAGCTTCTGGAATGGTCATAAAATATCGTTTCATCTCTGGGTCCGTAACTGTTATTGGCCCTCCTGCCGCGATTTGGTCTTTAAACAAAGGTACAACACTACCACGACTACCCAAAACATTACCAAAACGAACAGCTACATATTTGGTTTTATAAATCTTGTTTGCAGCTTGTATAATCTTCTCCGCCACACGCTTAGTAGCACCCATAACACTAGTAGGATTCACCGCTTTATCTGTAGAAATCATAATAAGAACATTGGTACCATTTTCTCCGGCCGCTTTTGCTACTTTCCAACTACCAAAAACATTATTATATATGGCTTCACATACATTACATTCCATAAGTGGTACATGTTTATGGGCAGCGGCATGGAATACTACTTGTGGCTTATATTTAGCAAAAACTGTATTAATTGCTTTCTCATTGGTAATATTGACTATGATGGGTAACAATCGATCCCCACCATATATAGCCTTCAGTTCGCGATGTATCTCATAAATACTGTTTTCACCACGACCCAACAAAATTAATTTAGCTGGATTAAGCAGCATAACCTGTCGGCACAACTCACTGCCAATAGAACCCCCAGCTCCTGTTACAAGAATGCATTTCCCGGTCAAATAATCTGCAACTTTTGCTAAATCAAGTTCCACAGGATCTCGTTGAAGCAGGTCTTCTACGCCTATGGGGCGCAACTCTTTCAGTGTTATATTCTTATCCAGTAATGAGTAAATGCCTGGAACTATTTTAGTTTCACATTTAATATTGCTACAAAACGTAACCATTTTCCTGATTTTCTCTTGTGGAAGTGATGGAATCGCAATAATTATTTCTTTTACGGCATATTTCTGTACAGTTTCTACCAGCTCATCGCTACCACCCAAAACAGGAATACCCATGCAAAGCTTTCCCTGCTTGCTAATGTCATCGTCAATAAAGCCAACAACTTTTCTACCCCGGTCATGGAACTGAACAATATCTCTAGCTATTAGTACCCCCGCATCCCCAGCTCCAATAATCAACACTGGTTTCTTATTTATTGTTGCATTATCGCCCTTTTTTTCAACATGCATAATAAAATAGCGTAGAGCCAAACGGCTAGAACAAATGCCAGCAATTACAATAAACAAAGTCATTAAATGGACTGAGCGCGGTATAACAATCCCTACAACATCGGTAAATGACCAAAATAAAACTGCGCCACAAAGCGAAGACATTACAATAGCCAGCAGCTCTTTGATGCCAGCGTAGCGCCAAATACGCCGGTAAATTCTAAACATAAAGAAGAATAATACATAAGAACCAATTAAAGCCGGTAACTCCACGACCAAACTTGGAATATATTGGTCAAAAATTATATCATCAAAACGCATAAATAAACTCATGACCGAGGCACTTATAATCATTAAAATATCAGAAACCAATAAAAATCCAGGCAACAAATAGTGGCGCATAGAATTCTCCTTTTTACCTCAAATATGAATTATATTAATCCATTTGATTATACGTCATCCCATACTACAGCGCAAGCTTTTGTTAGATTCAATCTGGGTATACTTGCTTGAAAACCCCATCAAAATGGTAACATAATCGTTTACCTTATAAAACTACTATACATCATTGTTTTTTCTATATATTATTTTTTGCGACTTTAATGTAGCTCTTTTAAATATCTTGCCACCGCATTCTGCCATTTTGGTAAATTTTTAAAACCCATTTTAGTAAGCTTATCTTTGCTCATTCTGCTATTGGCTGGTCTTCTAGCTTTTGTAATGTATTGACTTGCAGTTATAAAATTTACCTTAACATGCATTCCGGCTTGCTTAAATATTTCCGTAGCAAATTCTGCCCAGGAACAAGTACCTTCGTTTGTAGCATGATATATACCATATCTATCTGTAGCTACCATATCACAAAGAAGATGTGCCAAATCTGCAGTATAGGTTGGTGAACCTACTTGGTCTGCTACTACATTGAGCTCTTTATGTATTTCGCCCAATTTAAGCATGGTTTTAACAAAGTTATTGCCATTAAAACCGAATACCCAGGAAATGCGTACAATAAAGTATTTGTTAAGAAGTGTTTGAACTACCCGTTCACCTTCTAATTTAGTAAGTCCATAAATATTTGTAGGACCAGTTTCATCCTCTACCTCATAAAATTGTTCACCTATACCTGGGAATACATAGTCAGTACTAATATAAACCATCTTGGCATCAATTTCTCGGCAGATTTTAGCTATATTTTCCGTCCCCTGAGCATTAACCTTACGGCAAAGAGCCACATCATCTTCGGCCTTATCTACAGAAGTATAAGCAGAGCAATGAATGATAATATCCGGTTTATAGTCAAAAATAAACTTATGAGCAGCCTGATAGTCAGTAATATCAAACTCAGATCTATCAGCACCCAGACAATCTATATTACGATGTTTTAATACTTTTATAACATCATACCCCAGTTGACCACTAGTACCGGTTACAAGAATTTTCATCTTAATTTCTCCTAAGAACTTATTTTCACTAGCTATAATTTCTATCTCATTAAAGAAATTATAAAGAATATTATCTATTAACGTACATATTTTTATAATATGTTTTATATTCTCCATTTATTATGCGCTGCCACCAAGGCTTATGGGTAATATACCAGATAATTGTTTTCCTAATGCCTTCGTCAAATCCTGTTGTTGGTTCCCAGCCAAGTTCGTTTTTAATTTTAGTTGGATCAATGGCATAGCGCCTATCATGCCCAAGTCTATCAGCAACATAGCAAATGCCTTCTTCTCCTTTGCCTAATTCTTTAAGTATGGCTCGCACAACCTGAAGGTTGGTTTTCTCATTATGACCGCCAATATTGTAGACTTCGCCAACTCTGCCATTACGCACAATAAGGTCAATAGCAGTACAATGATCTTCCACGTATAGCCAATCACGCACATTTTCTCCTGTGCCATATATGGGTAGTGGTTTATTTTTTAACGCATTAACAATCATAAGCGGGATCAGTTTTTCCGGGAAATGATAAGGTCCGTAGTTATTGGAACAACGGGAAATAGTCACTGGTACACCAAAAGTCCTAAAATACGCCAATGCCAACAAATCCGCAGAAGCCTTGGAAGCAGAATAAGGACTGGACGTATGTAGTAGAGTTTCCTCGGTAAAAAATAAATCAGGCCTATCTAAGGGTAAGTCTCCATAAACTTCGTCCGTAGACACCTGATGATAGCGTTTTATACCGTATTTACGACAAGCATCCAGTAAAACGCTAGTCCCTATTATATTTGTTTGTAAGAAAAGTTCCGGGTTTACAAGAGAACGATCAACGTGACTCTCAGCAGCAAAGTTGATTACTATGTCAGGTTTCTCTGTGGCAAATAAATCATCCACAGTCGCTCGGTCAGCAATATCTGCTTTTACAAATTTAAAATTTGATTTTTGCATTACCGGCTCTAAAGTTTCCATATTCCCTGCATATGTCAATGCATCAAGACAGAGTATTTCGTCTTCCTGATGTTTTTTTAACATAAGATGAATATAATTGCCACCAATAAAACCGGCACCACCTGTTACTATAATTTTCATTGCTGCTTGCCTCCTAAAGTGTTTTTAAAAATCCAGCGTGTCCTCTATAGCTTTTAGTAATGGATTTTGCGTATCTTTTACGGACAATATCGGTTCTGTAACTCTCCACTGTACACCTATATCCGGATCATTCCAAATAATACCCCCATCTGCATATGGTGCATAGTAGTTATCGGCCTTATACATAAATTCTACTTGATCAGTTAAGGTAACGAAACCATGTCCAAAGCCCCGTGGAATCATTAATTGTTTTTTGTTTTCTGCGGATAATTCTACCGCCACCCATTTTTTATATGTAGGACTTGCTTTGCGCAAATCTACAGCCACATCTAGTACTGCACCGCTTGTACAGCGCACTAGTTTCGCCTGACACATAGCACCTTTTTGAAAATGAATGCCCCGCAAAGTACCTTTAAATGTTGAAGAGGAATGGTTGTCTTGAACAAAATCATAAAATAAACCTGCTTCTTCCATTTTTTTCTTGCTCCAACTTTCCATAAAAAATCCCCTATTGTCTCCGAATACGTCAGGTTCAAGGATAACTACACCGGGGATTGCTGTTGTTGTTAGTTTCATGGTAAAAACCTCCTTAGAAAAGCAGTTAAGTGGGAACTGAGTTGCCAGTTAAGTTACAAGTGAAGTGCGGCAGAGCCGCAGTAAAGTTAGCCGTTGGCTAACTTGTGGAAGTTTTCATTCGAAAACTTAAATTAATAAAATAAGATGAAAGCAGAATTAAGTTCCGTCCCCGTTGTCTCCCCTCGTAGGGGAGACTAAGAGAATTCAACTTGAGTACAAATATTAATTTGCATTACATGCAAATTAATATTTGTACTTCCCTGCCGCTACTTTTTTTAGATGCATTCCATATGGTGATTTGCCATAGAAGTTTGCGCTTTCTATAAGTTGTTCTTTGGTAATCCAGCCATTTAAATATGATATTTCTTCTAAAGCAGCCACCTCTATCCCGGCTCTGTCTTGCACGACGCGCACGAACTCCGAGGCTTCATTTAAAGAGGCAATAGTGCCTGTATCTAACCACGCATAGCCACGGCCTAGGGTAACTACTTGTAATTTTTCTTGTTGCAAATAAACGTTGTTCAGGTCTGTTATTTCCAATTCACCACGGGAAGAAGATTTAAGTGTTTTAGCATATTCACAAACTTTATTATCGTAAAAATACAATCCGGTAACCGCATAGTTGCTCTTGGGTCGTACAGGTTTTTCTTCTATTGAGACAGCTTTGCCCTCCTTACTGAATTCTACTACACCAAAACGCTCAGGGTCTTCTACGTAATAGCCAAAAACTGTGGCACCATTAGTATTAGCGGCCGCAACCTTTAGGTGTTCAGTAAGTCCTGCCCCATAGAAAATATTATCTCCCAAAATCATGGCACATCTGTCCCCAGCAACAAATTCTTCTCCTAAAAGAAAGGCCTGGGCCAAGCCATCCGGTGAAGGCTGTACTTTATAGCTTAAATTCAGTCCATAACGAGAACCATCACCTAATAGTTTGGCAAAATTAGGTAAATCTTGCGGCGTAGATATAATAAGAATATCTACAATCCCTGCTAACATAAGCGTAGATAAAGGATAATAAATCATGGGTTTATCATAAATAGGCAACAGCTGTTTGGAAGTTACCATAGTTAAAGGGTACAAACGCGTCCCTGAACCACCTGCCAAAATAATTCCTTTCACAATAGCACTCTCCTTTTATGGTATTTTACCACAAAAAAAACTTCATCACTGAAGTTTTTTTTCATAGGTCACGCTCCAGCAATACACACCCCATAAGAGCCAATAGAGCATCTGATAACTTCTTTGAAAAAATATATAATCTACCTGCCCATGGATCAAAGTAACTACATAGGTAAGTAATATAACAAATGGCCAGTGCAATTTAGGTAAAGTTGACTTTATGTCGGCTTGAGCTGATTTTAGCAAATGGCAATACTGAAAACTCAGCAAAGTCAGAAAACCACCTAAGCCAATAATCCCTGCTTCATTAAGTTCCTGTAAGAAAATATTATGTGGGGAGTCCATATGCTTTTCAATATTGTTTAAGCCGTAGTTAGTATCGTATTCCACTCTCCAATTACCTACGCCAACACCTAATAACGGATGATCTTTAAACATATGCCAGCTTGATTTTAATAGGGCTACCCTAGCATCCTTAGCAATATTTCTATCAAAATTTAGTCCCATATCCTTGTTCACAAATGAAAAAGCTAGCAAAAATAATACAACTATTGTAATATAACTAAATATTTTTTCCCGTCCCCAACTATGCTTTAAGGCAATACCTACTAAAAAAGCAACTACTGAAGCAATCCACCCCAAGGCAGCCCCTCTAGATTGCGTTAAAACCATGAGTATAACGGCCACTAGAAGTAATAATGAACTAAAAACTACCAGCTTTTTATTTTCATAAAATTTGTATATACCGAAATAGCACAATGGCATACACAAGGCTAATATACCCCCTAAGCTGTTTGCTCCACCAAAAAAACCATGCAAACGACCACTTGTTGAAAATACATCAGGTATAGTTGTTAAACAAACAATAAATAAACCTACACTAACCGCTAGCCAAAGAACACTCCAAATATCTGTATTTTCATCCGTCACAAATAACAGTAAAAAGAAAGGCAGCATACGTTCCGCATAGTGGCCTATTTCTCCTATGTTCCCATGCATAATTAAAGTAGGTATAAGCAGCAACAATAAATAAACAGACATAAAAATTATGGATTGTTTAAATAATTTGCTTTTAAAAATAGCCTTGCTATAGCTGCGCTTATATTTCCAACAGAGAAAAACACGTAGTAAGACTGCTATACCAAGCAATTTACTCATACTCAGTGTGCAGCCTAATACTAATAAAAAAACAGGCATTAATAGCAATACCTGCATTTTTGTCTTGAATATTGTTTCTTTCCTTGAACTATTCACTATATTTGTATACCCCACTGCTTTAAATTTTTCTAGCATGTATGAGTCTAGCTAGTTTATAGGATTTAATATAAGTTTCATATTCTAATTTTTTTAACATTGCCATTTTTTCTTTATGCAAAAAATCTTCCAGCAAGTCAGAATATTTATCATGTAAGCGCTCGTACTCTCTTTTATCTCCGGTTCGTACTACATAACGAAATAAAGAAAATATGCTGGTACAATAATCACAATAAGCCACAGCACGTACATTTGTGTCCATTGTCGCTGCGTATACTTTTTCTTTAACGAGATACTTTGCTAAAACAAAGCTTTGAAAAAAGCTATAAGGTTGTGATCTATGTGTAGAACTATCACCGTGTAAATAGTAGAAAGTTTTTATTACCGGACAGTAAGCTATTTTACTTGCTTTAATAAATACTTCCAGAAAAAATATATCGTCTTCGCCGTAACAAATATCCTTTTGAAAACGCATGTCCCCTATAACACGTCTAGAAAACAGCTTACATATAATAGCGCCTGTAAGTATTTCCCTATATTTCCATTTATCACTTGTGGCAATTATCCTCTTTATATTTTCGTTTACCCTAAGATTAACCGGAATGGTTTGTTTATACACATTCATACAGGCGCAAGAAACAATATCAGCTCCTGTATCTTTGTGCAAATTAACGAGGAATTCCAAGGCATCAGAAGCAAGGACATCATCGCAATCAAAAAAATAAATAAGCTCACCTTGAGCTTTCTCTAAGCCCAAGTTTCTCGCCGAACTAACTCCACCATTTTTTTTATAAAAATAACGAATTCTATTATCCTTTTTAAGAAACCCTTGGCAAATTTTTTCGCTTGCATCAACCGATCCGTCATTAATTAGCAGTATTTCAAAATCCCTAAAAGTTTGCACTAATATACTATTTAATGAGCTGGGCAGCCATTTTTCCCCATTGTAGATTGGCATAATGACACTAATTATGGGTTTCACATTTAACATTTTTATTTTATTCCCCCAATAATTGCCGAATAAATTCTGAGTGGTCAAAATCTTTATTTGCCCGTTCTAGCTCACGTTCATAAAGCGGCAATTTCTCTCTATAACTATAAACAAACTCACTGAGTTGTTTTTTAAAAACATCCATGTCCTGTAAATCTACTTCCATGCCTATATTATAGCCTGCTAATACTTCCGGATTCAGTACTGAGGTCACCAAAACAGGTTTGTGAAATCCTATGGCATTAAAATATATAGCACTCCAATTATAAAGATACCGCTTGGCGGTATAAGGTAAAAAGATTACATCTACGCTTTGCATTGCTTCATCCCACTTCGTTCCCAGTAATTTACCCTTTATGAACGAAATATTTGGTTCGTTAGCATATTTTTGCATTATTTTATTTAAATCTATTGCGTCTTCTTCCCTTGTAGGTGCCGCCTGTACTATTAACTGAGCCTTTTCCCTGAAATCAGCCTCTGTAAAAGCATGCAAAATACCATCTACGTCTTTCTCCCCTTTACGATAATGCCCAAAAAATCCTATTTTTATGGGTTCCTGACATTTTTGCTCGTATTTTGTAGTAACAATAGATGGTCGAACTACAGGTGGTTGAATAATTGCTAAATTTTTTATATTTATATTAAGAAAATCATTCCTTAATGAAGTTATTTTTAATTTTATATTCTTATATGCCGCACATTTATGTGCTTCGCTCAAAAACTTTTGTTTTTCGCTAGGGTTTACACCCAGGAAAATAAAAATTATAGGTACTGGTGAATTTTTAAGCTTGCTTCTGCGCAAGGAACGCAAATAACGGTAGGTCGCCGCAGTCAATATAATGGCGTCAACTTGGCCATTTTCAGCTTTAGCATAAGCTGCATTAAACCAACGTATTCTTCGATACTCCCTTTGTAACTTGCGCCAACATTTAGTCAATCCACCTATATTTTCATAGTTTACGATTGATCCTCCAGACATATATTCAACGGGAACACCTAAATCTATGTCTAAAGTGCTATTTATAGGCAAAAAGAGCACTGGTACGTGCCCTTGGTTTTTTAGTTCATCAATAATTATTTTATCAAATTCCAGCTCAAACCCAGCATGTGCCTTGACGGTTTCTAAAATTGCAATACGCACGCTAATATTCCCTTCTATCTTTTGTTTTATTTATTTTACAAGATACTGTGCTCAAAATACTAACCGTTCACAATTATATCACATTTCCCTAGCTAATTATACATAAGCTAACCTGGTCTTGATAATTTTACAATATTGCTAGTCCCTTATTAACAATACACTTCAACGTACATGACTTGTTCTACCATGAATTTATTGTATTTTGCTTTTTTTGCAATTCATATAATTTCAAATACTTTAATAAGGTATAGGAAAAATGGTTACAACAAAGTGCTAATCCTAGCCAACCGTCTAAAATTCCTAATTTGAATACAGCCATTTGCACAAAACCAAAAGTAGCATGAGCATATGCTAGTGGCAAGGACGTTCTTTTCCCCTGCAGGTAAGCATTATTAGCCCAGATAGTAGTATATTGGTTGAATTTTTCTGCCCACTGTGCCCAACTTTCATAGGTGTAATGTTCAATATGCCCAGGTAGTATTGCAAGCGGTAAGTCGCATACCGGTCTTTCGTGGACTTTATTTATCCAACTGACTGACTCGCGTGGAAACAAGCGTGCTACCTTGTCCGGTTTTAAAACACCGTATGCAAATTTTTGTCCAAAAGCTACTGATTTACGTACAAAAGCATACTGTTGTATTTCCTTCGATAGGACAGCCTGCTTGACAGCGAGAAGTAATTCGGCATTAAGCCTTTCATCTGCATCTAGGTATAAAACCCATTCGGCATTCGTTTGCGTCAAGCCAAAATTGCGCTGCGCAGCAAAATCATTATCCCACGCACGATAGACAACTTTTGCCCCTTTATCTGTTGCCAACTGGACAGTGGCATCAGTACTTCCTGAATCAATAATCAGCACTTCATCAGCACACTTTTGGGCATTATTAACAACTTCCACTATATTTTTTTCTTCGTTTTTAGTTAAAATTAAAACAGCTAGTGTTGACATATTCTCTCCTTATAAACATTTGTTTTATTATAGCACTATAAGTTCCTCTGCGGAAGTTACTAGCTGTCACTACTAAAAAATATACGCTTAGCGTATAAAATACTGCATAATGGCTATTACTGCCTATAATTTCACTCTAAAACTTTAGTTTGATATTAATCATATAATGTCAAATCCTATATTTTTCTCCATGTACGCTAAATTTGACTTAGTCTTTTAATTTTCATACCTCTTATGACCTTCCAAAAGCGAACAGCTTTCGTAAAATGCACATACAACCATAGAGATAAGAATTCTTTTTTGCCAACCTTTTTGCAAACTATGTATTCTGTAAAAAAAGATTTAATGAAATAATCCGCATTTAAATATATCTCTCTTGCCTCTTGTTCTTTCGGGCAGGCATAATTCTTACATAATACCCAAGCATGAGGAAATAGACCAAGTTTGCTTGATAATAACATTTTAGGATAATTGCGCTGATAAAAATCGTGCCTAGCCTGTGCTATTGCATAACCTTGTAGTCTTTGCAAAATATTGGCAGCCCCCATAATGCTGTCTTGTCGATACCGATAATAATATAAGCTTTTTGCTACATATTGAAAGTTATTTGCTTTAGCAAAAATATGGTGCATGCAAGAATAGTCTTCCATCATTTTAGTTTTTGCTAATGAAAGCGAATTTTCCAAAATGCCTCTCTTGAAAATTTTGTTCCACATATAACTTTGTATATGGTCTGCCGCCAAATCTTGCAATGCAACCTCTTTAGACAGCCTAATGTCACCTTTATACTGCCTTTTCTCTTCTGTACACTTTTCTCCAACACGCACCCAATCACAAATTACAACATCTGCATCATTATTTATTGCCTTTTCCATAAGGAAATAGAACATATCATTAGCTATATAGTCATCTGCATCAACAAAGCCAATATATTCTCCCTTAGCTGCACTTAAAGCAATTTTTCTCGCCATAGCTAGGCCTTTATTTGTCTGAGAAATAAGGCTAAACCTTTTATCTCTAAAAACATATTCAGCGCAAATCTCTGCACTATTATCCATAGAACCGTCATTTATCATAATACATTCAAAGTCGCTATAAGTCTGTGTAATAATAGATTCTAAACACGCTCTAATATAAAGCCCAACATTATAAACAGGCACGATTATACTAAGTTTCATGTGTGCTCTCCTTCATATCTTTTATTGCTCATGTAACCGTTTAAATAAGTTCTCCCATTTATTCCATACTTTCTCTGCTGAATATTCTTGCGCAGCTAAATGCGCATTATTCCCCAATTCTCTGCGCAGCCTCTCATTACACATAAGCTTTTCTAATCCTGCAGCATAGTCCTTAATGGTATCCGCGCACAAAACACCGGTTACATTATTCACAATCAATTCATTTACCGAAGGAGCATTAACAAATCCTACAGCTGGGAGGCCTATACTCATAGCATCTCCTAAAACCATGGAAAATCCTTCGTAAGCAGATGGCATAGCTAAAATATCAGCTTGGCACATTTTTTCCAATATTTTATCCGTTACACCCTTTAGATGGACTTGCTTTTCCATTTTATATTTATTTATAATATGCAATAATTCTTCTTTGTAGGCATCACGTTCCAAGTTATAACCCAAACCATAAATATCCACCTCCCATTGTGGATATTTATCAGCAAGGAGAGCAAAGGCCTGCAATAAAATATGTTGTTGTTTTTGTTCCGCTTCCAGCCTTCCTATGCAAATAATCGTGTGTTTATTTCTATCTGATATTTGTTTTTCCTGTCTAGCCAAAGTAACCTTGTCAATTGCATTAGGAATATAAACTATTTCCGTAGACAAATACCGCTGAGCCTCTTTAACAAAACTTGGCATCAGCACCTGATAGGCTGTCATTTTATTTGCTTGCTCCAATTCTTTTTTTGTTAACGGCTTAATTAACTCATCTATGCAATTATGTACCATAGCTATACGGGGTGTTATTCCCAGCTTATTAGCTACGACAACACTATTATATTCAAAACACACCACACTGTAAATTTCACTATTTTTTATCTTCTCTTCTATTTTTTTAGCAAACATCTCTGATTTATAAATCTCTACAGGATTGGTAATCTTAAATTTGAATATTCTATATACCTCACGCAATATTTTTTTACTAATAGGTGGAAATATTTTCCTCATTGCAAGATTTATAAGTTCTACCTTTTCATCAACTGCATAGAAGGGTTTTTTCCCTGGGCTATCATTATATATTGCAATAACCCTATACCCTCTTTGCGAAAAGGCATTAGCCATATTAACGAATACCTTTTCTGTGCCTGCTACATTATCAATATGTCCAATACCAAAAAATAGAAATAAAATAGTCTTCATTTTCTTTATCTCCATGTGACTGATTTTTTGCCTACTTTTAAAACTAGATTATATTTTTTTTTCAAACTTAGATGGTACAGGAAACAATTCTTCCATAAAATCTCTTACTCTAATTTTGAAATCAAGATCAACCTTTTCTCCAGCATTAATACAAAAAAGAGAAGGCTTAAACCTTTTTATTTGCCGTAGAGTTTTTCTATCTTCAGAACCAGTGTAGGACTCACAGTCAAATGTACTTTTAAACCATAAGTGTTTTTGTAGCAAATTCATTTTAGGGACTATATGCAAAATCCCCTTGCCTTGATATACAGCCTCTAAGCCAACCAAGGACCTTGCCACATGATTTTCATGGCGAAACCTGCTATGCAGCGTACTGCATAATTCTTTAGCATACTTTTTCGTTACCGCTGTAAACTGAGCTTTAGTATAACTATCTATATTATGGTGCAGTATATAAAACTCCTGTTTTTTATATTTCTCATTTAACACCTTCCATGTGTTTAAATTAGTTTGCATCCAAGGCGATTCTTTGGAAAACTCTGCTTCGAACTGCAACAGTGATTTTATCTTTTTTATAGGTGGGTATTTACTCACTCTAACTACAGGCAAACCTTCACAAAAGAAAAAACCCGGTGTTACTTCCTGCCCAAAGAACATATCGTCATTGCCATAGAGAAATTTTTCTGACAAACCTGGTATTAAATGCATTCGATATTCTATAGCAAGCGAAGCAAAAGTTGGTATGTTTTCTATAGGCAATATTTGAGAATGATCAATAACAGTGACCTTATCATATTCGGAATTTAGCCATTTAGGACATTGCCTATCAGTTACGATGTAAACATGATTAATCCATGGTGCATTCTTTTCCAAAGAGCGTAAGGAATATTTCAACTCTTCATTATCAAAGAAACGCACCTCACTAATTGCCTCAGCATATAAACTTTTTATTTCCTGCTTAATATATTTTTCCTTATCCGCAATAAAACGCTTGTCGCTTCCATCGCACCATAGGTACACCATATCTATTGGTTCCAAAGTTTCACCTCATTATCATTAGCTTTGATTCTATTTTCTAATCATCAGCCAGTATGTTTTTTATCAATGCTTCATGGCTGTATTCTTTATTAGCAAGAAGGAGATTTTCTCTATAAATATTGGTGTTCTTAACGAAGTCATACATAAACTCTTCTAATTGTCTTGCAAAAGTTGCAATGCTATCTAATTGCACCGCAGCACCAATTTTATATTTTTCCAAAACCTCAGGATTTATTTCCGGAGATATTAAAATTGGTTTATAAAACCCTATGGCGGTAAAAAGCATGGCACTCCAGTGATAACGATAGCGTTCTGCAGCATAAGGCATAATGATAACATCTACAGCCAACAATGCTTTTTGCCAATCAATACCAATTAAATTTTTATGCAAAAAAGTTATATTTTTATATTTGGCATAATCCTTGGCATATTTTTCAAAAACTTCGCCGTCTTCAGGTTTGGCTGTTGCTCCTTGGACAATAAGCTCCACGGGTACAGTGAAATTTGCCTGCACAAAGGCATCTAAAAAAAATGCTAAATTCTTTTCCTTGCGAAATTGGCCAAAAAATCCTATTTTTAGTGGTGTTTTACTTTGTATTTCTTCCCTTAGAGGTAGATCTTGAGGTTTGAAAACAGGGGGATTTATGAGTCGCAAATTAGTTAGACCACTTTGGGAAAAATCATTGCGCAAAGTAATAACCCGTAAGAAAATGTTTTTATATGGCAAACATTTACGTGCCTGTTTTTCAAAGTTAGGCTGCTCTTTGGGGTTGATACCATGAAAAATGAAATATATAGGCACAGGCGAGTACCTAAGCTTGCTATTGCATAATGTTCTTAGATAGCGATATGTAGCCGTGGGTACTATGATAGCATCACACTTGCCCTCCTGCGCTTTAGCATAAGCAGCATCAAACCAGTCAATACGTCTTTTTTCGCGTAACAAAGAAAGCCAAAGTTTTTCTAATTTTCCGGCTCCCGCATAAGTAACAACTTCTCCTCCTGTTAAATACTCTATCTCCACTCCATAATTTATCTTAAAAGGAAATTTTCCCGGAACAAAAAAACAAGGCGTATGCCCCTGTTTTTTCAGTTCATCTATCAAAATTCTGTCAAACTCTACCTCATGGCCGGCAGGCATAATAATACTCTCTAAAATCGCTATACGCATCTTTTTCCCACCTTCGTAGTATCTAATATTTTAAACCGATATTTTATCACTATAACCTATTTTTTAGTGAAATATATATACTCATGTTAATTTACAATTGCAGTCCTATTATACCATTGTGCCCAATATTTAGGAAGAAAATCAAGTATATTGTGTTATAATACAAACGTTGATAAAAAAGGAGCTATGACATGAAACTACTATTTAAAAAATCAGTGTGGCATTATTTATTGTCTGCTTTATTGCTTTATATTCTCACTTTTGGTTATTATTACCTAGTATCTAACGGGTTAGGCGACAAACCCTTCTACTTACAAATGCGGCGTTTTGTTCCCTGTGCTTTAGTGGCAATATTACCCGTTTCCCTTATTGGTTATTCATTATTTTCGAAATACTTTTTATCTCATATATTTGTGGGTTTAAGTTGGATTATAACCTATCCTACCTTTTATTGGCTAACCTATCATAGTACCGTACCATTTTTTAGCAATCACTTTGATATTTCCTTCGGTCTCTACGGTACTGCTGCTCTAATTGCCCTACATTTACTTTTACTAAAATTCCTAAAAAGCAAGACCTTTGTTTCCTTTGTTGTTGCCTTTTTACAAACCTTGCTAATGGTTTTACCTGTATTTCAATGGATATATTTTGCCTTATACCATTCCTCTGTCACCGAACCTGGCCTGATGGCTCTTTACCAAACAAATCCTAACGAAGCCTTAGAATTTATAAAAACCATTGGTTATCCATATCTTTTAGCCCCTGTTGCCATATTTTGCCTATTGTTTTATTTATTTTATAAAGCTAATAAAATTACCGGCAGCTTAGCATTAAAGACA